>JGI2924J29684_1076935_pt1 | contig 12310 bp, 9 predicted proteins | sample BenlonsequencITS_FD_29684 | JGI IMG/M metagenome (IMG submission 29684)
TATGGTTTCAAAAATCTCTACGTAGGTTTTGCAGGACTTCTTATGTTCTCCTCACTAGCCGTTCTGCTACTGGGCCAGAGCACCGGTGGAAGATCCTTGGAAGAAATCGATTAAGTTTTTAAAAGAAAGATGACAGAGCTACCTCTTACGGATAAGGGTAGCTCTGTCATCTTATTTTCTCTAAAAAGAAAATTAATCATAGCAAAGAAAAGACCTTGGTAACCCATGTGAAAACCAAAGGCCATGATTTGGTCAATGATTGACTTGTATAAAGCTAAGTAATATCTGACTAAAATAATAAGAAGACAGAGGCTATTAAGCCCCTGTTAATTTTTTTATAGCAGTCCCTTTAACTATCGTAACCCCTCCTGCACCTGATCCCGCTACCTTACAGTCTCTCTGCTATTTTACCGATCAGCCCGCTTACCTCACTCTTATACCTTTCATGAGCTTCCGGATCTGCCGGAGCCAGCTTAGTCAGTTCCTTCAGCAGCTCTTCAAATTCTCTAGCTATATTGTTGTAGAGAAAGCTGACTTTGTTGGCGGATAGCTTGATTCGGGCGACTTTAAAAAGATATAAAACTAACGGATTCAACAACAACTGATTTGTATGATCCGCCCCTATATTGAAACCTGCCAGTGGGGAAAATGCCTCGCCTGCCGATGGCAGGTGATTTTGCGGCCTAAGGGCCGCCTCTTATGGATCACTGATTTACCTGGATACGTAGCAGCAGCCTTGACAGGCTGCTATTGATATTAGTGACATTATGTCTTGCAAATTCTTTACTAAATTTTATGATCAAAGATAAAAACGCCCCTCAGTTAAGAGAGGCGCTACAGAGGAGGTAAAGAGAGACAGCGGTCTATATTTCAACCGTTATGTCGGGTATTTTTCGACTATACTAAGCATAGAACAAACATGTTACCGTTCAGTGACTTTGATATGTAGAATGTGTGAAATCTAACGGAAAAATATGCCTGCTTTTCATGCTGGAACATCTCCTGGACATGTTGAATAGTATAAATCAAGAAACCTCTCATTCTTATGGGAATCTAAGATAAAGAGGTGAACTATATGATTTGTGTAGCACTGATAATAATTATTATTTTATTGCTTATAATTATTGGGCAATTACTATGGCTTCAGAGACCGATCTTTCCAAAACCACAACCTTGTCGCAGATTACTATTTTCTTAACAAATTTAGCCTGGGTGTTATTGTCATAGCCTATGTGTTCAAGCCCTCGATGTGACAAAATAATGGGAAGCCGTAATGCGCCTAGGCTCTTTACGGCTTCCCATTATTTTGTCATAAATATCCTAGACAAGGGTAACCCCTTCCGGACAAGGTGCATTACCGATCAAAAACAAAAGACTTCACAACTGCAAAATACTCCCTCAAATAAGCATTAGGCCTCAAATACCAAGGCGTCGGTGATGAAACACCTACTGGATTCAGTCCATTACGCCTTGCTAGAAACTTCGAGCGAAACATATGGAAATCGTTGGTGATGACCAACACAGGCTCAGAAGGTTCATAACTCGATTGTTGCCCAAGAAGCTCTCGGGTATAACGGAAATTCTCCATCGTACTTGTCGACTGTTCTTCCTTGATTATCCGTTCCTTTGCGATACCCTGTTCAACCAAATAACGCTGCATTGCCTCGGCTTCAGTAATCCATTCTCCAGGCCCCTTTCCCCCAGAAACAACAACTTTCATATCCTTATTATCCTGTAGAATTCTTAAGCCCTTATCTACCCGTTCCCAAAGAGTCCAAGAGAGTTTATCTCCATTAAGGCCCGCTCCAAGAATGATAAGGTAGCCAACTTGGCCTGGCAGTGGATCCTTGGTATTATACAGCAATAAACTTTCAATTAGCATAAATGAAACTAGCACCATCACCATACTCAAACGAACCAACTGACGAACCTTTAGCCAGCGATTTTTAAAAAAATGTTGCCTTAGATAGTCACTCTTATATCCCCAAAAGAGCATAGCTACTCCAAGAAAGCCAGGCAGAAGGGTTCCAAGATTGATCCCCCCATTGAGTACAAGAACGAAGAGCGTATCCAGTATTCCTACCCATCCCAATATGATGAACATAATCGAAGCTCGGTTCTTTGCCAATTCCCCTCTTCTCCTTTTCCTAGATTCCCCAGAGATCTTTGGAACAACTGTGTATTTAAGTGATAATCAATTTATCAATTAACAGAAGCGCAGAAGATCTTTTTGCATATACATTCCACAGTAATCCTGTATTTCCTCTTTAAGAGAGCTCAGTTAACGGAAGGAACAGAAAATATAACCTGATATTCCCCATTCTCCATGATTGACCATGGATTTGCCTCCGTTAGGTGCCGTCTGTTTTTCATAGCCAATGTAATCATGCCTCACTTATGACAAAATAATGACGGTAAAATGCCTAGGCATTTTACCGTCATTATTTTGTCATATTTAAATTCCAGCTTTTTTTTGATAGCTATCTAAAGCCTTCTGTGTTAACTGGGCAGTTTTATGCTCCCCTAGTCCATTCTGAATTCTCACAGCCTGTTCCAAAAAGTCTGCACACGTCTGAAAGTAGCCACCGAGCTTAGTATAGATCCCCACAATAGTTCCTATGTTGGGTAATTGTTGGGCTAGATCCTCGAAATTACCTGTGTCTTCAGCATTGTCTACTTGAGTTTTTAGCTGTATGAGGATTGCACCAGTCTGCTCTTCCAATTCTTTAACAGCATCTTCACCAGTTCCAAGAATACTATGTGCTACACCCTTCAAATAGGTGATGACTTTCTCTCTATCCTCAGCTTTAAATTTTTTACCAAAATACTGGGTCATCTTTTTCTTGACATTTTTAGTGGTTCCTTGGGCTTTGAGTAAGGACAATAACATATTTACGGTATACGGGGAATTGTCCAGATCGAACAGGACAGTATCCATGTCGATGCAGTTGTCTAGAAGTAATTGCTTCATCTAGCACCATCCTTAATGATAATCTACTTCATGTGAGAAGATACCTTTATGAACTAATCTAGTAATACTCAATGTTTTATATTCTACATTTTCTTACATAAGCCTGCAAAAAAACAGAATAAATATGATCAAAAAAAGATACCCGCAGATAAGAGGTGATCATTAATAGCAGAAACCCGGCTCGCCACACCGGGTTTCTGCTTCATACGGGATACTAAAATCGTTGATACCACCACGAATGACCTCTATGACCCTTCACACTGTACTATATGTCCCTGTCCCGGAAAGGGTGACAAATGGCCGTCGAAAGAGGCAGGGGGGTAAATTCATATAGCATTATCATATTTGCTCCAAGTAATAGAATTAATAATTTTGTCGATATAGCTTTTCTGCTCTTTAGAGAAAGAAGTTGTATCTGTAAAAAAAGAAATCCTTAATACCCCGCTGGTATCTGACTTTTTTAACCAATACTCCAACCCCGAAATCTTGTAGCTTTCACCAAAAGATGCAGTCCATTCGGTTAAATAACCGTTATCATTGGCTATTTTAATCGGTTGAAGTGAATAGGAATGAAAATCGAAAGTACTAATTCTCTTACTATTAACCAAATAATTTTCCAGATCATCTAGGTTCCAGATTTGTATATACCCTCTGATTAATATGGTCTGATCATTCAGGTAAACACTATAGAGTAGTTGTCCGCTTTCAGTAATAGGGGTTTCCATAACTTTGGTTGATTCTGAAAGATTTACGACAAGTTGATTATTAAAATTATGTTTTAAGACCTTTGTGTTTATGTAGCTATTAACCGAAAGAAAAGGGTTTAGCATAATTAGCGCTAGGCAAAATCCTAGCACTACCCCTAGAATAATATGCTTTTTCACATAACTCCCCCAATAGGTTTTATTAAACCTTATTGGAGGGGATGACTTTTTATAACAATATTGTCTGTAGCTCCATGTCTAATATTTAGCTACAATTACTCCAAATGATGAACTCTTAATATGGAGATTTCCAATAAGCATCTACAAATGAAGGGTTCTCTTAAGGAGGAAATATAAGGTGATTGAAGTCATAAAAGCAGAAACCCGGCGTACAACACCGGGCTTCTGCTTCAAATGATATAAAAAACGTGAATAATACGTCGAATAGGAATCATTAGGTTCTATAAAGTAAAGCAGCGGGTAATTTTACCCCAGACCAGCGGCGAAACAACTGCAGTTCCCCCTAATACAGTAGCCCGTTGAATATCAAGGTTGTGATCCGCGAAGAAATTCGTCACAGCAGTACTGTCAAGGTTTTTATCTACTAAAATAATGGGACTTCCGGTCCGGGCAGCCAAGGCTGAACCTGCCAGCGCATCCGGAAAATTATCCCCGGTTGCCAGATACACCTGGTTAAAGCTATTGCCTAACCCCTTAGCGATAGCAATTCCTGTTTGATACTGATCGATCCCCGAATAACGCTTGACACCGGTCAACTGCCCTTCCACCTCTGCACTAACAACCGCTGTCCCGCCAACAACGATGGTTTCCGTCACCTTAAGCTTTTGCAGTGCTGTTTTTGTTGCCGGAGGAAGCTCCCCTCGTTCAGTGAGCAAAATCGGAATCCCATGATAGGCAGCCCATGAGGAGATGGCTAAAGCATCAGGAAAGTTCCGACCATAGGCAATAACAGCCTTCCCGGAGATTTCCGGGTTCACATCCAGCAAGTACTCGGCTATTTGTGCCGCAGTTTCAAATTGATCATATCCGGATAAACGCGTTACATCAGAGTTCTGTTTAATCTGATCCTCCACTTCTTGGGATACGACAGCTGTCCCGCCTACGATGATCACTTTTGAGGGATTTAAGCGCTGAAGCTCTTCTTCCACAGCAGGCGTTAAGTGTGTGCTCTCAGTAAGCAAGACAGGAGCATCATATTCATGAGCCAGAGGGGCGGCGGCCAGCGCATCAGGAAAATTAACAACAGTCGCCAAAATGACTGTCGAAGCCCCATTAGGCCAACCCTCTTGAGATATTTTTACCGACGTGTCCATGGCATCGTTGCCCGCAAGCCTTGTAAAAGCAGTATTGTCGAATGACCCAACTTGAGCCGAGCTTTTCACAGGGGAACTGCTACCTCCGGTGAAATCCCCTATTTCATAGGATCCACCATAGGAGCCGTTACCATGCTGACCATCACTATTAACTCCCCATGCCCAGATACTCCCACCATTTTGGCGGGCAATATTGAACCCAAAGCCTGAAGCGATGGCTGTCACATTCTTTAATTCTTTGACTTGAACAGGATTCTTTACCAGGGGCTCTGTTTCAAAATCAGCAGCGTTTCCAAGCTGCCCCCAGATGTTAGCCCCCCAGGACCATACGGTGCCGTCGGTTTTTAGGGCCATGCTGAGATAAGTTCCTGCGACTATACCATGCACGTGATTTAAGCCACTAATTTGCAGGGGGGTACTCCAATTCTCTGCGGAATTACGATCACCGAGTTGAAATAAATCATTGGATCCCCATCCCCAAACAGTCCCATCGCTTTTTAGAGCAAGGCTATGACTGTACCCTGCACTAATACTTACGACATCTGAAAGAGATAAAACCTGCTGAGCATGAGCGACGGAATTGTGGACTCCTTGATCATCCACGAGCAGGCCGCCCCAGGTCCACACTGTTCCATCTTTTTTCAAGGCTAAAGCAAAGGCACTTCCGGCAGATATTTTAGTGATATCGGTTAATTTGTTGCCGTAGCTATCAATTTGAATTTGGGCAGGTATATTGGAAAACCCGCCGGAGGTATTCGTGAGTTGATTTCCATATGGTTCACTTCCCCAAGCCCAAACCGTCCCATCAGACTTTAAGGCTAGACTATAGTCCATTCCTGCTGCGATGGCAATAATATCCGTTAGGCCTTGAACTTGAAGAGGGGTATATGATCTAAGAAACTCATCGGGCATGTAATAACTCGGCCCTCCGGCAATTAATTCGATCTTGCCATATCCACCCTGTCCGTACTCATTATTTCCCCAGCCCCAAACTGTGCCGTCCTTTTTCAAGGCCAATGAATGGGCACCGCCTGCAGCAACAGCGATAACGTTTGTCAAATCGTTAACTTTAACAGGAGTTGCACTATTATGAAGATCACTGCGATTATTGCCTAATTGACCCTCTGAATTATCTCCCCAAGCCCAAACGCTCCCGTCACTGTCAAGAGCCAGGCTATGCACAAAGCCAGCTGAAATCGTTGATAAACTAGCGCTTCCTGCTTGGACTGAAACTTCTGCAGCCAATGCCGGTGTAGAATTTAAAACTACTGAGGCAGGAAGAAGCATTCCTAGAAGCATAAGAGCCATAAAGCAACTAGATATCTTTTTTCTCAGTGGTTTTTTTAGCATATAGTCTCCTTTTAAATAATTATTTTTCAGAACAAATATTATTTAACCGTACTTTGGATTAACCTTCAAGTGCAAATATCTGGGAATTAATGATGCTACATTAATCTAAAACATCTTAATGAATGTAATTCTACCCTGGCTTAACTGTAACTTTATTACAAAATCTTAGGCCAAGTATAAGTGAACAAACCTCAGATAAAAGATACTGCCCCAGAATCGGAAACGTTTCCGATTCTGGGGCAGCATGGCTGCATAAATCTATTACCGGCTTGACAGACGCACAAAAATAGTCGACAATCAATTAATAATGTCGATAGGCAGGAAATTCAGAATACTTCGTGAACTTTCTATGTAATGAGAAGAAAGAGGAAGTGATGTCGTCAAAATCAGGTCAAGAACTACAAAAATGTATATTCCGTGGGGCAGCTAGATTATTAAGATTTGCTAAGGTGCCATTAACATATTACCTGAAAAGGAGAGAAGTTTATGAGAGGGAGATATTATGTAATTGATAACCGCAAGAAAAAGATAAATGAGAACTTCAATCCCACTACCAAAGGAACTGCAGCTATCTACTATTTAAGGACACCGAACAACTATACTGCCACTGTATTAGCAGCCCAAGAAGATAGAAGAAGAGGGATTATTTCAGCGAGTATTATCGTAGCCTCCCTATTCATCTATACAATAATTATCATGGTTACAAATTATAATTAACATGTTAATGTGAGCCAAGGGATAATAGTCGCTCATCGTATTCTCTTGTCGCACAAGCCATACACAAAGGTGGCTCGAAGTCATCAAACACTTGTTTGTTACATGAAGTGCAAAATCGTCGCTTTCCTTGATACAAAAGAACTTTGCCGGTAAGCAATCGATAAGATAAGGATTTAACTTCCATACTTATAGCTTTTGAGCGGCATATACTGACACATCTTTGACAGTGGACGCATTTCAGTGGTTCATAAATCAAGGTCAGCTGTTCCTTGGTGTCCGTTTTTGTTAACGCACCCTGGGGGCAAATCTCTGGACATTCCCCGCAATTTGTACAGCGATTGCTCACCTTTAATGCGGCAATAGGAAGTACCTCAATCTCGGATTTTCGGAATTTCCAGGTTTCCTCTAAGAACTGCCGAGTCTTGGGAATAAGATATGGCTCAAGGGAAGTATTCGCCCCTCGGATTGCTTCAAATTTCTCACGTCCGATGTCCCGCCAGCCCCTACTCTCGTTCTGGGCTTGAGCTGACACCGTTGATTCACTGTCTCCATCGTCAGCTGCAACCTTTATCAATACCGGCGGATGATTTTCCCATGCGTTGTGCAATTCCATAAAAATCTGCACACTTATTCCGCATGCTTTTTTATCCGGACAATCTGAACACACTCCGGTGAATATGGTTAATTCCTTCTCCCGAGCATATAACATTAGAGTCAGCCATAAATCCCGGTCAAAAATCCCCAGGCAAGGGATTTCATGACCTGCCGGAATTGCTTGTGGGCAGTTTAAAACAATTTTCTCTGAACTTTTGAGATACTCATAGAGCTTATCTATATCGCGATAGACAAATCCGTCACTGGGACATACTGCCGTGCAAATCCCGCACTCTGTGCAGCGCTTAGCATCAAGTTCACGATATATGGAAATGGCTTGATGAGGACAGGAATCGATACATAACCGGCAAAGATTATCAGAGGCCTTTTTTGCATTGAGACAATTATTTTGATTATATACAATCTGAAAATTATTCGTCATTAAGACACCTCTTCTGAACGGTTATATGTTCCCAACTAGAGACTGTTCAGCAACCCAGAAGTTATTCCACATCTAAAATAGAATCATAGCAGTAAATTCTTGATCATTTGATTCAGTTCATTAGCCCATTTTTATCTATAACTAAAACTTAAATAACAGACATTGATTAATCTGTCCTAAGTTGAGTTGGCTCTTTCAAGTGCTCTTTCAAGCAGAAGCTTATCTAACCTTGGAGGTTTAGTCAACATTCTAGATAGAATATCGTGTATCGTATCAATTTTGGGCAAGTAATTAATTTTCATATATCCACTCAATCCCTCTGAAATTAATCAGAGGGATTAAATGGATAACTTAAGCTAAATGCTTATTTCGCAGTGGAAGCGTATTTACCAGCTTTAATCTCTGTATCATCGGCATGTTCTGACCCATGATGGCCTAAGATATTGAAGTTTTCAGCTATGAATAGGTAGGCCAAACAAGCTATTGACACTAGTCCTAAGCTGACAACAAACTCTGACAAGGCAGGGACATAAGATCCGCCGTGTTGGTTCAGATATTTTCCCATTCCTGTGAACAGTACATCAAACCTGTTCATAACAACTCCGCTGACGGTAAGTATTCCAAACCAGATCAAGCCCTTACGGGTGCTGGACAAGGAACTGAATGCTATGATTATGGGAATTATTACCCCAAAGAACAGTTCGCACAGGAACATGATACCAGGCAAATCAAAGGCAAAAGCATTGGCAAAGGTTCCTCTTACCACCATATCCGTAATCTTTAACATCAGATACAAGATCATAGCTCCGGCAGATATTTTGACTAACCCTCTTAAAACTGGGACTTCTACTTTATGATTGAGTGCCTTCCCGGCTAAAGTGCTTTCGATAACAATCATACCTGCCCCAACGAAGAATGAGGATAACAGGAAGAACACCGGCAGAAATGCAGTCCACCAAAGTGGGTTCACTTTACCTACCATTAGATAAAACAGTTGGCCCAGTGATGATTGGTGCAAGGTTGGCAGTGTAATACCAATGATCAGCATTACAGGCATTGCTTTCTTCAGGTATTTGTGTGCCCCTTTAAATACTTTCTCGGTTCCTACTTCGCAGAATTCCAAGATCTGAATCACTGTATAACAAGAAATACACCAAAATACTTCAAACAATACACTGGCATGTCCCCATGATACGTAAGGTCTCCAGAAGTTGAACCATTGTCCTACTTCAATCAATAAACCAAGTACAACAACAATATAACCTAATAATGATGTCAACATTGCACTTCTTGCGATGGGATAAAACTTATCCCGGCGAAGCACATATACTATAAGGGCTGTTCCATATCCGCCTCCTGCCAGGGCTACCCCCAACAACACGTCAAAAGAAATCCAGAGTCCCCATGGCCATTGGTCGTTTAGGTTGGTTGTCGCACCCAGGCCTAAGACAAAACGCACCAGGATTACTGCTATAGCTGCAGCCGCTATGCCCGCAAAAACCCATCTCATGGGGGTCATTTTAAACTTCCACTTCACGGTGGACTTTTTAGCGCCTGCTTTACTTAAAACGGTAGTGACGAGTTCCATACATTTCCCTCCATTCTGTTTTTAATGTATTAATCTAGAGGTTCCTTGCCTTTATTGTTATAGACATATAATCCGGCTAATATGGCTGCCCAGCCAACTCCCACAAATGGTGTAGCTTTCATATATCCTTCTGTATAAGAAGGCAACGGCTTGGTTGTTACATCCGTTCTGAATCTCATCTGCTCAAACGGGGTATCTGAGATATAAAGCCAGGATGTTCCTCCTGCTTCTTTCTCTCCAAATACTCTATCTACATAACCGTGTTCTTTGATTCTCTTTTTGGCTTCGGCCAGTAATTCCTCTCTGTCCCCAAAGGTAATTGCTCCTGTCGGGCACACTGAGGTACAGGCAGTTTCCTGGTTATTAGCGACTCTTGTGGCGCACATTTGACATTTCCTTACTCCAGGAATGGCTTTCTTCCATTCGTATCTCAGGATGTCAAATGGACATGCCATCATGCAGTAACGGCAGCCTACACACAGCGACTGATCATAGATAACCGGTCCTTCGGGAAGCTTCTGGAATGCCTTGGAGAAACATGATGATACACAAGCGGGATCTTCACAGTGCATACATTGAGTTTTGACATATCGTGCCACGGATTCGCCGTCTTTTTCCAGGTCAAAACGATTTATCGATGTCCATTCTTCAGGCCATAAGCCATTGTTGGGTTCCTTTGCTCTGTCTACAGCAGTCTTGTTTTTTTCCTGCTCATCCCATTCAAGTTCATTCCACAATTTACAGGCGACCGAACAGCTTTCACAGCCTATACATTTTGGTATATCTACGAGTACTCCCTTTGCCATTTTTTCCACCTCCTACTTAAAATATTTTTTTGTCTTCGGATTTTTTAGGAATAAAATCATCAGCCCTGGAAACATAATGTGTATGCAGAAGTTCTTCTGCTTTTTCGCTCATCGGAGCGGTTAAGAAATCGGCATAGATTTGTTTGATCTCCGGATTATCATGACTGTTGCGCAATTTGGCCTTGGCATCAATATTGTATAAAGACGCAGCACGTCTATTGCGATCTTCGTCTGAAGGAGGTGATGAAGCACGGGGTTGACCGCCGCCATATTCACAGCCTCCGGGACAAGCCATTATCTCCATGAAAGCCCAAGGAGCATTCCCTGCTTTCATCTGATCCATTACCTTTCTGGCGTTAGCCAGACCGGAAATTACAGCAACTTTTACATCTCCTACACCGGGAATATTAACTGCGGCTTCTTTAACACCCTGCATTCCTCTTACCGGAGTTAAATTCCATAAGGCCGCGGGGGGCTGTTGCCCAGTTATCAGAAAATAGGCAGAACGTACAGCAGCTTCCATAACGCCACCGGTCGTGCCGAAAATTACTCCTGCACCTGTTCCGGTACCCATCAACTTATCGTACTCCTCTTCCGGAAGGGAAGCGAAATCGATACCGGCTCGCTTAATCATTCTGGCAAGTTCCCTTGTTGTAAGAACTACATCTACATCAGGTGAAACATTACTGTCATTTAACTCTTTACTGGCTGAATTCATTTCCGGGCGTTGACATTCAAATTTCTTTGCTGTACAAGGCATGATGGAAACTGAAAAAATCTTTTTGGGATCTACTTCTTTCTTCTCTGCGAAATAGGTTTTAATCAAAGCGCCTTCCATCTGCTGTGGAGACTTTGCTGATGATAAATTAGGAATAAGCTCAGGATAGAAATATTCCACAAACTTAACCCAGCCCGGGCAGCATGATGTCATCTGCGGAATAGGGTGATGCAATTCGCCAGTGACACGTTTAACCAGCTCTGTGCCTTCTTCCATAATGGTCAGGTCAGCTGTGAAGTTAGTATCAAAAACTACGTCAAACCCTAGCTTTCTCAAGGCTGCAACTTGTTTGCCCTGAACATTGGTTCCTACAGGCATACCAAATTCTTCGCCCAGACCAATACGGGTTGCCGGCGCAGTCTGCACTACAACTGTGACGTTGGGATCTGCGAGAGCTTTGAATACTTTATTAATATCATCCCGTTCTGAAATTGCTCCGGATGGGCACCATTGAATACATTGCCCGCAATTTACACAAACAAAATCCTTTTTAATGGGCAGTTCATAATTTCCAAAAACCGATTGAATTCGCTCACATACTTCAATACATTGTCCACAAAGAATACACTTTTGGTCATCTCTGACAATAGCCGGGTTCGCTGGATCAATGGGAACGCGACCGCGAACGTTGGTAGGCCAGTTACCTGGTGCGTTGTATTGGGTCGGCATCCAGCCATTGCCGCCAATGGCTTCATCAGCTGTTGCTGGGTCTCCACAACCAGTCAAGTTTAGCGAGATACCGACCAAACCTGCTGTTCCTCCAACAAACTTGAGAAAAGAACGTCTAGACAAATTTTTCACTGCTTTGCTTGCCATGTGTTTTGCCACCTCTTTTTAGTAAACTCTCATGCAAAATTGCTGTTGAATCTTATCCAAAGCAGTCGATTTGCATTTTTAACCAAGGCCTTTGAATATTTAAAATTTTTAAATTGTCTAAAAGCTAAAACCTTTATTTTTTGTGAACTATTACACTTAAATGTCACAGAGTAATCAATATAAGAGTTCTGAGTCTAATCGTGTACACGA
>JGI2924J29684_1076934_pt1 | contig 12309 bp, 9 predicted proteins | sample BenlonsequencITS_FD_29684 | JGI IMG/M metagenome (IMG submission 29684)
TACCGCTAAACTGGTAAAAACAAAAGCGTCTAATCTGCTTTATACCCGTAACGATGTATCAGAGAGCGATAAAAAAGCGACGGTTGAGTTGCTTAATCGTCAGGTGATCCAGTTCATTGACCTGTCGCTGATCACGAAACAGGCCCACTGGAATATGCGCGGTGCTAACTTTATTGCCGTACATGAGATGCTGGATGGCTTCCGTGCCGCACTGACCGATCATCTGGACACCATGGCCGAGCGCGCAGTGCAGCTTGGCGGTGTGGCGTTAGGTACCACTCAAGTTATTAACAGCAAAACCCCGCTGAAAAGCTATCCGCTCGATATTCATAACGTGCAGGATCACTTAAAAGAGCTCGCTGATCGCTATGCCGTTGTTGCTAATGATGTTCGCAAAGCTATCGGTGAAGCAAAAGATGAAGACACTGCCGATATCTTTACCGCCGCATCACGCGACCTCGATAAATTCTTGTGGTTTATCGAATCCAACATCGAATAAACATATCTTTACCCTGAATAAGTCGAGTTGCAGTAAGGCGTAGGCGCAGCGAATCTCCGGAGGCCGGGCTTTCGTAGGTGACTGGGCGAGCGAGTCGAGTCAAGACAGATGCAAATTGATATACAACGGGTATATAAATAATCCCTATAACCCCTGCCTGTCGCAGGGGTTTTGCACTTAAATAGTGCGCACTTCTTGTACGCCCCTCGCAAAAAGTGAATTATTTGTAATAATCACCTCACATAATCGTTAACTAAAGATTGTTTTAGCAACAATTTTTACGCTAAATAGACCTTGTGCTTGTGTGTTGTTATTTACGCACTAAATCAGTGCCCCAAAACAGTGCAGCATGCTGACTTTGTCCGATTTATTGTGTACAGGAATAATTCACCCCACTGTTAAAACAACGGGTTACAAAATTGGCATGATTCTTTCATTACGCTAAATGCTCTCGCAGGGGATCGCCCCGTGGATAGAAAAGGAAATGCTATGAAGTCTATATTAAAAGTTTCACTGGCTGCACTCACCCTGGCTTTTGCGGTGTCTTCTCACGCCGCGGATAAGAAACTCGTTGTGGCAACCGATACGGCATTCGTCCCGTTTGAATTTAAACAGGGCGACAAATACGTTGGCTTTGATATTGATTTGTGGGCCGCTATCGCGAAAGAATTGAAGCTGGACTACACCCTGAAGCCGATGGATTTCAGCGGCATTATTCCGGCGCTGCAAACTAAAAACATCGATCTGGCGCTGGCGGGTATTACGATTACAGACGAACGTAAAAAAGCAATCGACTTTTCCGATGGCTACTACAAAAGCGGCCTGCTCGTGATGGTTAAAGCCAACAATAACGATATTAAAAGCGTTAAAGATCTCGATGGCAAAGTCGTTGCCGTGAAGAGCGGTACCGGGTCAGTGGATTACGCGAAAGCAAATATCAAAACCAAGGATCTGCGTCAGTTCCCGAACATCGATAACGCATATATGGAATTAGGCACCAACCGCGCAGACGCCGTTCTGCACGATACGCCTAACATCCTGTACTTTATCAAAACCGCAGGCAACGGACAGTTCAAGTCGGTCGGCGAATCGCTGGAAGCACAGCAATACGGGATTGCCTTCCCAAAAGGCAGCAATGAACTGCGCGAGAAAGTCAACGGCGCGCTGAAAACGCTGCGCGAAAACGGCACCTATAACGAAATCTACAAAAAATGGTTCGGCACAGAACCTAAATAAAACGGCCTGATATGGGCTTATGGCCCGGTAGTGAGGACACTCACCGGGTCTACGGACGGATAAAACGCCACAGCGTCGCCATCAGGCAATATGCCTGCGGTTTTCACACCATATCCGCACCCGATAGGGCATTTAACTATTTACACCACGGTAACAGGAACGACATATGCAGTTTGACTGGAGCGCCATCTGGCCCGCCATTCCGCTTTTACTTGAAGGCGCTAAAATGACCCTGTGGATCTCGATCCTCGGTCTGGCTGGCGGCCTGGTGATTGGATTGGCAGCAGGTTTTGCCCGCACGTTTGGCGGCTGGTTCGCCAACCACATCGCCCTGATTTTTATTGAAATTATTCGCGGCACGCCTATCGTTGTCCAGGTCATGTTTATCTACTTTGCCCTACCGATGGCATTTAATGATTTACGTATTGACCCGTTCAGCGCGGCGGTCGTGACGATAATGATAAACTCCGGCGCTTATATCGCGGAAATTACCCGTGGCGCAGTGCTATCAATTCACAAAGGCTTCCGCGAAGCGGGTCTGGCGCTGGGCCTTTCGCGCCGGGAAACCATCCGCCATGTGATTTTACCGCTTGCTCTGCGCCGTATGCTGCCACCGCTGGGAAACCAGTGGATCATTAGCATCAAAGACACTTCGTTGTTTATTGTTATCGGCGTAGCCGAGCTGACCCGTCAGGGCCAGGAAATTATTGCCGGTAATTTTCGCGCTCTGGAAATCTGGAGCGCCGTAGCGGTCTTCTATTTGATTATTACGCTGGTGCTGAGCTTTATTTTGCGTCGTCTTGAAAGAAGGATGAAAATCCTGTGATTGAATTTAAAAACGTCTCCAAGCACTTTGGCCCAACCCAGGTGCTGCATAACATTGATTTAAACATCCGTCAGGGCGAAGTGGTTGTAATCATCGGCCCTTCCGGTTCGGGTAAATCCACTTTATTGCGCTGTATCAACAAACTGGAAGAGATCACGTCCGGCGACCTGATTGTCGATGGTTTGAAAGTTAACGATCCTAAAGTAGACGAGCGGCTGATTCGCCAGGAAGCCGGCATGGTGTTTCAACAGTTTTATCTGTTTCCGCATCTGACCGCGCTCGAAAATGTTATGTTCGGCCCTTTGCGCGTGCGCGGCGCAAAGAAAGAAGAAGCGGAAAAACAGGCGAAAGAACTGTTAGCGAAAGTTGGGCTGGCGGAACGGGCGCACCACTACCCCTCAGAGCTTTCCGGCGGCCAGCAACAGCGCGTCGCCATCGCCCGTGCGCTGGCAGTGAAGCCGAAAATGATGCTATTTGACGAGCCAACCTCCGCCCTGGACCCTGAACTGCGCCATGAAGTGCTGAAAGTCATGCAGGATCTGGCGGAAGAAGGCATGACCATGGTTATTGTCACTCACGAAATCGGCTTTGCCGAAAAAGTCGCCTCGCGGCTGATTTTCATCGATAAAGGTCGTATTGCCGAAGATGGCAGCCCACAGGCGCTGATCAAAAATCCGCCAAGTCCACGTTTACAGGAATTTTTACAGCACGTCTCCTGATATATCGCCCTCCCGGCCCTGCGGCAGGGAGGGTATCATGGAATAATCCCATTTCATTTTCCCTCCTCTGCGCCATCTATACTTAGTGTTTTGCGTCTCTTTTCTCACTGGAGGAGTCATGCGGTGGACCCTGTTCATCTTTTTTTGTCTACTGGGCGCTCCTGCCCATTCCGTCGCCATACCCAGCGTGACCACGGGGACATCAACCAGCCAGCAGACAGCGACAGCGCCGGAGCCCAATCCTGAGCAAAAAAAAGCGGCCTACGCAGCCCTGGCTGACGTACTGGAGAACGAGGCTTCACGTAATGAATTGATAGCGCAACTACGCGAATCCTCAACCACGCCGCCGACCGAACCGGTGCCAGCGCTTGCGCCGCCTGCGGCCAAAGATGAGAAAACGGTACTGGAGAACGTCACCACCCTCACTCGCCAGTACGGCGACGCTTTCGCCACCCGTTTCGCCCAGCTTTATCGCAACATCACCGATGCGCCGCACAAGCCGTTTAACTCGCAAACTTTCACCAACGCGTTATCCCACTTTTTATTTCTGGCAGTCGCGATATTTGGTTTTTATAGCGTGATACGGCTTTGCGCCCTGCCGTTATATCGAAAAATGGGCCTGTGGGCGCGAAAGAAAAACCGTGAGCGCAGCAACTGGCTGCAACTTCCGGCGATGATCGCCGGCGCGTTTATTATCGATCTCCTGCTACTGGCGCTGACATTATTTATCGGTCAGATGCTCAGTGATAATTTTCATGCCGGAAGTCGAACCATCGCTTTTCAGCAAAGCCTGTTCCTGAATGCCTTCGCGCTGATAGAGTTCTTTAAAGCGATTCTGCGGCTTATTTTTTGCCCTAATGTACCGGAATTACGTCCATTTACCATTCAGGACGCGACAGCCCGTTACTGGAATCGCCGTATGAGTTCGCTTAGCAGTTTGATTGGCTACGGGCTAATTGTTGCCGTTCCGATTATTTCAAACCAGGTGAATGTTCAGGTTGGCGCGATGGCTAATGTGGCGATCATGCTCTGCATCACTATCTGGGCGCTATACCTGATCTTTAGAAACAAAGCTGAGATTACGCAACATTTGTTAAATCTGGCAGAACGGTCATTAGCCTTTTTTAGCCTGTTTATCCGCGCCTTCGCGCTGGTGTGGCACTGGCTGGCCAGCGCTTACTTTATCGTGCTGTTTTTCTTTTCGTTATTCGATCCTGGCAATAGCCTGAAGTTTATGATGGGCGCGACCGTCCGTAGTCTGGCGATTATTGGCATCGCTGCGTTTATCTCCGGCATGTTTACCCGCTGGATAGCGAAAACCATCACCCTGTCGCCCCATACGCAACGCAATTACCCGGAACTACAAAAGCGGCTTAACGGCTGGCTCTCCTCGGCGCTGAAAGTCGCACGCTTTCTGACCGTCTGCGTCACCGTCATGCTATTGCTCAACGCCTGGGGGCTATTCGATTTCTGGCACTGGCTACATTATGGCGCCGGGGAAAAGATGGTCGATATCCTTATCCGTATCGCGTTGATCTTATTCTTCTCCGCCGTGGGCTGGACGATTCTCGCCAGCCTGATCGAGAATCGCCTGGCCTCCGATATTCATGGTCGCCCGTTACCCAGCGCCCGCACGCGCACCCTGCTGACGCTGTTTCGCAATGCGCTGGCGGTGATTATCAGCACCATTACCATCATGATTGTGTTATCGGAAATCGGCGTCAATATCGCGCCATTGCTGGCTGGCGCGGGTGCGTTAGGCCTGGCGATCTCTTTCGGATCGCAAACACTGGTGAAAGATATTATTACCGGCGTCTTTATCCAATTTGAAAACGGGATGAATACCGGCGATTTAGTCACCATAGGTTCACTAACGGGGACGGTCGAAAGAATGTCGATTCGTTCCGTCGGTGTACGGCAGGATACCGGGGCATACCATATTATTCCGTGGTCCTCTATCACCACTTTCGCCAACTTTGTGCGGGGTATCGGCTCTGTTGTCGCCAACTATGATGTGGATCGCCATGAGGATGCGGATAAAGCGAATCAGGCGCTGAAAGACGCGGTGACGGCCCTGATGCAAACGGAGGATATTCGCGGACTGATTATTGGCGAACCCACGTTCGCCGGTATTGTCGGTTTAACGAACACGGCGTTTACCTTACGCGTATCATTCACCACGCTACCGCTCAAGCAGTGGACGGTACGTTTTGCTCTTGATAGCCAGGTGAAAAAGCATTTTGATCTCGCCAATGTCCGCGCGCCGGTGCAAACGTATCAGATTCTGCCCGCTCCCGTTGGCGGTCCATTGCCTGATTCATTGCCGCCACGCGAACCGACGATTTAGCGTTTACGGGTGATAAAACGGCGACGCTGGTCATCATCCATAAAGGTCCAGGCAATAAAGCGGCTTTGCTTTTGCCCCTGGGCCATCTCTTTTTTCACTACCTTCACCGCGCCCACCTCCGTCAGCGCCCGGTAAAGCGGCGGTAAATTCTCACCGCGCGACACCAACGTCGTAAACCACAATACCTGACGACGGAAGGTTTGGCTTTCAGCAATCATTTTTTTAATAAATGTAACTTCACCGCCTTCACAGCATAACTCCTGCTGTTGGCCGCCAAAGTTTAGCACATCGTCTCTCTTCTGCCCCAGATTGCGACGCTTACGCTCGCTGCCCGCGCGGGCCGCGGCGGCGGAATCGTGAAACGGCGGGTTACAAAGCGTTGCGTCATAGTATTCATTTTTATGAATGATGCCGGTAAAAATGGCCGTCGAATCTTTTTGACGACGCAGACGAATCGCGCGGCTTAGCCCCGTATTTGCCTGAATGATAGCCTGCGCGCTGGACATCGCCGCTTCGCTGATTTCACTGCCGGTAAATCGCCAGCCATATTCATATGCGCCGATAAGCGGATAAATACAGTTAGCCCCCACGCCCACATCCAGAATATTTGCCTGCACCGGAATACTCCCTGTCGTTTCGCCAAGCAGATCCGCCAGATGGTGAATATAATCCGCACGACCAGGCACCGGCGGACATAAAAACCCTTGCGGAATGTCCCAGTGTGTGACGGCATAAAAATGCGCCAGCAATGCCTTATTGAGCGCTTTTACCGCTTGCGGATTGGCAAAATCAACGCTCTGTTCACCTGCGGGCGTGCGGGTAAGAAAGGACGTCAATTCCGGCGTGGTCTGACACAGTGCGGCGAGATCATAACGGTGTTGATGGCGGTTGCGCGGGTGTAACCCCGGTTTCTGGGCGGACATGGCATTCTCCTTTTAGCAGCGGCGTAAGATACCCGTATAACGCCACGAGGTAAATATACCAACGCGAATTCCTTGCCTCGCTCGTTTCATCTGATACCTAAATATTATTTGCCCTTCTTATGGTCTGAAAAGATCGCGCGATGCGATTTTCGCGTCTGACAGCGCTACACTTAAAACGTGTACCGATACAATGAGGAGAACGTGATGGCATCCGGCTGGGCAAAAGATGACGCAGTGAATGAACAAATCAACAATACTATTGAAGATGCCGTCGCCCGCGCTCGCGGCGAACTTCCGCACGGCGAAAGTCTCTATGAATGCGAAACTTGCGGCGACCCTATTCCCGAAGCGCGGCGTAAAGCCGTACCCGGCGTTCGGTTATGCGTCTCCTGCCAACAGGAGAAAGATTTACATAATGCAACATTTTCAGGATATAATCGCAGGGGTTCAAAGGACAGCCAGTTACGCTGACTTTTCTTTACCCAAATCACCATTATTATCCATTCCTTTACTCTCATGCTTTTTAGCGTTCTGCGTCGCAAAATGTGCCATTAACTTCGACTCTGTAAAGCCGGGTGACAAGAACGGTAAACTGCACCGTTGAATTAATTAATAATCAATAAGTTATTTGTCATTCAAAAATTTTGAGCAAAGCCGTCAATTCTATTCGATTTTATCTTTCGCAAAAAACCGTGATACTCATCACATCGACGGAACAACGTCCCATAGACAGAATAAACTGCGAGAGATGAACCATGAAAACCATTAAATATGCTGTTGCAGCTATCGCGCTTTCTACCCTTTCTTTTGGCGTTTTTGCCGCAGAGCCGGTTAGCGCGTCCCAAACGCAAAACCTGCACAAAATCGGCGTAGTTTCTGCCGACGGCGCCACCACGCTGGATGGTCTTGAGGCTAAACTGGCCGAAAAAGCCGCCGCCGCTGGCGCAATCGCTTATAACATCACCTCCGCCGTTGGTAATGACAAAATGAGCGGCACTGCGGTGATTTATAAATGATTTATCTGTCCGTCAGATTTCAGGCTGTAACATCGCTGTTGTCTGAATTCTGACAGGAACGACCCTCGTCTGTTTGCCAACAGACCCACTGCTCTAACCCTCATTAACCCTGTTTGTTACCCTTATTTGCCCGTCCACCTCTGGACGGGCTTTTTTTATTCGCTAAAAAGTCTGTGCGACTCGCGCAAGCCCGTCTTCTAACGTAGCGGCCTCTCCCGTCGCAACCAGACAACAGGCCATTTGCGTTTTTAATGATTGCGGCACCGGTTCACGCCCGGCAAGACAACGCTCAATCCAGCGCGCGGTGACTTCAGGATCTTTATTCGCAGGCATTGAAAGCGACTTGTCGTGCGTGTCGCTCTGACGCTCATGTAGTACCTGCACGCCGCGGCTATCAATCAGGCTGATTTGCGGACAGCGTTGCGGGTTGGCATAGACTTCGCCTTCGGTGCCATGCATCAACAAAGCCCGCCCGCCAACGCGGCTAAAAAAGGTCGCCACACGCGGTATATATTCAGGATGAGAAACGCTCGATAAACGCAGCGCCGCGTCCTCAGCAAATGGCGTCGCCAGCTTGGCCAGCGAATGCGCGCTGTTGCGCACGCCCATCCGCCAGCGCATCGCCAGTTGTTTTTCCAGCGGCGGACAGAGCGCGCTTACCGGGACAAAAACCGGCTGGTGCCCATCCAGTTTGGCCTGCGCTTGCCCGGCGTGCAATGTGGGCATCACCCCCATCAGCGCAAAAATCGTTTCGGTCAACACTCGCCCAGGATCTTCGCTCACGCCATGCACCACAACGGGAAATCCAAGCTTGTGCAGTAAAATAGCCAGTAGCGGCGTCAGGTTGGCCTGTTTACGCGCGCCATTATAGCTGGGAATAACGACCGGCATCGGTTTAGCCACAGGCGGCGTCAAACGGAAGGTATGGTGTTGCATAGCGTCATAAAATCCACGCATTTCGGCTTCGCCTTCGCCTTTAATACGCAGCGCCATCAATATACCGCCCATTTCCAGGTCGGGGACGTCGCCATTCAGCATTCGGGTATACAAACCGCGCGCGGTATCCTGATCCAGATCGCGGGCGTGATTTTTACCTCGCCCGATCTCTTTGATGATCTTGCGATAATCCATTGAAAGCTCCTTGAAGTGTGCTCACAGCATTAACGCCGTCGGCGGCGTGCAGGTTTTGCTTTTGGTTTTACTATAACGTCTGGCATAGCAGGCTGCTCTATCGGAAAAACAGGTAAGGCATTCAGTAGACGCTGCCCGTAGTTTTTGGTCAACAAGCGCTTATCATAAATGACCACTTCTCCCCGACAGCCGTGGCTACGGATCAACCGCCCCACCTGCTGAATTAAATTAAATGACGCGCTCGGTAAGCTTTGTACCTCAAACGGATAGCGGTTCAGGCTTTTTAGCCATTCGCCTTCAGTGATCACGACCGGGCTATCGATCGGCGGAAAAGCAATTTTATGGATATGGACCTGAGTCAGTAGCTCACCTTTAAGATCCAGGCCTTCGGCAAAAGACTGAAGTCCAACCAGCACGCTGCGTTCGCCGCTCTCCACCCGCTTACGGTGCAGTTCCACCAGCCGATAACGCGGCTGATCACCCTGGACTAAGAGGAGTAAGCGCAAATCAGCGACATGCTCCAGAAAACGCTGCATCGCCCGTCCGCTGGCGAATAGCACCAGCATACCGTGATGCTTTTTGCTCTCCAGTTGCTCGCGAAAGTAGGCCGCCATTTCGGCAATATGCCGCTCTTCGTTATCAATGGTGGGTTCACAGCGCATCTGAGGAATCACCAGTTTCCCCTGCGCCACATGATTAAACGGCGAATCCAGCGCCACAAAGCGGTCGCCGGCTTTTTCTTTTAAGCCGCTCATTTCCTGCAGGCGCGAAAAGCTATTGAGCGAGCGCAGTGTCGCCGAGGTAACAATAATGTGCGGTACGCTACGCCATAGCAGCTTTTCCAACTGATCGCTGACGCGGATGCCCACACAATGGAACCAGACATGCATTTGCCCGTCCCGCACCTCGCGCGTCGCCCATTTGGACACTGGCGCGCCCGAAGACTGCGCCATTGAAGCCAGCCGCCATAATTTGCTTTGCGCTTCGAACATTCCCAGCGCCCGGTTCATCTGTAAAATTACCCGATGCAAACGCACAATATCGTGCGACCCCGTTTTGTCGCTAAGATCGTTAAGGAAGGATTCCGCCAACCCGCGCAGCGTTTCGGTCAGCTTTGCCAACCGCTGACAGATCGCCATGACCTCATCAGGCAGCTCGCCCATCGCAAAACGGTGCTCCGCTTCCTGCGTCGCGGGCATATACAGATTAAGAATGCCATTGAGCGAGGCGATCAGTTCGTAGACCTCCTCGCAATGGGCGTTAAGTCGCTCAGGGTTCGCTAGCGGCGGCGGGGTTTTAGGGCGAAATTGCTCCATGCAGGTCGCTACCAGTTTGCTAAACAGATCCAGTTGCAGACGATACCAGGAAGCGGTAATTTCCGCGCTCATCTCCAGCGCGTCGCGAGCGACATCGGGCAGATGATGACCTTCATCCAGTACCAACAGCAGATGCTTTGGTTCCGGCAACACGGCTTCGCTTTCCATCGCCGCCATCACCAGCGCGTGATTCGCCACCACGACTTCCGCTTCCTGTATTTCACGTCGGGCGACAAAGAATGGACATTCGCGGTAATAGTGACAGTTGCGGTTCAAACAACTGGCTTTATCGGTACTTAATCGCCGCCATAGCTCGTCGTTAATAGCAATATCGGTATGATCCCGTAGACCATCCCATTTATAGCTGTCGAGATCTCCTTTCAGCCTGGCGCAGCGCTTTTGCTCTTCCTGATTATTGGGCGTCAGTTCGTCATCAAGAAAAGCGAGCAGATCCTGCTGCGCAGGCTCGCTACAGGCCAGCGCCGCCAGGTTTCGCGGACACACGTAACGCCCGCGGCCAAAGGCGGCGGTAAAGCGCAGATCGGGAATGATTTTTCGCAGCAGCGGTAGATCCTTGCTAAAGATCTGATCCTGTAACGCCACGTTAGCGGTACTGACCACCAGCGTTTTTTGCTCTTCACGGGCAATGGCGATGCCGGGAATAAGATAGGAGAGGGTTTTCCCGACGCCGGTCGGCGCTTCAATAGCCAGATGTCTCCCTTCTTCCCCGGCCAGCGTTTTAGCGACGTCAGCAATCATCTGCCGCTGCGGCGCACGGGGAATAAAGTCGGGAATCTGCTCCTGAAGCGCCTTATACCAGGCGGCTATTTGCGCTTTCAGCGCAGCGGTCAATGCCATGAGAAAACCTGAAATACTGTATAAACAGCCACTATTGTGTCACATTTCAGGGTCGGGAAATACCTTTTTTGCTGGTTCTGGAAGGCGGCTCGCAACGCCGCTTTGATGTGCCGGATGGCGGCGGCACGCGCCTTATCCGGCATGGGCCACGCGAAATGCAGACCCGGTAAGCGCAGCGCCACCGGGCATTTTTGCGGAATAAAATTTACTGGGCGGGCGTGATTCTGCGCGGGCGACGCGGCGGACGCGCTTTGTCGCCAGCGGGTTTCCCCTCGCCTGCGCGCGGTTTTGATTTCGCCTTCGGCGCCCCGCTATCCTGACGTCGCGGCTGCTGACTGCGCCCCGCTCCGCCTTGACTTTGACCGCGTCCACGACCGCCACCGCCGCCGCCGCGCTGCTGACGGCCATTCTGAATCGGCTCCGCTTTAATCGACGGGTCCGGCTCATAGCCCGGCGTAGTAATGCGCGGTATCTCTTTTTTCAGCAACTTTTCGATATCGCGCAACAACTTGTGCTCGTCAATACAGACCAGCGACAGCGCCTCGCCAGTTGCCGCTGCACGCCCGGTACGGCCAATACGGTGTACATAATCTTCCGGCACGTTCGGCAGTTCATAGTTGACCACATGCGGCAGTTCTTCAATATCCAGACCTCGCGCCGCAATATCTGTCGCTACCAATACGCGGAGATCGCCGGATTTAAAATCCGCCAGCGCGCGGGTACGTGCGCCCTGCGATTTATTACCGTGGATCGCTGCGCTGCGAATACCGTCTTTATTAAGCTGTTCCGCCAGATGGTTCGCGCCATGCTTGGTGCGGGTGAAGACCAACACCTGCTGCCAGTTACCCTGGCCAATCAGCAGCGACAGAAGCTCGCGTTTGCGTTTTTTATCCACAAAGTGTACGTGTTGCGTCACCTGTTCTGACGCCGTGTTACGGCGCGCCACTTCAATTTCCAGCGGGTTATGCAGCAGCTTTTCGGCGAGCGCTTTGATGTCGTCCGAGAAAGTAGCGGAGAACAGCAGATTCTGGCGTTTTGGCGGCAGTTTTGCCAGCACGCGACGAATGTCGTGAATGAAGCCCATATCCAGCATCCGGTCGGCTTCGTCCAGCACGAGGATTTCAATCTGATCCAGCTTCACCGCATTCTGATGTTCCAGATCCAGCAGACGTCCCGGCGTCGCCACCAGCACATCCACGCCGCCGCGCAGTTTCATCATCTGCGGATTGATGCTTACGCCGCCAAACACCACCAACGAGCGAATGTTGAGATATTTACTGTAATCTCTGACGTTTTCGCCAATTTGCGCCGCCAGCTCGCGGGTTGGCGTGAGGATCAACGCGCGCACCGGGCGACGACCTTTAGCGTGCGGCTGATGGGTAATCAGATGCTGCAACAATGGCAGGGTAAAACCCGCCGTTTTACCGGTTCCGGTCTG
>JGI2924J29684_1076933_pt1 | contig 12302 bp, 17 predicted proteins | sample BenlonsequencITS_FD_29684 | JGI IMG/M metagenome (IMG submission 29684)
TGCGTCTGTAGCTCAGTTGGTTAGAGCACCACCTTGACATGGTGGGGGTCGATGGTTCGAGTCCATTCAGACGCACCAATCCTTTGTCTTCCGTGGATATTTGGTTTTATAATTCGCTATATCTTGTGCTGATACCAGTTAAAAGATATTATATTCAGTATCCCAGCGTTGTCGTGAAACAAATCCGTTATCTGTTCTATTCTTTATTACCCATCCTGATATTCGCAGTAGTTTGAATGGAGTATACTAAAGGTATTCATTATGTTTCAGTAGAATGCGCATAATCTATCTTCATCACCATACGTAACAATGCTGCAACGGGTTCAAATAAAGTTTCAGGAATTTTATCTCCACGTTCTACTTCAAAAAATAATGAGCGGGCCAGATCAACATTTTCAACAACAGGAATGCAGTTACGTTCAGCTATATTAACAATATAGTTAGCTTGAGCATCACTACCTTTCTCCAGAACCCGTGGTATTGGCATATCGGTGGGATGATAGCCAAGACAAACCGCAATATGCGTTGGATTACGCACTACCGCAACAGATTGTTTAACAGATTGAGCTAAACTACCACTTTGTATTTCACTCTGCATTTCCCGACGACGTGTCTTCATTTGAGGATCGCCCTCAAGATCTTTATGCTCCTGTTTTACGTCATCTTTGCTCATTTTTAGATCTTTTCTAATTTTATAATATTGAAAAGAATAATCAAGTATGCCAACAACTATATAAAAGGCCATCACCCCTACCCATAACCATTTTATTAAACAAAAAACCACAGGTAAGGCACAAGCTAATCCACAGTACGGTAGCGCCCGAAAAGTACTGACATAATAATAAAAGAAAAATGCTAAGATAAGAGATAATATGATAACTTTCAATGTGGATTTACATAATTCCACTACGCTATGTAAAGAGAATATCTGCTTAAAGTTGCTTACCGGATTTATGTGATCGCTTTTAAAACCAATGGCTTTGCTGGCAATAACTACTCCCACCTGAAGAAACACACTAGCAACAGTAGAAATTATTATCCCTGCCCCCAGAAATAGTATTACTGAACTTAATGAATCTACTAAAGAATAACTCAACTGCGTTAATGCATAAGAAAATGGTTTATTTATTAATTGTAATGTAAAATTTATTAACTCGATAATTCTCAATATAACCTTTTCAGTAAGGAAATGAAAATATAAAAAAAGTGCAATAAGCTGAAATAATGATGTTATCTCAATACTTTTGACAACCTGCCCCTCCTTACGGCCGTCACGTAATTTCTTTTCTGTAGGTTGTTCTGTTTTTTCGCTCATACAGATGGAAACCAGTTTTTTAGATAAATATAAAATTTATCGCTTTCAACCAAATAATGATGAAGGGCATAAGGGAATGATATCAAGAGCATTAATAAAACAAGTATACTTTTGAGTGGCATTGAGAAGAAAAACACATTCAGTTGTTGCGCCGAGCGATTTAAAAGACCTAACGCCAGATCAGCTAATACCATACATATTATGGCAGGAAGAGAGAAACTGATACATAATTGATAAAGTGTTCTCCACTCTACCTGGATATATTTAAGAAATTGACGGTCGAATAATAAAGTACGACCCGGTGGTAAATATTGGTAGGATTCATATAGAATGTTTAATATAAATTCCATACCGCCACTTATAAAAAAAATCATACACAGGAACTGGCTGAAAAGCAAGCCAAAGAGTGAGGTTTCAGCCTCCATTGTAGAATTGAATATTGCACCCATTGTAGCCCCTCGTAAAGTATCTAACAAAAATCCTGCCATATCAACTGCCCAAAAGGGTACCGCCGCACAAAATCCAATCAAAAAGCCAATAATTATCTCTCCTGTGATTAAACCCAACCAACTGTAATCTTTACCAACATGCATAAAAATATGTTGCTGATAAATGATCGGCAATACGGGAAAGGTAAGCGATATAAGAACACCATTACGTAAAAGCTCGGTCCCAAGACTGCCACTTTTTAGCAGAGGAAGTAATAAAGAAAGGCCTAATGGTCTAATAAAAGCCACAGCTAATACAATAATCCATTCATTTAGCTGCTGCGTCATTCAACCATGTTCTCCAATTCGTAGCATTATTTGACGAGTATAATTCAAAAGAATGCCGCTAAGCCATGGGTAGCTAACCATTAAAGTTGTTGCAATTGCCAATAATTTAATCATGAATTGTAGAGTTTGATCCTGTATTTGGGTCAAGGCCTGAACAAGGCTTACGATGACACCAACTACCGATGCAACTAACACCACCGGCATAGAAGTAAAAAGAACGATCCATAAAAGTTGCGTTACAAATTGCGTCAGCTCAGAATCGTTCATGAAAAGCTCTGTACTAATTGTGCCAGTGTCAGATCCCAGCCGCCTGCCAGTAAAAATATCAGCAATTTAAACGGTAATGAAATAGTCATAGGCGATACCATCATCATCCCCATAGCTAGCAGTATATTTGAAATTAGCAGATCAATAGCCAGAAAAGGAAGATAAATTAATAATCCGATCCGAAATGCCTGCGTTAATTGACTCACAGTAAATGCAGGAATTAATATCAACAAAGAATCAGGCTTTATTTTTCTTTTTATATCTTCAGGCCAGGTTCGTTTTATCAAATTCCGAAAATAACTGGCCTCCTTTTCTTCAGAGTTTTTTTGCAAAAATTGTCGATAAGGAGCTAATGCTTTACTGTCCCATTCAGACATCCAGAATGGAGCGTCAGCGACCTGAACTGGATGCCAGCGCTCTTTTACAGCCAATAGCGTTGGTCCCATAATGAATAAGGAAAGTACAAGCGCAAGGCCATAAAGCGCAATGTTTGGGGGAACTTGTTGAATACCAAGAGCATTTCGTAAAATCGAAAAAACTACCGCCAGTTTAAGAAAAGAGGTTCCCATTACGATAATAAGAGGCAATATTGAAAGGAGAAACAATATACCAATCAGTTGCAAAGGCGAATCTGGTAAAGACATACTTTATATCTCATGATACTGCATGGAACCATATTATATTGTTTACATATTATTTTTTATCGGGTTTACACTGTATTTTTGCTTAGATACCAACGTGTAATACGCACCATGAATTCATTCCCACAGGCAATCAGCTCACCTTGCCCGATAACACGGCCATTTAACCTTATCGTTACCTCTGGCGCAAAGCACCCACCTACAGGCAAAACGTCACCCGCTTTAAGTTGTCGTAATTGTCCAATTTCTACGCTCGCACGACCGATCTCAAAGAGCACACTTTGCGGTAACTGCTCCAGTTCGACTGAAGACGCTATGTCACTCTTTAAAATAGGCCCCTCTTGCGCAAGCAACGTTTCGATATCTTGTACTAACTCATCAAATTTCATCATATTATCCTCTGTTAGCAACACCCTGGCATAGATACGTCCAGGTAATTGGATAACAAAACAACCAATTCTGACATCACCAAAGCAATGAATCCGAATGCCCATTCCAATTTCAATAGACTCAAGTTCAGTTAACGTAAGGTGGCACCAACCTAAATATACAGGAACCACTATTGGAGGAGCAGGATAAATCTGTTGACGCTCGGCAGAAAGCTCTCCGACTATATTTTGCAAAAACGCAGTTGGCCACTTAAAAATAATGCTATGGAATTCATGTTCCTCAACTATCCATTTGATGTTCAGCGTTAGCTGATGTGGTACATTACTGCAAAATGTTGGAGGCTCTTTCTGACAAAGTGTCGCATCACTGGCTTGCAATAACGGTGCCAGCCCCCATTCAGCTATTCCATATAGCAATTCAGGATCAATCGCTGATCGATTAGCTGTGCCAATTAACCCTTCACACCAGCGCAGCCAGCATTGTTCTGCAATCCATACCCTACCCAGCTCATTATTATAATTTATAGTAAATAATATCCCTTCCTGTACCGGATATTCTTGCATACGCAATGTCAGCTCCCCAATGGTAGCCCCTTCTGTTGGGAGTATATCCATCCACGGGCGCTCTTCATTCGCTATTGTTAACATAGAATATCTCCAGGGAGATTACATACCCTATATTCAGCAACTGAGATTCCAGCCACTGCTTTAGCGTTTTCATCGAACGATAAACTTCATGATGAGGAACATTAATTTTAAGCTGAATTAGTCCTCCGGATTCGCATACCTCACATTCTACACCGTCAAGATAACCGCCACTAACGCGATAACATTGCGTGAAAACCACGTTCTTATTCAATGCCACAAGATTATTTTCACCAATGGGTAACGCCTGGTACATGAGTTGCTCAAAGTCCGTACGCCCAGCCTCTGCCTCGTTATCATCCTGATAAGATTTGCGTGGCAACCCAAGACTTCCCTCAACTTTGGTAATACGCATCGTTTAATACCATAGTAATTTTTTCTTTTCTTTTCATAAGAGCATTGACATTCTCCTGTAATTTACTTTGCTGGGAGACAAGCTGCTGATATTGATTATCTAACTGCTGGCGCTGCGTCAAAAAACTCTGTGCCTGGGTGAATAGCCTGGCCATTTGTAGTTTCTTATCCAACAGTAAATGACAAGATAACGTTCCTTGCCAGTCCGTTAATTCTTTCAACCTGGCATTCACTGCTAAAGCGCGCGTCTGGCAAACCTGCTGTTCAGAAATAAGCGCCTGTTGCTGCTGATCAAGTACGGCAAGTTTGCCTCGTAATTGCTTTTCACGTCGCGCTATTATCTCCAGCAAGGTTTCCAGAATCACTCGGTGAGTATTTGCTGTAATTTTTCTATTAGTAACTCGGGCCCGCATACCTCATCCTTACTTTGTCGCAAAAATGTGCAAATATTCGGATACGTATCAATGGCTTTATCAGCAGCAGCATCGACCCCTCGCTGGTATTCCCCAATGCGTATTAACAGCTCAACGTCCTGGTAAAGCGCCAGATGTCGCCGCAGCGTAGTCGCTAATTGACGATGTTCAGGACTTGTAACGGCTGGAAAAACGCGACTTAGCGTTGCCAATACGTCAATTGCAGGATAATGCCCCATCTCTGCAAGCCGCCGGGATAGCACAATATGCCCATCAAGCAGTGAGCGGACTTCATCCGCCAGCGGCTCATTCATATCATCACCTTCAACCAGTACCGTATAAAACGCGGTAATACTCCCTTTTTCACCCATTCCTGTACGTTCTAAAAGTCGTGGCAATGCACTAAAGACGCCAGGCGGGTATTCTCCAGAAACAGCGGTTTCCCCAGCGGCCAGAGCGATTTCCCGTGCCGCCCTGGCATAACGCGTCAGTGAGTCGGCAAGCAAGACGACTCGTTTTCCATGGTCGCGAAAAAACTCCGCTATCGTGGTGGCCACAAACAGCGCCCTTACACGCTCTAAGGCTGGTCTGTCTGAGGTTGCGACAACAATGACACAACGTTTTCGGCTCTCTTTAGTCAGTGTAAAATCAATGAACTCGCGAACCTCTCGTCCACGTTCACCAATTAAAACCAGAACATTAACATCTGCGCCGGGGGCATTACACAGCATTGCCAGAAGCGTACTTTTACCCACGCCAGGAGCAGAAAAAATGCCCACTCTTTGCCCTTCGCCACAGGTCGCAACGCTATCTATGGCGCGAATTCCCGTCATTAATGGTTGAGTCATAGGTCGTCGAACCATAGCGGGTGGAGGCATTGCATCATAGTCTTTCCAACAGACCTCAGGCAGCTCGCTACCATCAAGAGGGCGACCAAAACCATCAATCACTCGCCCTAACAACACCTCTCCTACAGGGACCTGGTGACGTCGCCTTAAAGCCATCACTTGCTGTCCACAGTGAAGTCCGACGGTACTTGTAAAAGGAGACAACAAAGCTTTGCTGCCGTTAATCCCGACAACCTCCGCAAATTCACCGCCAGGCTTTATACAGCATAGCTCTCCCATAAATACCCCAGGCAACCACGCATTTAACAACGTTGCGCTGATATCCTGAATTCGGCCCCATCGCCGATACCCATCAGGGGGAGGATATTTCAGCCTCAGGCATTGCATCAATTCATTCTTCATTGTCCGCCAGTTCCTCTTCGCTAAGGTCAATACTTTCTACCACTTGTACAAAGCATTCCTCTCCCAGTTCCTGCCATGACAAAATCGGTACGTCGAATAAGGTAGCTTCTGTAATTTTTCGCAAGAAACGCCGGGTATCGACAGAGGTAACAATGAATAATTTGGCAGAGCGCTTCAGCGCCTGCTCAATCAATTGCAGAATCTGAGACTTATGGCGAGACGATAGCGCAGTATAGGTGCCCATTGCCGTCTGGCGAATAGATTCGCGAACGAGATTCTCAATACCTTCTCCGATCCGCAAAATCGGTAACGGTTTTCCTTCAGGATTAAGACGACGCAGAATATGACGGCGAAGTGCGATACGGACGTATTCTGTCAACATCAGGACATCTTTTTCACGTGGCGCCCAGTCAATTAACGTGCCGAAAATAAGGCGTAAATCTCTAATAGAGACCCGTTCTGATACAAGCCGCTGCAAGGTTTCAGCGATTTTGTTGATGGGCAACTGACGCTGAAGTTCTTTTACCAGTTCGGAGTAGTTTTTTTCCATTGCATTCATCAGATAACGCGTTTCCTGAACACCAATAAACTCTCCCATATGCCGAAGCAGCGCACATTTTAGTAAGGCAGAGATACGTTGGCTGCCAGCAAAAACTTCCAGCCCAAAACCTTGCGCCTTATTGCCCATGTCTTTTGAAAGCCAACAGATCTGCCCCATTCCGTTCGGTAATGTCTGGCTTTCGCCCACCACACTAGCATCCGCGCCTATTAATAAATAATCCGCCTGGGTGGGGATAGATAAACTAAAAACGGGTTCCTGATATAGCAGTACGGTCAATTTTTCAGTGGGTTCAGGTAAAACTTCAATATTAACTTCAGGAAGAGGAACTCCGGTATCCTCAAATACTAGCCACCTCATGGCATCAATATCACGTATCAGGTCAGCAGAATGTAACGTCGGTGTAAGACGTAAGATCAAAGGACACGCGCCGGGAACCATACTATCTTTTTCCTGCGCTTCTGCTCCACTTACGGAAACCACAGCCTTTTTGCGGCGAATGAGAATAATTGGTAACGCCAATAAAGCTGAAAAAAAAGCGAGAATGATAAAAGGGAAGCCAGGAATAAAAGCGAGGAGCATTAAAACAACAGCGGTTAATATGAGTGACTGAGGTTGTCTGGCAATCTGAGAACTCAACTCTGTCGCCAGGTTCTGGCGTTTCTCACCTGGAACACGGGTAACAATAATTCCCGCGCTAAGAGAAATAAGCAGAGATGGAATTTGCCCACATAAACCGTCTCCGATCGAAAGTACACTGTAAGTGTGAACAGCTTCACTCATTGACATATCATATTGTACGATAGCTATAATGATACCACCGATAATATTTACCAGTACTACAATAATACCGGCAATCGTATCGCCTTTAACAAATTTCATTGCGCCATCCATCGCACCAAGGAAGCGGCTTTCCTGCTGGACATGCTGTCTTAATGTACGGGCATGGTCTGCATCGATGACTCCGGCGCGCAAATCTCCATCAATACTCATTTGTTTGCCTGGCATGCCATCAAGTGAGAAACGTGCGCTAACCTCAGCCACCCTCTCGATACCTTTTGTAATGACAATAAATTGCACGATTGTAATGATGGTAAATACGACCAACCCAACGGTAAGATTTCCCCCAACGACAAACCTACCGAAAGCGTCTACAATATTACCGGCGTTGTGTTGCAACAGTACCAGCCGTGACGTGCTGATTGTTAGTGACAAACGATATAACGTAGTAATCAGTAATAAAGACGGAAATACAGATAAATCGAGTGGGTCGCTAAGATAAATTGCGATTAAGAGCAGGATCACTGAAAACATGAGGTTGATAGTAATCAGGATATCGACCATCCAGGTCGGTAAAGGTAACAGCATCATCACAATAGCGATTAATAATACCGTCGCCAGAACCATATCCTGCCGACCAGCACATACATTGAGCCAGTGTTGCGCCCTGATTCCCACACCTAAATGTGAACGCATTGCGACTCCAGGAATTTTATTTGTCGATGATGTAACCGTAACCAGAGCTCTGCAGAACTGGAAGGGGGAGGAGAACAACTAATTGCAAGCCCATCGCGCAACAAAAATAATCGTTGAGGAATACCTATAAACTCTGCTGGTTTCCAGTTAGTCAACGCTTTAAACAACAGGTCTTCATCTAAAAAGGTCTGCTGGAGTATCTGACATAAGTGAATACGACCATTCTGATAGTTGAGATAGGTTTCATATTGTCCTTGCCGCCAGAACATATTTGTCGCTAAAGGTCGTTCAGCTAATCCTGATAATCGAATAAAAAGCTGAATATTACGTTCAGTAATGAGATCCCAATCCATCCTACCGCCTCGCGATGAGCCAGAAAACAAAATTACCGAAATGTTTAAAGTCAGCTATCAGAATAAAACCTGATTTACCTTTAATTCTCGAAGAGTTTCGAGGATTTGTTCACGTTGATCTTCATCGTTAAAACAGTTATCTGGTATCAACATAAACTGCGCATCAAGTTGTTGGAGTAACCGATTAAACATCCTCGATGAAGAAACTACAGCGGTAAGTCTGTCAAGCAACCAATCACTGAAAAGCCAGCGCTCACAAATGATGTCGAGCAGCAGCGTTAGTAACGTATTAGGCGGTAACTGGCAAATAAGCTCCTCACGCTGGCACTCTTTTTCAAGGCCGAGGAATAGCAGCAAACGACGCAAACGTACTAATGCAGCGGCCAAACGACTTTGCTGCGAGGGTTCGATGCATATGCTAAGTTCAAATGCGATTGCTCTTAGCAAAATACGGACCCGCTCACAACGATCCGGCCAGTCTGCCACGCGTCTAAACCACTGCGATAAGGGCATTTCATCGTTGTCTATCGCCTGTTGCATAAAACGCTTCAGAGATGCCAGCGTAGCGGTATCCACTTCGCCAAGTTCCATTAAACTAAAAACGGCAAGTTCCCATCCCTCCTCCGCTGTGAGCGTATCCAGTTGGGCTTGTAAAGCACGTTTTTTCTTTTTAGACAATCCACTGTCAGTAAGCGCCATTGCAAGAGAGATAATTTGATATGCATTCTGCAAATTAGGATCACTATTTTCTTCGGCAAGCGGGCGCAATGTTGCCCCATTATCCTCCTGTATTTGTTTTAGCAAACGCAGCAAAGCCTGCTGTCTGCGCTCCAGTTTCTCAGCATCAATGAGTTTATATTTCTCCCGGAGTTTACCACTCAGCGCCATTCCTATCTCTTCCATCGTCTCATAGAGCGCTGTCCCCGTGGTCTCCTGTAATTCTTGGAGAGCCAACATTGAAGGAGAATTAATCTCTTTTTCCTCTATAAGCTGATCCGGGGTAAACTCTGTAGGAGGCATTATTTTTATTTCATTAATTTTAATATCCATCGCCACCTCTATAATCTTCACCGTTACGTAACCATTTCAGTAACGCGTTGAAATGACGAGAGAGTGAAAATTCAACTGAATATCGTGTTGAAGAAAGCTCAGCCTGATCTGTAGAGAAACCAGGCTCGATAATCAAAGTGAACCGCTTCCCAAAGGTCTCACGCATCAACGCCTCTTTTTCAGGGTGAATATGCAAATAAAGCCCCCCCTCTTCCGCTATAGTCATCGCCTGGCGTGCCAGACGATGACACATCACACTGTCTACCGACTGTTGTTCGAACCAGGACATCAGAACCTGTTCTATACTATTTTTAATATGATGTGCCGCTTGATCGACCAAGGACCGAAATTGACTTTCATCTTCTAGTAAATATTTGACATGCCGTTCCAGCCATTCTGCCTCCAGTTCTTCCAGCGTATGTTTACGCAACCTCTCTATTTCCTGTTGCTGCTCCATTTTTTGTTGACGCTGGGAGCGATAGGCGTCTCGAATGATTTTTTCAGCCTTACGGTAAGCGGCGTTTACAATAGCATGTGAAACGCTATTAGCTTGTTGTTCCTGCGCAAATAATGTTAATTGTAAAGTTATCCATTGTGATTCAATGATATTTCGAGCTGGCAGTTTATGGTTAATTTCCGTCAGCGGTAGTGAAGTGAAACTCATAGCAAATGCTCCATGAAGATAATCTCGTTAAGAGAAGTCTTCGGCCAAAGTGCGCGCTGAGGAGGGGGTAATAACACTAATAGCGCATGTAAAACCACATCGTCATACGCTTCCCGATTAAGAATGGCGGTACCGATCTGCAGTGCTGTTTGTAGCATCGCTTGCGGCGAAAGTAATTTGCCATCTCTTTGCCCCAACCAACCATATAGCTGCCAGATTTCATCCTCGCTAAACCACTGTAGGAGCAATTGCCGATACTCTGGTAGCATAAAATAGTCACTGCACCTGAGTTTGAATAACCCCAGTCCAAATGCAAATGCAGACATACGTGGCGCAAGGCGAACCTGACGTTTTTGTCTGTCGCTTAAACAGGCTGGAATAACAGAACTTCCCCTTAGCCCATACAACGATCTGTCAAGAAGGCGATCCAACTCTGGTCGATCGCCATAACGCCAGCAGCTGGAAGGATGAAAGCCCAGTTTGTGCAGCCATTCCGGTACAGCGTAACGAGCAGGTTGCCAGAAATAACGATAAAGCTGCAAAACCTCCTGATCAGGTCGGCTCAGAAACGGCGCCTCAGCCAAAAATAGCCGATCACAATGCCCACCCCCAATAGCAGTCCTGTTAATGATAACATCAACTGATAAGGGTATTTGATCAACCACTTCACCACCTTTTCTTTATTGGCACTGATAACGTCCATCATCGAGAACGTTTGTCTCGCTGGCGCGTCAGGTACCATCCTGAATTCAGCAGGCTGCATCAAGATACTAATCCTGCCGTATTGCAACCCAGGAATCGACTTCTCTATTAAGTCTTTAATTTTTATCCGCAAGGCCTCCATGTTGACCTGAGGTGAATATTTTATAAATACGGCAACAGAACTCGGAGAGTAATTACTTCCCTCATCATAAATCGGTAGTGCAATGGTAACTTTCGTATTAATCACTCCCTCCATCTGACTCAGCATTCCTTCAATTCTTTGCTCTTTTAAAAAATTAATTTTCTGCTGTTCTTCCTGGGGTGATACCACTAGCTGATTAGCCGGAAACATCTTATCCGCTGTCATAAACTGGCGATGCGGGTAACCGTTAAGTCTCAGTAGCTCAACCGCATTAATAAACTGCGACTGCTCGACACGTAAGGTAATACCATTCTCTTCTTGTTTTTTTTCCGCATTGATGTGATGCTGCATTAGTAATGCCAGCATCTGATTCGCCTCATCTTCCGGCAATGAACGATAAAGATCCACATCACATCCCGTAAGAAGGAATGCCAGCGCAGTAAGGAATAATATACGATGAACCTTCATGTCATGCTTACCAGCTTATTAAGCGCTTGAGAGGTTGAGCCTGATATCCTGGCAAGAAAATCCATATCTACTGTCAATTCCATATAATTCATTTGTCTGGCCAACATAACCTGAGGTAGTAAGACATCGTCTTTACTGGTTGACATACCATCTGTCAATAATTGTTTAAAAAGATTAACTTGCTCCTGGTGTTCCTGGCCTGAGTCCGTAGAGGGCATTACAGAAGATTGAGTGTTTGCCGACATTACTCTGCTGATATCAGAAATATTCAATTTTTAAGCTCCTCATTTGGCGCAGGAAATAACAGGCGTAACGCCATAGCCTCTGGTAAATCAATACCCGCTAAAATCTCCCCAGCTTTTAATGGTTCATTTAAACCCGCCAACAATAATGCCAAACATACCAACTGTAATTTTTTATCCGGAACAATAACAGATAGCGCTGGTAACATCGCATGAACCTGAGAAATAAGGCTATGGTTAACGCCAGCAAACATAATTTCTAACAGCAACCGTCGAATATCGTCGCTAATAATTTCAGATTTTAGCAATGATTCCACTAAGCATGTCCTTGATCATTTTGATCATTGAGCTTTCGTAATTAATAAATGTAGAATACTGCTGTAAGGCAAATTGCACTTTAATCATTGATTCTGGGTTGAGCAAATCATTGCCATTCATTTTGTCATTAATGGCCTCTCCTGCCTGACGCGCCATGTGGGAGAGCATATCCACTAATTGTCCAATATCCATAATGCTTTTCCTTAATTAAATACATCGTAAGGATACTGGAAACATATCAAAATTTAGAAACCAGTTAACATCAGGTATATACCTGA
>JGI2924J29684_1076932_pt1 | contig 12292 bp, 5 predicted proteins | sample BenlonsequencITS_FD_29684 | JGI IMG/M metagenome (IMG submission 29684)
CCCATCCCAGCCATAATTGTCTGACCAGATTCCTCATCAGTTTTCACACGGAAAGACGGGTCTTCCGCTGCCAATTTTTGAAGAGCAAGACCCATTTTTTCCTGGTCAGCTTTCGTTTTTGGCTCAACAGCAATTTCGATAACTGGCTCAGGGAATTCCATACGCTCCAAAATGGCTGGCTTCGCAGGGTCTGAGATTGTGTCACCTGTCGTCGTATCTTTAAGACCAGCAACAGCAACGATATCACCAGCAAATGCTTCTTCGATATCTTTACGATCATTGGAGTGCATCTCGAGCATACGCCCGATACGCTCTTTTTTACCCTTAACTGTGTTTAACAAAGTCGTACCTTTTACCAGCTTACCGGAGTAGATACGACAGAAAGTCAAAGTTCCTACGAACGGGTCGTTCATAATCTTGAACGCGAGCATACCAAGAGGCTCATCATCAGATGCCTTACGCACCAATGGCTCTTCAGTGTTCGCATCAATACCTTTGATCGCTGCAATATCAAGCGGCGAAGGCAAGTAATCAACAACAGCGTCAAGCAAAGGCTGAACACCTTTGTTTTTAAAAGCTGTACCACAAAGAATAGGAACAAAAAGGTTCGCAATACAACCCTTACGAATAAGTGATCTTAGAGTTGCTTCATCTGGCTCCTCACCCTCAAGGTAAGCTTCCATTGCAGCTTCATCTGCTTCAACAGCAGTTTCGATCAATTTCTCGCGGTATTCTTGAGCCTGATCCATTAGGTCTTCAGGAATATCACCAAATTCGTATTTAGCACCCAAGCTTTCTTCAAGCCAAACAACTGAGCGCATCTTCACGATGTCGATCATACCTTTATAGGCATTCTCTGAACCAATCGGAATCTGCAAACAAAGCGGTGTTGCACCCAAACGATCCACAACCATTTCCACACAACGGAAGAAGTCAGCACCCAACTTATCCATCTTGTTGACAAAAATCATGCGAGGAACTTGGTATTTATCAGCCTGACGCCAAACAGTCTCTGTTTGAGGCTCAACACCAGCGTTTGCATCCAAACAACAAACAGCACCATCAAGCACACGCAATGAACGCTCAACTTCAATCGTGAAGTCAACGTGTCCCGGTGTGTCAATAATGTTTAGACGTTTTTCAACACTGTCATTTGCTGACGTCCAGAAACAAGTCGTCGCAGCAGACGTGATAGTAATACCACGCTCTTGCTCTTGGTCCATCCAGTCCATGGTGGCAGCACCATCGTGAACTTCACCAATCTTGTGAGACTTACCGGTGTAGTATAGAATACGCTCAGTCGTCGTGGTTTTACCCGCGTCGATGTGCGCCATGATTCCGAAGTTGCGATAGTCTTCGAGCTTATGCGTACGAGGCATGTTTCACCCTAAATTTGGAGTGTTAAAATACTAAGTCTAAATTACCAACGATAGTGTGAGAACGCACGGTTGGCTTCCGCCATACGGTGTGTATCTTCGCGCTTCTTAACAGCAGCACCACGACCATTCGCAGCATCCAAAAGCTCACCAGCAAGACGCTCGCGCATTGTGCTTTCAGAGCGAGCACGTGACGCAGAAACCATCCAACGGATAGCCAAAGCTTGACGACGATCAGGACGAACTTCGACTGGCACCTGGTATGTAGCACCACCAACACGACGGGAACGTACTTCCACAGATGGGGACACATTGTCCAACGCTTCGTGGAACAGCTCAACAGCATCACGCTTGGCACGATCACCAACAATTTCCAAAGCTCCGTATACAATACGTTCAGCAGCGGACTTCTTGCCGTCGATCATGATGAGGTTCATGAATTTTGATAGGATCAAATCACCGAACTTAGCGTCCGGTAGGATTTGGCGTTTTTCTGCGCGGTGGCGACGTGACATATCTTACTCTTATTTCGGGCGCTTCACACCGTAGTGTGAACGGCGTTTCTTACGATCTTTGACGCCTTGAGTATCCAAGACACCGCGAAGAATGGTGTAACGTACACCTGGAAGGTCGCGAACACGCCCACCACGGATTAGAACAACAGAGTGCTCTTGAAGGTTGTGGCCTTCACCCGGGATATAACAGATCGACTCATAACCAGAAGTCAAACGAACTTTAGCAACTTTACGAAGAGCCGAGTTCGGCTTCTTAGGAGTTGTTGTGTAAACGCGCGTACAAACACCGCGACGTTGTGGGCAGGCCTTCAGAGCCGGCACCTTGTTCCGTCTAGCCTTGTCTTGACGCGGCTTGCGGATCAGCTGTTGAATCGTAGGCATCAGCCCTCGCTCTTTCCATTCAGTATAACGTAGGCAATTTCAGCCGATACGCGATACTTTCATCCAAATCATATAGCCGCAGCAGACCCCTGCCCGCCCCGGCTACTCTTACGTTTAATATGAAGGCTTTCGCACTTCAGAATTATCATGTGCTCAGGCGAGTCTCGAAACTATCTTCTTCGCCAGTGTGCAACGTGAGCGGGGGTCATACTCATCCTGCGCGAATGGGTCAAGTGTTTAAAGAAACAATGAGCCACTAAATTTATAATTTTGCGGTATAGACGCATGATTAACACATTAAACACATCAACAAACGCCCCAAACCCCGCACCTATCCCGAATATTCACCTTTTCCCTACACCCGAGAATCAAAAACTTGGAGCGAACAAAACTCAATCATAGTCATTCACAATTGCGACATTGTTTCCATACTCAGACATCAAGCTTCTTAATCTAGGCACCCAACAGAAACAGCCTTGATTCTTTTCAATTCTCAGTCGATTCATTCCTACCGACACAAAAAAATGCCACCTCATTTCTGAAGCGGCATTTAGTTTTTTTGAAACTGAAAATTCTATTCTTCAGCAGTCGGTGCAGGCAAAGCTTCAAGCTCAGCATTCACCTTACGTTGTTCACGCAATTTAATATCACGGTCATAAGCCATCTTACGGTAGTGACGTAGCGCACTACCAGTACCAGCTGGTATCAAGCGACCAACGATAACGTTCTCTTTAAGGCCTTCAAGCGTATCAATTTTACCTTGTACAGACGCCTCAGTAAGCACGCGTGTTGTTTCCTGGAAGGAAGCCGCAGAGATGAATGAACGCGTCTGCAGCGACGCCTTCGTGATACCAAGAAGAATTGGTGTCCCAATCGCTTCGCGCTTCTTCGCTTTGCGCGCAGCAGCATTAGCATCTTCAAACTCAACAGCGTCAACCTGCTCGCCTTTAAGCAACATTGTCTCACCAGCGTCAGTCACTTCAACTTTCTGAAGCATTTGACGCACGATAACCTCAATGTGTTTATCGTCGATAGGCACACCCTGTAGACGGTAAACCTTCTGCACTTCATCAACCAGATAATTGGCCAATGCTTCAACACCCATAATCGCTAGGATGTCTTGAGGTGCAGGGTTCCCATCTAGAATGTACTCACCCTTCTTAATGGCATCACCCTCTTGAATAAGGAGATGCTTACCTTTCGGGATAAGGTATTCAGCTGGTTCACGACCTTCTTCATCCGGAACCAGACGAATACGACGCTTATTCTTGTAGTCGCGTCCAAATTCAACTGTACCGTCGATTTCAGCAATAACAGCGTGATCCTTAGGACGACGTGCCTCAAACAATTCAGCAACACGTGGAAGACCACCGGTGATGTCTTTTGTTTTCGCACCACCTGTTTGCAGACGCGCAACCATGTCACCAGGAACCATTGTGTCACCTTCGGCAACAGAAAGGATAGCATCAACAGGCAAGTGATAACGCGCCTCTGATCCATTCTCCAGCTTCACGACTTCACCATTGTCATCCACAAGAACAACAGCCGGTTTCAGATCAGCAGCAGCCTTAGCACCTGAACGCCAGTCAATAAGAACTTTAGAAGCGATACCAGTTGCTTCATCTGTCTCATCACGTGTCGTCAAGCCATCAAGCATATCCTCAAAACGGACAATACCTGTTGCTTCAGAAATGATTGGTGTCGCAAATGGATCCCAATCAGCAACACGATCACCACCTTTAACCTTGGCACCTTCACCAAATCTCAAGCGTGTACCGTATGCTGGTTTGAATGTCTGACGAACACGTCCGTCCTCATCGACAATCTTCACTTCCATTGAACGTCCAACAATAACGTATGTTTTGTCTTCACGCTCTACGAGAGCTTCGTTTTCCAGTTTAATGGTACCATCGAAGGCCGCATCAACAGAACTATCGTTTGAAACCTGCGCAGCACCACCAATGTGGAAAGTACGCATTGTAAGCTGAGTACCCGGCTCACCGATTGACTGAGCAGCGATAACACCGACAGCCTCACCTTCATTGACACGTGTACCACGCGCAAGGTCACGACCGTAACAAGATGCACAAACACCGTTACGTGTTTCACATGTAAGTACCGAGCGAACCTTGATTGAGTCCACACCAGCTTCGTCAAATTCAGATGCGAGATCTTCTTCAACATAAGTATTTGCTGGCGCGATAATCGTTCCAGAAGAAGGATGTTTCACGTCTTCAGCCGTTGTACGCCCTAGTACACGGTCTCCTAGTGACACAACAACTTCAGCACCATCCATCACAGCAAACAATGTGATACCGCGAGCAGTTCCACAATCTTGTTCTGTGATGATTGAATCTTGAGCAACATCCACAAGACGACGTGTTAGATAACCAGAGTTAGCCGTTTTAAGAGCCGTATCAGCCAGTCCCTTACGCGCACCGTGGGTGGAGTTAAAGTATTCAAGAACGGTCAAACCTTCCTTGAAGTTAGACACAATCGGTGTCTCAATAATCTCACCTGACGGCTTAGCCATAAGACCACGCATACCAGCCAGCTGTTTCATTTGGTTTTTCGAACCACGCGCACCAGAGTGCGCCATCATGAACACAGAGTTTGCCTCATCTTGGCGACCAGTTATCGGATCAACCAATGGCTCAGCAGACGCATCCATCATCGCATCAGCAACTTTGTCTGTACACTGAGACCAAGCATCAACAACTTTGTTGTATTTCTCACCACGGGTAATCAGACCATCTGAGTATTGACGCTCATATTCTGAAACCTGATCACGTGTTTCCTGAACGAGTTTGATCTTCGCTTCAGGGATAACCATGTCATCCTTACCAAACGAAATACCACCACGCGCAGCTTCACGGAAACCAACAGCCATGATTGAGTCACAGAAAAGTACAGTCGCTTTCTGGCCACATGTTCTGTAAACAGTATCGATAATACGACCGACAGCTTTTTTCGTCATCAGCTCGTTCACAAGGTCAGGGCTAATACCCGGAACTTTTGGTAGACACTCAATAATCATCATACGACCAGGTGTCGTATCAATAATTTGATATGCCTTGTTACCATCCTGATCGAATGACTGGAAGCGTGCTTTGATTTTCGTGTGTATGGTCAAAGAACGTTGCGCAAGTGCGTGCTCAATCTCTGCCATATCGGCAAAAACCATGCCCTCACCTGGTTCATTTTCTTTCTGAATAGAAAGATAATATAGACCCAAAATGATATCCTGAGATGGAACCACAATCGGCTTACCATTCGCTGGTGACAAGATGTTGTTCGTCGCCATCATAAGCACACGTGCTTCCAGCTGAGCCTCGAGGCTCAATGGAACGTGAACCGCCATTTGGTCACCATCAAAGTCAGCGTTGAACGCCGCACAAGCCAATGGGTGAAGCTGGATAGCTTTACCTTCAATCAGCTTAGGCTCAAACGCCTGAATACCAAGACGGTGAAGTGTTGGCGCACGGTTCAGCATGACTGGGTGTTCGCGGATAACTTCTTCCAAGATATCCCAAACTTCCGGCTTCTCTTTCTCCACCATTTTCTTAGCAGCCTTAACAGTCCCTGTGAGACCTTTAGCTTCTAGGCGAGAATAGATGAACGGCTTGAACAGCTCCAACGCCATCTTCTTAGGAAGACCACATTGGTGAAGCTTCAACTCTGGACCAACCACGATCACAGAACGACCGGAATAGTCCACACGTTTACCAAGCAAGTTCTGACGGAAACGCCCCTGCTTACCTTTCAACATGTCAGACAATGATTTCAATGGACGTTTGTTTGTCCCTGTAATCACACGACCGCGACGACCATTATCAAACAATGCATCAACAGATTCTTGAAGCATACGCTTCTCGTTTCTGATGATAATGTCAGGTGCACGAAGCTCCATCAGGCGCTTCAAGCGGTTGTTACGGTTGATCACACGACGGTAAAGGTCGTTCAAATCTGATGTCGCAAAACGACCACCATCAAGCGGCACAAGTGGACGCAATTCTGGCGGGATCACAGGAACAATCGTCATAATCATCCATTCAGGACGACACTGCGAGTGCAAAAAGTTCTCGATGATTTTTAGACGTTTGGCGATTTTCTTCGGCTTAAGCTCACCTGTCGCTTCAGCCAAGTCTTCACGTAATTGATCGGCAACGGCTTCAAGATCCATGTTCATGAGCAATTCACGAACAGCTTCAGCACCAATCATACCTGTGAAGCTATCTTCACCGTATTCGTCCTGAGCATCCATATACTCTTCTTCCGTCAGAAGCTGTTTAGGCTCCATCGGTGTCAGACCTGGCTCAGTTACGATATAGGCTTCAAAATAAAGAACGCGCTCCACGTCTTTCAACGTCATGTCTAGCATGAGTGAAATTCTGGATGGCAATGATTTTAGGAACCAGATGTGTGCAACTGGTGCGGCCAAATCAATGTGCCCCATGCGCTCACGACGCACACGCGCCAATGTGACTTCAACACCACATTTTTCACACGTTACACCGCGATATTTAATACGTTTATATTTCCCACAAAGACATTCATAGTCTTTTACTGGTCCAAATATGCGCGCACAAAACAACCCATCACGCTCAGGCTTGAACGTTCTGTAGTTGATTGTTTCAGGCTTTTTAATCTCACCTGAAGACCAGTCACGGATTTGCTCCGGACTAGCGATTGCAATTTGAATGGCCTCGAAATTCGGTGCCGGGGCGTTTGGATTGTACAGATTGCTGATTTCCTGGCTCATCCTGACGCGATCTCCCTTAAAGGGTGGGCCTGCGGACCGGTTCTAACGGCCTCACAAGCATAAATAAAATAACGAAAATAGTCTCCATGAGGCGTCGAACTACGCCTCAGGATCCTCGGCCTCTAGCAACTCTACATTTAGACCTAGAGAACGCATCTCTTTGATCAAAACATTGAAACTTTCAGGGATACCCGCTTCAAAACTATCATCACCACGGACGATAGATTCATAAACTTTAGCCCGTCCAGCTGTGTCATCTGATTTCACAGTCAACATCTCTTGCAGGGTATAAGCAGCACCATAAGCTTCAAGTGCCCAGACCTCCATCTCACCGAAACGCTGTCCACCAAATTGAGCTTTACCACCCAATGGTTGCTGCGTCACAAGTGAGTAAGGACCAGTAGAACGTGCGTGTATCTTGTCATCCACCAAGTGGTGAAGTTTCAAGAGATACTTATACCCAACCGTAACCTTACGTGCGAAACGCTCACCCGTACGACCATCATAAACAGTTGATTGGCCAGACGTATCAAAACCTGCACGCGTAAGCATCTCGTCGATTTGCTCAGAACTCGCACCATCGAACACTGGAGTAGCGATCGGGATACCTTTTTTCAGATTTCCAGCAAGTTCAACAAGCTCTTCTTCTTTCTCAGGAAGCTCTTGGTTGTCACCATAACAGTGAGCAAGCTGATCCTTCAATTTAACAATATCATGGTCACGGTGATACTCTTTTAGTGAGTCATCAATCATACGACCAAGACCAGAACACGCCCAACCCAAGTGAGTTTCAAGGATTTGTCCCACATTCATACGCGATGGAACCCCTAGCGGGTTCAACACGATATCAACAGGTGTTCCATCTTCAAGGTGCGGCATGTCTTCCAGCGGGTTAATGCGAGAAATCACCCCTTTGTTACCGTGACGACCAGCCATTTTATCACCCGGCTGAAGCTTACGCTTCACAGCGATAAAGACTTTCACAATCTTCATCACACCCGGAGGCAGATCATCACCGCGTTGCACTTTGTCGACTTTATCTTCAAAACGCGCTTCGATTAGAGAACGAGAGCTATCTAGTGCAGACTTGATGTTGTCGATTTGAGTTTGAATACCTTCATCCTCAACCGCAATTTTCCACATGTCTGTTTCGTAAACTTCACTCAAGCTGTCTGTGCTAATTTCACCTTTGCTGAACCCTTTAGGGCCGGCAATTGCTTTTTGCCCAAGTAGAAGGCTGCGCAAACGGTCATAAGAGTCACGCTCGATAATTGCGAGCTCGTCATCTTTATCTTTTTGCAATGCTTCAATTTGTTCACGCTCGATTTGAAGTGCACGCTGGTCCTTATCCACACCATGGCGGTTAAAGACACGAACTTCCACAATCGTACCTGTGTCACCCGGAGGCACACGAAGCGACGTATCACGCACATCAGATGCTTTTTCACCAAAGATCGCACGAAGAAGTTTTTCTTCTGGCGTCATTGGGCTTTCACCCTTTGGCGTCACCTTACCGACGAGAATATCACCGGCTGTAACTTCAGCACCAACCGCAATAATACCAGCTTCATCGAGGTTGCGAAGCGCTTCCTCACCGACGTTTGGAATATCACGTGTGATTTCTTCAGGACCAAGCTTTGTATCACGAGATGCAATTTCAAACTCTTCAATGTGAATTGAAGTGAACACATCATCGCGCACAATACGCTCAGAAATAAGGATGGAGTCCTCAAAGTTGTAACCAGACCAAGGCATAAACGCCACAAGCACGTTACGACCAAGCGCCAAATCACCAAGATCTGTAGATGGACCATCAGCAATGATGTCACCCGCCACAATCTCATCACCAACTTTAACGATAGGACGCTGGTTGATACATGAGTTTTGGTTTGAACGTTGGAATTTTGATAGACGATAAATGTCCACACCAGAGCGTGTCGCATCCAGACCATCAAGTGCACGCACAACAATACGCGTTGCATCAACTTGCTCAACAACACCTGAACGTTTTGCCACAATCGCCGCACGAGAGTCACGCGCAACAATACGCTCCATCCCAGTACCGACAAGAGGTGCATCCGTTTTCACAAGCGGAACAGCCTGACGTTGCATGTTTGATCCCATGAGCGCGCGGTTCGCATCGTCATTCTCAAGGAATGGGATCATTGCCGCCGCCACAGAAACAACCTGTTTAGGTGACACATCCATGTAATCAACTTCGTCACGTGATACGAGTGTCGCTTCACCAGCCACACGCGCGTTCACAAACTCATTCGTCAATTTACCATCTTCACCAATTGCCGCGTTCGCCTGAGCAATCTTAAAGCGGTATTCTTCCATAGCAGATAGATAATCGACCTGATCTTGAGGAATACCGTCCTTAACCTGACGGTACGGACTTTCAATGAAACCATATTTGTTAATACGGGCATGAGTCGCCAAAGAGTTGATCAAACCAATGTTTGGTCCCTCTGGTGTCTCAATCGGACAAATACGACCATAGTGCGTTGGGTGCACATCGCGCACCTCAAACCCAGCACGTTCACGCGTTAGACCACCCGGCCCAAGCGCAGAAAGACGACGTTTGTGCGTAATCTCTGATAGTGGGTTTGTTTGGTCCATAAACTGTGAAAGTTGTGAAGAACCAAAGAAATCACGAACAGAAGCATGCACAGGCTTAGCATTCACTAAGTCGTGCGGCATAACTGTATCGATATCAACAGATGACATACGCTCTTTGATCGCACGTTCCATGCGAACAAGACCAACACGGTATGCGTTTTCTAGAAGTTCACCACATGAACGAACACGACGGTTTCCAAGGTTATCGATATCATCGACTTCCCCTTTACCATCCTTCAGATCCAACACTGTCGACATCACACCAAGGATATCATCCTCACGCAATGTACGTTCAGTGTCTGGCGCTTCTTCCAATGTAAAGCCAAGGCGCATGTTCATTTTCACACGACCAACAGCCGACAAATCATAGCGCTCACTGTCGAAGAACAATTGGTTAAACAACGCTTCAGATGCTTCAAGTGTTGGTGGCTCACCTGGACGCATCACACGATAGATATCAGACAATGCCTCTGTACGGTTTGACGCTTTGTCGACTTTCAATGTGTTGCGAAGCCATGGGCCACGTGCCGCTTCACTATCAGTATCGAGGACAGTAATCATGTCCACGCCGGCATCGCGAAGCTCTGCAATGCTTTCTTCTGTTAGCTCATCACCAGCCTCAACGAAGATCTCACCTGTTTCCATGTTGACGATATCTTCACCAACAAATTTACCTTCAAGGAAAGTAGATGGAACAAGCACTTCTTCAACACCAGCTTCGCCGGCGCGCTTGGCTTTAATCGGAGAAATTTTCTTCCCACCGTTAAAGACAACCTTACCATCAGCAGCATTAAGAATATCAAATTCCACACGAACGCTTTTCCAGCGATCAGGAGAGAATGATGTGATCCAACCAGCTTTATCAATGCGATAGCCTACTTTGGAATAGAATGTATCCAAAATACGCTCATGGTCGTAACCAAGCGCCTGAAGCAACGCCGTTGCAGGCAGCTTACGCTTACGGTCGATACGCACATGCATGATATCTTTTGCATCGAATTCAAAATCCAGCCATGAACCACGGTATGGAATAATACGTGCAGCAAACAACAACTTACCAGAAGCGTGCGTTTTACCTTTATCGTGATCAAAGAACACACCAGGAGAACGGTGCATCTGAGACACGATAACGCGCTCAGTACCATTCACGATGAATGTACCCTTTTCCGTCATCAACGGAATATCACCAAGATAAACGTCTTGCTCTTTAATATCTTTAATAGAGCGAGCGCCGGTTTCCTCGTCTGTTTCAAAAACGATCAGACGCAATTTGACCTTCAGAGGAGCAGCATAATTCAAGTCACGCTGCATACACTCCTGTGTATCAAACTTAGGCGGCTCAAACTCATAAGACACATATTCAAGGGTCGCACGATCAGAAAAATCTTTGATCGGGAACACGGACCTGAACACAGCGTCTAGGCCTTCGCCTTCACGCTCAGATGATGATACGTGCATTTGCAAGAAATGCTCATAAGATGAACGCTGAATCTCGATCAGGTTCGGCATTTGGATTGATTCTGGGATATTCCCGAAGGATTTCCGAATACGCTTTTTCGCCGTAAACGACAGAGCCATGTTTGGGCCTCTTCTTAAGGGTAGCTACATCGCGCCAATCAAGGGAACGTAGGAACCTCGCCACATCCGGTGCGCAAAAGCGACGACCCAATTGGGACGCCGCCTTAAAGTTTTAAGGCTATTCGACCACCTTTACGCGGGGTGACCGAATCGCCTGCATTCGTAAAGCTTACTTAAGCTCGACTTCAGCACCAGCTTCTTCAAGTTTTTTCTTGATTTCTTCAGCTTCTGCTTTGTCAACGCCTTCTTTAACTGCCTTAGGAGCAGCTTCAACAAGCTCTTTCGCTTCTTTCAGGCCAAGACCTGAAACGATTTCACGAACAGCTTTAATAACGTTGATTTTCTTAGCGCCAGCAGCTTTCAACACGACGTCGAATTCTGTTTTCTCTTCAGCAGCAGCAGCGGCTTCACCACCACCAGCAGCAGCAACAGCAACAGGAGCAGCAGCAGATACGCCCCACTTTTCTTCAAGAAGAGTAGCTAGTTCAGCAGCTTCCATAACAGACAATGCTGACAAGTCTTCTACGATTTGTTCTAATTTGGACATTGGGTTTCTTCCTAATACTTCTATAGTCTTTAAACTTGAACTGAGTGTTTAGAGATGTTGTTCTTAAGCAGCGTCTTTTGTGCTGTACGCCGAAATGACGCGAGCCAATTGACCAGCTGGTGCCTGAAGTACGCCAGCAACTTTCGTTGCAGGAGCCTGAATAACACCAATGATCTTGCCACGCAGCTGATCCAGAGAAGGCATTTTGGCAAGAGCCTCAACCTTAGCTTTATCAAGCACGTCATTTTCCATAATCCCACCAACGAGAACGAGCTTTTCGTTATCTTTGGAATAGGCTGCACAAACCTTAGCGGCTGATACAGGGTCTGGTGCATAAGCAATAGCAACTGGACCAGTAAACATACCAGCCAGTTCATCACCACCACGACCATCAAGAGCAATCTTAGCAAGACGGTTCTTAATAACTTTTAGACTTGCACCTTCAGCAGCGAGCTTCGTGCGCAGGTCAGACATCTCCGCCACAGTCAGTCCGGAATAATGGGTTACGATT
>JGI2924J29684_1076931_pt1 | contig 12289 bp, 9 predicted proteins | sample BenlonsequencITS_FD_29684 | JGI IMG/M metagenome (IMG submission 29684)
CAGCACCGATGCGCCAATTATCAATATTCCCACCATGTGCCCCCGGTGGAATAGTACTGACGCGTTCATCAACTGCTGGCGCAACACCAGCCGTACCTAAATGCGGTCGTGCCGGAATACGTACACCTTGTAATGCAGTCTCTTTATCGCAATCTGGGCAATGCGTGATTGTACCTGGAATTAAGTACTTTCCTTCAAAATCATACGCATACAATGCTGCAGCAGTGTTCGCATTGGGGTCGAGTTCATATATTGTAACCCTCTCTTTCTCGCCAAACTCCTGATACAAGTGCCCCCAGTTTGCAGCTAAATTGGAACCATAATTACAACGCGGAACCATCTTAAAGTAGCGCACCTCAAGCATATCACCCGGTTCCGCCCCTTCTACATGGATAGGGCCAGTCATAATGTGTACACCAGGAGCACGATCTTCGGGTTTTACCCCCATCCAAATTGCTTTTACACCTTCATCCATCATCAATTCAGGCGCATCTCCAGCGTGGTGCGTAATGGCTTCAGCCTGAATTAGATCACCACTTTTCACATATAGAGCAGGTTTTATATTAGGATGAAAATACCCCCAATGCACTGTTTCCGGCGTTGCTTTCAAAGTGTGTAAGGCACCAGGTTTTGTGTCTTTTCTTTGTTCACCATGATCACAGATGAGGGCCATTTTATTTTCCTTCTCAGAACTCAATTTTGTTGAGAATAGAAAACGTCGAAAGCAGCAGAAGCGTCTTGTTAAAAAACGCACAAATACTTGAATATCTTTTTAAAACCCTTCCTAGTAAAATTTACGGGCGCTTCAGATCAAGACCATCCCTCTGTGTATAATGATAATGGGTACACCTGAAGCTATACTAAAACCGGAGTTTTCTAGTGGAAAATACTAATTCAACTGCTTCCCCTCGTATGCCTTCTCTTTTTATTCCACATGGCGGTGGACCATGCTTTTTTATGGATTGGACTTTGATGGGCGGGAAAGCGGACACATGGAATAAAACTAAAAGCTGGCTAGAATCTATTCCATCGTTCCTCCCAAGAAAGCCTAAAGCAATTTTAATCATCACAGCTCATTGGGAAGAAAAAGTATTTACGGTATCGGCCGCCCCAAAACCCCAAATGATATTTGATTACTCTGGGTTCCCGCCCCACACTTATGAATTAAGCTTTCCTGCACCGGGACACCCAGAATTAGCGCACAAAGTGACAGACCTTTTATCCAAAGCTGGAATAGCAAGTAAAATAGATGAAGAACGAGGATTCGATCATGGGGTATTCATCCCCTTACTTGTTGCGTTTCCAGATGCGGATATTCCGGTAGTTTCAATGTCTGTTTGCTCAAACCTTGATCCCCAACAACATATCGAAGCAGGCAAGGCACTAGAATCATTGCGAGATGAAGATGTGCTAATCATCGCGAGTGGTATGAGTTATCATAACATGCGCGCTTTCTTCACCCCAGCAGCGACATCGCCATCAATAAAATTTGATAAGTGGCTGACAGATTCTTTGACCCATACTAAGAGATCGGATCGAGAAAATGCATTGTCCAACTGGCAATCTGGAGATGCAGCTCTGAATGCTCACCCTAGAGAGGAACACTTCATTCCGCTTATGGTTGCCTTGGGCGCAGGCGGCGAGGATATCGGTCAAAAGGTTTTTTCAGACTCTGTTATGGAAGCCACCATATCCGGATTCCGATTTGGCTAAACAAACAATTTCAAGCCCACAATGCAAAACTAAATTGAGACGATTATGAAGAAGTTTTTACCGGACAAATTTGTCCTCACCATGCTCTGCATTGTATTGTTGGCTTTTCTATTTCCATATCCTGCTAGCCCAGATTTTTTCATTGATTTGACGCTGGTAACTCAAATTGGGATTGCGCTCGTATTCTTTCTACATGGAGCAAACCTTGAACCATCTAAACTTGTAGCAAGCCTAAAAAACTGGAAAGCACACGGCTTAACTCAAGCCACGACCTTCATTCTCTTTCCAGTATTAGGTCTTGCAATATATTACAGCACTGGAGATGTTTTAGCCAAGGAATTGAGGTTAGGAATTTTCTTTCTCACGGCCTTACCTTCCACTATATCCTCATCCATCGCTATGACAGCGCTAGCGCGAGGCAGCGTGCCTGTCGCCGTATTTAACGCAACTCTATCCAGCTTATTTGGGATGATTATAACCCCAACCCTCATCGCTTTAGTTAGTACTTCAGCATTGGGGAACATGTCACTCCTATCGTCAGTTCAAGACATTGCTCAAACACTATTGGCCCCATTTATCCTAGGACAACTTGCTCGTCCCATCATACAGAAAGTCGTTTCCAAACATAAATGGATACTCAACCGATTAGACCGTGGCGTCATTCTCCTCATCATCTATGTCTCGTTTGCAAAGTCCACGATTGAAAATGTGTGGTCGCAATTTTCAGCGATGCAATTTGGTTTAACTGCAATAATTGTTCTGACTATTCTGGCGCTAACAATCACAACAACCACATTTTTAGCACGAAAATTAAATTTGTCCCTTGAAGATGAAATTGCCGCAGTGTTTTGTGGTTCAACAAAAAGCCTAGCGAATGGAGCACCGATTGCTCAAATCTTATTTGCAGGCTCACCGCAATTAGCGCTCATAATGTTGCCCTTAATGCTATACCATCAACTACAGCTTATTGCCTGCGCAACCCTAGCTCGGAAATATGCCGATAAAGCAATGGAGACAAATGATTGAAGCAACACAGCTAGTCATTTATTCCCATTTCACGTGCTTCTCGCGCTCTTAAATCTTTAAGCTGATTTTCTATATCAATACGTACATCAGACTCCAGCGCCAACCACCACTCACGAAGCTCTGTCAGATCTATTTCTGTAATCCAGTCTTTATATGGCTCCAACTGAGAAACCGGAAAATCATTGCTCATGTCCCTTAAATATTTATCGAAGAAACTGCGTATAAGATCATTTTGGCCTCGGATAATCACCTCGACAGGCGTTTCTCCAACAAACTCTGTTTTGAGCGGATCACGGATGAATAATGGAAGATCCGACATTCCCATGTGATGGGCTCCTTGGATTTCCATCCGATAAAAATCGTCTTTAAGACCTATTTTATCTAACCGTTCGTATGAAAAATCATTTTCAGTCTTTCCCTTCCCTGGAGGTGTAACTCCTTCAGAGGCATAAAATTTTTGTAAATCAGAATGGATCATCAAAAACGGGACGGGCATCTCGTTGGCTATCGTTTGTATGTGGAAATCCCTGCCGTCGATATTCACGCCTGCTGCACAGCGTTTATCAACCATGCATATCGCCCCAATTACTGATCCGCCAAAAGACATCCCCATCTGACCAGTTTTTTCCCAATTACTGATCTGTACGATGTCACGCACACTTTCCGGCACTTTACCTTCAGCAAGTTGGTTATGAACAAATAGTCTATCTTTAAACCAAACAGGTATGCTCTGCAAAAAACGTCCATCGTATGGAAACATTTGAGCAGAAGATCCAATCACACCTTGAATACGTTCATCAAAAGTATTGCCAGAAAGAGAGGCGATCATTTCTTCAGTCTTGGTTTGCACTGAAGCATCTTCAAAAATAGACATATCCATTTCAACGACATCACCATCCGGAAAAACAGTCGAAGATGAATCGCGACTATGTTGAATTGCATAAACAACATAGCCATGGCTAACGAGGTTTTCCATCAAAGCTTCATGCTGACCAGCATACATTAAATAGCCATGACTATACAAAATAGTAGGGAGATCAGATGCTCCTTCTAAAACAGGAGCATTTTCGTATGAATTGGTTCGCACATGTCCTAAATGTGTGAGCAATTCAGGCTTCCCAAACAGCGTTCCAATACCTTTTGCTGTATGATCAACTTCCTTCGTCCTGAAATAGCGCGCGCGCTTTATACCCGCTTTATCTTGTGCAGGATACCAAACGCGAAGTAACAAGCGTCGCTCTTCATTGCTATCAACACCTAAGACTCCAAGTCGGCTAGTATCGTCAAGTTCAAAATCCCTTACCCCTACAATGTAATCACCTGTAGGTTTAGGAATAGAACTTATAGGAAACAGATACAGTTGATACAGCCCAAAGCTTGAGCATATCAAGAAAACACTTCCAGAAACAAAGGGAAAACCAGTTTTTCGAGGTTTGTTTCTTATTAAAACAAACAGAGCAACACAAACAAATCCGACCGTAACAAACAGAGCGTCTTTAGCCTGCCAACGATCTTCCATCATACCCCACACACATGAAAGAACGCCGACACAAGCAAACAGCAGTAAAACACAGCTGCGAAAAGATAACGGCCGCATTAGCCATGCACCTAAAAATCCAATTATGGACAATATAATTGCAATATCAGAACCAGCCATATCTCGTCACAAGCCTTTATAATACTTATCGCCCCCCCACCCCAGCGAGCCTCAAGAAACATTAATGGATACGTCAATTTCTCGACATCACTTCTTTGGGTAAATCGCCTCTAATATGGGTAAAATGAAACACACCTTTTATCAGATGTGTTTCATCATAACGAAGCCTATGCGCCTATCTTGCGCTATATCCGCCATCAACAGGAAGCGCTACTCCAGTAACATAGCTGCTCTCATCTGAGGCCAACCAAAGCGCAACGTCTGCAATTTCTTCTGGACGACCAAACCTAGCAAGAGGAATAGATTTCTTAAATACAGCTCCATTCTCCTCTAACTCTGTAGGGTCTCCCTTCCGACTAATGAAGCCGTTCATCATTGGCGTTTCCGTTAATCCCGGACAAATAGCATTTACGCGAATACCATCTTTCGCCAACCCTAAGGCCAATGATTTTGCCAACCCCACTATTGCAAATTTAGCGGTTGAATAGAGAGGGCTGAACATGGAACCAACTAAGCCCGAAACTGAAGATGTAAAAATCAATGAACCACCGCCTCGAGCACGCATATATTCTGCTGCAACGTCAGAAGCAATGACCGCTGATGTTACATTCAAAGCAAATGAAAAATCATAAGCTTTCATATCTAAGTTTTCGATTTTAGCAGGCCCTGGTGTGCCTGCATGAGCCCACAATATATCTATGCCCCCAAGCAATTCAGCGGCACTATCAATACTATCTTTAGCCCCCTTGGGGGTCGAAAGATCAGCAGTGATAGTCACTATTTTCGTATCATCACCAATCTCAAGCACCAACGCCCCAAGCGCATCTGCATTCACATCAATTGCAGCAACACGTGCACCCTCTCGAATGAAACGAAGTACACCTTCTTTACCAATTCCGGATGCCGCAGCAGTCACAACAACAAGCTTATTCTTTAATCGCATTTTACTATTCCTTTTCTACTGCATAAGCATTGGGGAAACGACTAGTTGTACTCATAATGGTGGTTTTAACTTCCAAATACTGGCTCATCGCTTCCAGACCGTTTTCACGCCCCCAGCCACTCGCTTTCATTCCTCCATAAGGTGTGGACCAGCGTATATATCTGTAGGTATTTACCCAAACCATCCCGGCCTTAATTTGCGATGATACGCGATGAGCACGCCCCATATCCCGCGTCCACAATCCTGAAGCCAAACCAAATTCGCTGTCATTTGCGATTGCGATGGCTTCATCTTCTGTTTCAAAAGGAATAAGGCAGGCTACGGGACCAAAAATCTCTTCTCTGGCAATCTTCATATTATTAGAAACATCAGCAAAAACAGTTGGTTCTATAAAAAATCCGCCTGCAAGATCACCCTCTGTCAGACATTTCCCACCGGAGACAAGTCGGGCCCCTTCGTCCACCCCACTTTGAATATATGAAAGTGTTTTAGAGAGTTGCTCACCATGAGCTTGCGGCCCCATGTGAATAGATGGATCACTTGGATTCCCCACTTTCACCTGTTTGGCTCGCTCCGCAAACCCCTCAACAACTCTTTCGTAAACTGACCGTTGAACTAAAACTCTGGCTCCTAATGCACAGCTTTGGCCGCACAACGCCCATGATGAATTTGTGGCTGCATTTATAGCTTGTTCGAGATCTGCATCTTCAAAAATGATGTGAGGGGCTTTCCCTCCTAACTCAAATGAAAAGCGTTTCATATTGCCAGTGCTGTTTTGCAGAATAGTTTTCGCGGTCTGCCCTTCGCCGGTAAATGAAACCTTATCTACATCGCGATGGGAAGAAAGAGCAGCGCCCGCTATGCTCCCAATTCCGGGAACCACATTCACAACACCTGGAGGAAAACCAGCCTCCTCTACCAGCCGTGCAAATTCTAAACTTGTAACAGGCGTTTGTTCAGCCGGTTTTAGCACAATAGTACAGCCAGCGGCCAAAGCCGGTGCCAACTTCCAAGCCGTTATCATAAGAGGTACATTCCACGGCGTTATCGCCCCAACGACTCCAACCGGAACCTCCGATGTATATGCGTGAACAGTGTCATCTATCGGAATAGTATTCCCACGTCTCGTTTCAGCGACAGATGCAAACCAACGATACCATTGATGATGACTGCCAACATCCATCCTCGATTCTCGAAGCGCGCGGCCTGAATCTTTCGTCTCCAATTCAGCTAGTGCATTTGCATTTGCTTGGTAGAGATCTGCCAAACGCCGTAGCAATGTACCGCGTTCTATTGCTGTCATTTTTCCCCACGGTCCACTTAATGCCCGCTTTGCTGCCTCAACTGCTTTATCAATGTCTCGAGCCCCACCAAACGCAACTTTTGCCCAAGGCTTGCCAGTTGCAGGGTTTATTGTCTCTTCAATTGATCCATCCAGCGGGGCAACCCAAGCGCCATCAATAAATAGTTTTTCATAGCTCAGCATATACTCTCTCCCTACAGAAACGCTGACAAAAAACTTCATCCAACGCCCTATTAAATTCACAATATTGACTTTAAGATACACAATACTGAATATTATATATCGTCCAATTTGGAGAATCTTATGGGACCAATGTCTGGAATTCGGATTGTCGACCTGACGACAGTATTGATGGGGCCTTTTGCAACTCAAATATTGGGAGAGATGGGTGCAGATGTAATCAAAGTAGAAGCTCCAGCCGGAGACATCACGCGAAACCTTGGACCATCACGAACCCCAGGCATGGGAGCATTATATCTTAATACTAATCGTTTTAAGCGAAGTATTTGCCTTGATCTTAAACAAGGAACGGCACGTGAAACTCTCCTCAGCATTATTGATACTGCTGATGTTTTGGTCACGAATATTCGTCCATCTGCTATGTCCCGGTTAGGATTGAAGCAAGATGAGCTTCGCAAGCGCAACCCTAAACTAATCTACGCTGCTTTACTCGGATATGGAGCAAATGGCCCCAACAGCGGAAAGCCTGCCTATGATGATCTTATTCAAGCAGGGAGCGGTCTCGCTTCACTTATGGGAATGGCAAATAATAGTGACCCTAGATATGTACCAACAGCTCTTGCTGATAGAGTGGTCGGCTTAGCTGCCGTTGGGGCCATAAATGCAGCCCTTATATCTAGAGAAAGAACCGGCAAAGGAGATGTTGTTGAAGTTTCGATGTTAGAAACAATGACCAATTTAATCATGGGCGACCATATGGCAGGACGTACATTTGAACCTCAAATGGAAGAACGGTCTTATCAGCGATTAACTTCCCCACACCGCAAACCCTATAAAACAAAGGATGGATTTATATCCGCCATTATATACACGGACGCACATTGGTGCCGTTTCTTGGAGGCTATCAACATGCAAGACCTTGCAAAAAAAGATAGTCGCTTTTCATCTTTCTCATCACGCAATGCATCAATTGATTATGTCTATAATTGGCTATCTCAGACCTTTAAAAACAAAACAACTGATGACTGGCTGTCCATCTTACAAGCTGCTGACTTGCCCGTTGCCAAAGTCCAGTCATTAGACAGTCTATGTATGGACGAGCACCTAGAAGACATAGCATTTTTCAAACACTACAATCATCCCAGTGAAGGAAAAATCAGGACAATCGACTCTGGCACCCAATGGCCCGAGCATTCTTCACCACAAGACAAACATGCACCATTAAAAGGTGAGCACGGCATCGAAATCTTAAAAGAAGCTGCAATACCTCAAGAGTTAATCAATGATCTAATCGCAAGTCAGGCATTGATTCTTCCAGAAGCGCACATTAATTCTGATGGTTAATTTAAGGATTCGATAATGCTTGTAAAACAGGCTGTAAACACACTTCAAATTTTAGAGTATTTCTCTGAACGCTTAAAGCCGGCAACTCTAGCGGAAATTGCTGATGATTTATCGTGGCCTAGATCGAGCACATTCAACATCGTCGGAACCCTCGTTGAAAAAGGCTATTTGTACCAACCTCACATTCGCGGTGCATATTATCCATCTCCAAGGTGGCTAACTCTATCTCAAATTATAAATGATGCTGCCCCCCTCCCCAAAGGTGTTTTGGAGTTACTTCAGAATTTAGCCACAGCAACAAAGGAAACCGTTATTATCGCAGCACCTTCAGGGATCAACGCGATATTTCTTGCGGTCATTGAAAGTCAGTATTCAGTTAGATATTCTGCAAAAGTCGGAGATAACGTGCCAATCCATGCTAGCTCAGCTGGAAGGTCTCTTCTTTCACAAATGTCTAGAGAACAACGTACGGCGCTTTATCGCAAAATCAATTTCATCCAATTTTCTCCAAACAGTCCCACAACAGTCGAGCAGGTTGAAGAGAAATTAGAACTATCAGCTGCTCGTGGATATCATCAAAGTCACGCAGAATATGTGAGGGATCTTGTCGGAGTAGCAATCCCTCTCAATATACCAGATCGAAACCTATCTATAATTGTCGTTGGACCAATCTCCCGCTGCTTAGAAGAAAGAGACAAAATTGCTGTAATTATGAAGAAAGAAATTCTTAAATTTAAAAAAGGCAATCTCGCGCGCTAGCCTTATTTTAAATTTCCCAACCTACCTAATATACGGATCCAAGATCGTCCGCCCTTCATAAAACTCTTTAATTCATACTTCTCATTTGGTGAATGAATTTGATCATTTTCCAATGCAAATCCCACAAGGATAGCTTCTAGGCCCAATTCCCTTTTGAAATCTCCGACAATTGGAATCGAACCGCCTGATCCCATCATAATGCTATCTTCACCCCATTCATTCGAAAGCTCCTCAGCACATAACTTCACTATCGAATCTGTTGAAGATAGAGCCACAGCTCCATCCCCCCCTCTATCTATGAATTCGACCGTACAATCCTTTGGCAATCTTTCTCGTACAAAATCTTCGAACGATTTCCAAACCTTCTTATGATCCTGCCCTGCAATTAACCTAAATGAGATTTTGGCACTCGCAGTAGATGGAATAACTGTCTTGAACCCCTCACCAGTATATCCACCGATGATACCATTGATTTCTGCAGTGGGCCGGCTCCATATTTGTTCAAGTATTGTGAATTCAGCCTCTCCAGCAGGCACACTTAGTCCAACTTCATTGAGAAATCCGTCTCCATCAAAACCCAATTGTTTCCACTGTTCCAGAACCTCAACACTAGGCATTTGGATGTTGTCATAAAACCCATCTAACAGAATGCGGCCATTTTCATCGTGTAAACGGCCCAATATTTGAGTGAGCACCGTAATTGGATTTCTTGCAGCTGAACCATAAATTCCAGAGTGCAAATCTCGATCAGCTGCCTTTATACAAACATCCCCCTCAGCTAGACCACGCAAACCAATTGTAATAGCCGGAGTTTCCGCATTCCACATGGAAGTATCGCATGCGAGAACGAAATCTGCTTTAAGTTCTTTTTTATACTTTTGAAGAAATGGCACCATACTCGGTGATCCCATTTCTTCCTCGCCTTCCAATAGAATTGTTAAGTCACAAGGAATATCACCAGTAACTTCCTTCCAAGCGCGGCAAGCTTCTACAAATGTACGCAACTGCCCTTTATCATCTGAAGCGCCACGAGCCTGAATAAATTTTGAACCGTCAGCTCGCTCCTTTATCACCGGCGAAAAGGGCTGACTTGTCCATAGTTCAAGTGGATCAGCAGGCTGGACATCATAATGACCATAAAACAGTGCATGAGGCGTCGATGATTGACTTGTACGATACTTCGCCAAAAGCATCGGGTTGCCGTCAGTATCAACAATCTCAGTTTCAAACCCTAATCCGGTCAACTCAGAGGCTACCAATCCAGCAGCTTTATAGCACTCACCTTTATATTCTGGATCCGTGGAAATTGATTCAATTTGAAGCAGTTGAAACAATCGTTCCAAAGCAGCATCCGTTGCCTGATCATAATGCTCAAGAACATCATTCATAATTATTGAATCTCTCACAATACCCCACCATCAACAATTGAAGAACGACTTGGAACAGGTGCCTCTTCAGGCAAGATACGAAGTAATAAAAGATACATAACCGCAGCGATAAGAGCCGCGTCCAAAGCAGGCACAGTTGTTAATGTGAAGATGCCGCCAGCAGCCAACAAGGCAACGCAAACAGCTCCTATCCACGTACCAACGGCACGCCAGCGAAATAATGGAAGATTGCGAAGCGAAGCGACTGAGTCAGCATCTTTGAACAACCGCATTCCATCGATCACATAAATTGCAGCAATTGGAGGGATAATAAAGCCCAATGCTAACAGAAATGGAACGAATGAGTTTATCAAACCAGCGAGCGCTAGAACACACCCAATCGCTCCCCCAACCAAGGTGAATATCCAGGGCTGGATTTTAGGGAAAGTCGTCGTCAAGGATAAACTAGCTGAATACAAATTCAGTGAATTTACCGTCCAAGTAGATAGAATAAGCAAAGCTAGAGCCGGCAAACCAAAACCAAAACTTACAATCATTTTCATAATATCAGTTTCGCGCATCGCTATGGCAGGAATGGCAGTCGCAAGCATCATCAGCACACTTGCTACTGGGAACGACAAAACCATAGCCCCAACAGACTGCTTTGCTGTCCGAACATAGCGGGACAAATCAGGCATAGCCGCAACAGCCAATAAATTACCCCCTACAAGAGCTGATAATGCAATCCCAAAACTCATTGGAACGGGTGGATTTTCTGAGGCTTTCAATACAATTCCATTTTGATTTATCGACATAATACATACCCCAACCAGCACACAACCGAGTAGAGGAACAGCGATCAAAGCAAGACGATCAAGTGTCTTAAATCCAAAAATTGTCGATATCGAAATTAAAGCACTACCTATGATGACAAATATCCTGAAATCGCCTTCAATACCGTAAATTTCTTGGGTCGCCGCAACGAGAGCATCTCCGAAAAAGGAAATATTCACTCCAAACCAGCCAAAATGAATGATAGCAAGAACAAGGTTGACCAAAGCTGATCCACCAGTTCCAAAGGACCGCTGAATCAATGTATACGTCGTCAGTCTAGATCTGACACTCACTACAGAAGTAAAGCATCCGCCCACACATAAAATCACACCGGAGAGTGCCGCCACAAGAAGGGCTTCTTTCAAGCCTAGAGCCAAAGATATTTGTGCTCCATTTAAAAAACTTGGCAGAGATATAGCGAAACTCGCTACAATTAATCCCACTCGCCAACCATTTATAGTTAGGCTCTCAGGCAGAGGTGAATTTGAATATGCTTCTACAGGAGAACCACTCATACTATATGCTCCAACCGTTTAGTATTTCGATGGGTTGATATGCATCATCCATCCCAAATGCAGAGGGGCCAATTATCGGCAAAGCCTTAGTATCTCTCAATATTTTTGGAGCAGCAGCACCAACAACTCGAATTCTTTGACCATATTTTAGGCGTTCAGTTGTGATAACATCCGCTGTTTCCCTATCCATAATGGTAATTATATCTGGTGTGCAGGCACGCAATTGCCCATTACAGCGAGCTGAAAGATTCTCATTCTGGAAAACAATCTCCATTTCATCCTTGCCATCAAAAGCCCCGATAACTATTCGCCCGATGGAAAAGCCTTGTTTTGTCTCGCATTCTAAATCGACAATTTTACCATCGAACAAAATGCCAGCATCAGAATATACATTTGAGGAACGTAAAGCCTCAAACATCGCCGCAAACATATCTTGACCCGCCTCTCGAGCTAGACGAATTGATTTACCAATGGCAATAGCCGCCGAAATGGTACCATGAACTGCGTGAGCTTTAGCTTCTTTACCAGTCAAAGGGTATTCCACCATATGTGCGATACCACCCATAGATACTGAAACTGCTCGCGCCAAACGTTCATGAGCGAGGTTATCATCACTTTCTAATGTGACGACATTTCCAGATGCATCTG
>JGI2924J29684_1076930_pt1 | contig 12287 bp, 18 predicted proteins | sample BenlonsequencITS_FD_29684 | JGI IMG/M metagenome (IMG submission 29684)
ATCATTCCCCTCTAACTTCTATGAATCAACTACCTGAAATTGACGTAGTAATTAACTTAGCGGGCGAGTCAATTGGCAATCACCGATGGTCTAAGTCAGTTAAGCAGGAAATATTAGAGAGTAGGATTAGAACTACTGAAGCTATTGTTACAGCCATAAATAATCGTGCCATTCAGCCGAAACTTTTAATTAATGCTTCAGCCGTTGGCTATTATGGACACCGCCAGGATGAGGAGATAACTGAGTCTGAACAGGCAGGGGAGGATTATTTAGCTCAAGTTTGCCGAGCTTGGGAAAACGAGGCTTACAAGGTTCAAAGTGATTTAACTAGAGTAGTAACTCTTCGGATTGGTGTAGTCATTGGAAGAGAGGGTGCTCTTAGCAGAATGGCAATGCCCTTCAAGTTTTACTTGGGTGGTACTTTGGGGGGAGGAAATCAATGGATTTCATGGATAAACATTCAGGATTTAACAAGTACGATGCGGTTCATAATCGAACATCAAGAGCTAACAGGTCCTGTAAACGCAACAACACCATACCCCATTCGAATGAAAGAGTTCTGTGAGATTTTAGGTGAAGTTTTAAATAGGCCGTCTTGGTTGCCAATGCCTGAGTTATTATTGAGAATAGTATTGGGACAAATGGCAGATATGTTATTACACGGACAACGGGTTATCCCGAAGAAACTTCTTAACGCTGGCTTTGAATTCAAATTTCCGAAGTTAAGGTCTGCTCTAGAGAACGCTATAGGGAATAAATAAACATGTCACATCATTCTTATGTTGCGACGCATTTGTAGGATATCACGTAATTACGCTTGAATTGAGGGAAGGTACATGATTAAGGTTAAGGGTTATATAATCCTCATAAGTTTATTATTAATTCTTTCTGGCTGTGCTAAAGGTCCTTCTTTAGATACAAAAATAATAACCAATCAAGAAGATAGTAATAGAAAGGATATAAAAGCTATTTCGTTTGAATACTTTTTCAGAGGCTTTATTACCTTAAAAGAAAATCAGCTCAAAGCATACCCACATGGAACTTTTATAATTCAAAATGCCGAAGATTGGGGCGATTTTATGAATAAATATTTACCAGGAATCCTTTATGAATCATTACCGAATTTCTCTAAGGAATCATTAGTTTTCAATGTACTGTTTCCTGCTAAGCCAAATTACTCGATAAGTAAGGACATTAAAACATTCATTGCAACTGACAGTAATTTAGAGCCTGTGTACATAGACGTATCGGGTATTCCAAATGGAATTTATGCTCAGAATGCCAATGGAGTAATCCACGCTTTTGTTAATTTAGTTAAAATTGAAAAGAAAGATATACCTAAAGACGTTATGAACATATATCACAAAGGAGACATTTTGGCAAATAATTAGTTTATAACATTCCGATTTAGCCCAACATCGTGTATAAACCAAATGTTCATTTAGATAGGGAGGTCTTCATACGAATTTGACGAGAAAGTCACTTTTAGCGGTAATTCTGATTTCTATTTTTTTGATAGCTACTGGGTGTGGAAAAGAGTCGGTCTCGGTAGGTGGAACAAATGTTGTTTCGGCCAACAAGATTAATCCAATTGAAAAGGGAAAAATAGGCGTAGTAGAAATACACAAAGGCTTTGATGTGAAGAAACTGACAGACACCAATATAATATCGACAATGATTGATTGCCTCATGAATGTTAACGTTAAAAAACTGGGTCGGGATGAAGACAGGAAAGTATTAGACGGTGGAAATGCCCTCAAAAAAGCATCGACTATAACCATTTATTTTTTTCCAGATAACAATAGCAAGATGAAGAGTATGGCAATACTACTTTCCGAAAGACAGCTTTATCTACCTGACGTGAAAAGTATGCAAAGTAATAGTTACACTGTTTCCTACTTGAATGATAATGATGAAACATCGTTAAAATCTATACAAACACTGTACTCAATTGCTGAAGACGTAATGAAAAAATAGATAGTAAGTCAAATTCGCTAAATTGGCTGAGAAATTGGAAGGGAGGGTACTTGTGAAAAGATTCTTTGGTTATTTATTTTATACCCTATTCGTCGGAGTCATAATGTACGAGAGTGGTAGGTATATACACGATATTGGAATGCATGGCGGAAGAACTGTTAACTTTCCTGTATTTATCTTTATGGCGTTATATCCCATAGTGATTGGAATGGTTTTAGCAGTGCCAGGGCTAATTCAACGTATTCGCCAAGAAGGAAAATGGAGAATTGATTGGCAAATGCTTTTACCGATAGGTCTTCCAACGCTTCTTTATAACATCAATCTTTTGTTGTCAGTGATATTTCCTAATTTGTTTCTTTATCTTTATAAGTATGACTGGTATCAATTCATGGTATCAGACACGCGGAGCCTAGATATCAGTGGAATTGTGTGTGGGTATGTTTTTATATCATCCTGGATTCGAACACCTTCAGATGAAGAAAAAGATATATCTTAATGATAGGCGATTAATCTTTAGGTCCTAAAAAGGACGGATTTGAGAACAAGATGAAAAGAAAAGTATTTCAATCTGTCGCCTTGATACTCTGTATCGGTCTTATTGTTCTTGAAATAGGTTGTGTTCACCGAACTCCTTACGGCAGTACTCCTGAAAAAGCAATCAGTGTTTACTTGGACACTAACACAAGCAGTTATCGGATATTGGATGAAAAGAAGGATTCGTCATTTAGTTCGAACTCTACTCGATATATCGCAACGGTAGATTGTAAATATAAATTGGCGGGGAAGTAATCAAGGCAGAATCGATGGCGTAAACACATACTTCTTTAACCTGAAGAGGTCGGATAAAGGGTGGTATGTTGCTTCGGCTAATAGTGGTCCGAAAAGTAGACTCTAGGGGCATAAAGCATATTGGTTAAATCAGCATCTAATATTTTGAGGCTTTTCTGTGATTACAAAAGGATTTAAGCTGGGGATGATGTTGCAGTTTTAGCGATAGGACCAGTATGTGTCTTTATATTCACCTTGGGAGGAAATAAGGGATTACAACTGCTGAATTGGCTGTTTTAGGCGTTGTGATAATTGATTCGTTTTACATATTGTTAGCGATATTTAGAATTGCATCAGTTATTGATAAAGAAAGGGTAAAGCTGGTACTTAAACTCTTTGGTGCAATAATTGTTGCGATATTTGGGTTACATATCATCGTTGGTACATTTGGATGGGAAGTCTTGCCTAACGTGAGCTTATTCGACGGAATTAAAACAGAGAACTCGTTTGTTGAAGGAATGATTTTGACTGCATCAAACCCTTTAACGATACTATTTTGGACAGGGGTCTTTTCAAGTAAAATAGTTGAAGAAAAACTTACAAGAACTGATGTTTACTTTTTCGGTTTTGGTTCTGTATTATCAACAATATTCTTTTTGACAGTCATCGCGGTCATCGGTAGCATTACACGGCAATTCTTACCCGTTTTCATAATTTCAACGATTAATTTTTCCGTAGGGCTAGCATTAATATATTTTGCTTTTAGGATGTTCTTCAAGAAGACTTAATAAGATTTTTAATTCCAAAGGAGTGGGGAGATGTGAAATTGACAAAGAATACGGTCCCAGCAATTCTTATTTTCAGCCTGATAATATTACTTGTAGGGTGTAATAAAGAAAACAAATCTATCAATCTTAATGCTAGTCAAACCACTTCGGTAAACATCATTAAAGCAAGTAATACCATAACCGCCAAGGTATCCTTTAACGTCATGGACTCCAAATTGCAACCGATTCAGGGTGTAAAAATAATGATAATCAATGGGGAAGGGGAGGTAATTGATTCTATAACCTCTGATGACAAGGGAAAAGCAGAAAAGAAATTAACAGTCCCCATCGATAAAAGGTACTTCTGGGCAGACCCAAATGACTTAGGGACACGGGGAACAGTTACTGCAATAGCATTTAAAGAGGGTTATCGCGAGACCGTTCTTTTTGAAGTTCCTGTCAGTGAAGGTGATACAGTTCAACCATTCTATATGAGCCCAATCATCCCAGGGGAAAGAAATGAGCCAGATGTACAATTGGGGAATAATCATCATCTTGAAATACTTTCGCTTGTTGATAAGTACGCTCAATACTTAAAGAAGACGCATTAATAGGTTTATTGAAACAGGGGTGGGTAATTTACAGTTAAGAAGTTCCTCTGTGAACTCAACCCCCAAGTTTTCAATCACTTAATTTAATGGAAGGTTTACGAGTTAAATGTTAAAGAGAGTACCTTTACAAACGATTTCAGAACTACATAGAAGAACAGGAATTAAGCAAACTGAACCAGCAATCTTTACAAGGTTCCCTTACTTTGAATACTTCGAGAAACATAATCCCCACGACATAATACTAATGAATAGTACCTTGCAGGTTCTAGTTGCTATAACTTATCACAATGATTATTACTCAGGATGTCATGTTCCCTTTCAATTTGAATTCACTTCGCCTATGCCTCTAATGAAATTTGTGAGTTTGCCAACAATACAGCTCTTTCCAAGTATCTTTAATGAACTCCGAGTCTTTACTAGGGATAACCTAATATCAGGAATTTGGGCAAAAGAACTTACTAAGGGAGCAATAAAGGCATATGAAATGTTAAGACAAGATGGCAAAATAGATGATTGTCTTGCGACTTTATTTCGCACTAATACCTTACCAATTCCATTAAATGGAGATAATCCTCAAAATGTCAAGGCTTATGAATTCGTATCAAATAATGAACTACAGTCATTGGATGCGGTGGAACCGTATGTGTTTAGAAATAAGTTCTTTATGTACTTATTATCAGAACTTTCAAGAAATGGAAATACCATTGGAGCTTCCCCTTTACAAGGTTGGTCTAAAGATGAACTGGAATCCTGTAATTATTTCTACGATTTAAAGAAAATATGTAAGAGAGTGCTCGTCTATGGGTGGGGTGAACAATGGCAATCGACAGGCTTACTGGTTTCGGAGCCTTTAGATTTATTAAATTCTATTTTAAATCCAGACTTTTTCCACGCACATGTAATTGGAAAGGGATACTCCCTATGAATCTTGGACTATTGGGTTTATTTTGAACTGGAGAGATTGAAGCATGGAAAAAGTACCCAAAAGGCTAATTATAGACATTGAAATTAATAAGGTAATGGGAGTCTTTGTGTCTGAAAACGGCGAGAAATGCGACATTGTGTTTGCTGGGAAGGAAGTTATTTCAGTTTCTAAACATGAACAGGCTCATGAAATTTACAAACTACTGCAAGAGCACTGTGATGTGGTTTTCTGTACTACACAAGTACTGGAGGATTTCAAGTTCTATCCTATACCGATATTTTCGATTTTTGCTGTTGATAGTAAGGGTAATTGCTTTGGTACGATAGGCGGTTCTGGAAGTCTTGCTCAGGATGATTACCCCGTCGGATATGTGTGTCGCAACGGGATGTTCGGAAAAATAGCTAACAGCTTGAAAGAGTTTTTGGAACTAGTTACCTTCTACCCATACTGGTGGGATATCCTTAAGCGTGAGCAGATGGGAATGTCCTATAATATAAACGCGATGGAACTTGAAAAAATACAGGATAACTTACAATGCTCTGAACGCCAACGGAAGATTCAAGAAATACTCAAATTTTCTTACAATCCTAAATCCATTGAATTACTTATATCATGTATCAAAAGTCCGCCTGGATTTAAGGTTTATGCATCAAGGGAAGAGGCTCAAAAGGCAAATACATTTTTCGATACTACTCCATATTGGTCAGAATTGGAAAGGCAAAAGGAGCTTCTTTTGAAAAGCAAGAAAAAAGTTGATAACCAATCGGTTGAATCGTGACAAGTTCAACATGTCCGCAATTAGGGCACACATAAGCCTTTACGCCACATGCTTTTCGTTTTAGCCCTTTTATTGGTTGTTCGAGGACAAGAACTCCCGCTCCAGTATTTAACCAAGCTGGCTTAATTGGTTGTTTGCAATTTATGCATTCTCTATTTTCCATAAAGCTCCATCTCCTGTGTTTATGAATTTTAGATAGTTTATCTATGCGGACAACGCAGAATTGTTTGAGTAACGAAGTTCTTATACGAAAGAGTGGCATTTTGAAAGTCTCTCTTAAAGTAGAAATCATGGAGTTGAGGGGTTCATGAAGCAGAATATTTACGACAATCCTATTTTCCATCAGTCATATATTAACCTGCGAGAAAAGGGAAAGGGACTTAATGATGTTCTTGAAATTCCTGCTTTTCGGTCTTTGTTACCCGATTTACATGACAAGAAGGTTTTGGATTTAGGTTGTGGCTTCGGGGAGTCGTGTAAATGGTATGTTGTGAATGGAGCTAAGTGCGTTGTAGGGGTAGATATTTCCGATAAAATGATAACTAAAGCAAAACAGGAATTCAGCGACAACAGGATAGAATACGTGAATCAGTCAATAGAGGACATTGAATTAAAACCTAACAACTTTGATTTAGTTTTAAGTTCATTAGCTTTCCATTATGTTGTTAATTTCGCGAAATTGGTCAAGCGAATATATGCTTGCGTCAGACCTGGTGGTACATTAATTTTTTCGCAGGAGCATCCAGTTGCAACAGCTAAGAAAGTTTCTGATGGATGGGTTAAAGACCAAAATGGGAAAAAGGTCCACTGGATATTAGATGACTATGCGGATGAGGGGATAAGAGAGCAGAGATGGTTTATAGACGGGGTAATTAAATATCATAGGACGTTATCAACGATAATGAATACACTCATCCAAACTGGCTTTCAAATAGAAAGTGTACTAGAACCAACGGCTACCGTAGAATCAGAAGAAAAGAATGAGTCGTTAAAAGAGGAGAGAAGAAGACCCCCATTCCTTATCGTTAAGGCTCAAAAACCATAAACATAGGGAAGTTAGACTTTGAAGGCAGATGAAGTTTAAGAATCTTAGGAAGAGGTAATCCATTTGGATAATGAAAACAGTATTATAGACCTTAATAGTCGTAGAAAGGAACTTGACGGCAATGCTGATGAGGAAGGGGATGAAGATTGGGAAGATGACTATGAACTCATTAGCAAGGAGGATTATGAAGGATTAAAAAAGCTTAGACAGATGATGGCGGAGAATAACCCTGAAGATATCTATGCACAATGGCGTTTGGGAGAGGCTTATGTTTTATGTAAAGAGTACGAAAAAGCAATTGATTATTTGAAACCGTTATATATAAATAACCCCGATAATGAGGATATTCAACATTCGATTTTGGATGCTTTGTTTGCATTAGGAAAGAGCGAAAAAGACTTCAATTGGATTTCAACTCCCAAAATATTAAGACTGAACGAGGAAACAACGGATTTTTGTTATGATTACCTAAAAGGAAAAAGGAAAGGGAGAGAATTGGACGACGTATATTGTCAGCTACTTGTAGAGGGATATCTTACTTTTAATGAAGCAGAACTTCTAAATCATTTGACTAAAGATGAAAGGTTTGAATTCCAAAGCGATACATATGTTCAGGGCACAATATTGAGGGTTAAGAAGAAAATGAAAAAGTAGGCTTCCAAGAGGACACCCCCTCTATGTCGTGGACAGGCTAAAGGGGAAAATGCTGTGGAAAATAGATAACGGTTTTGTTTGATGAGTAAATTAATGGGGAGAAATGGATTACGATAAATTATGTTATAATCCTAAACTATAATACATTCGTAGAAATATTGCAGTATAGCCAAATTATAAAAGGGAGGAAGAATAGTGCAAGGGATAGCTACAGGTATTATACTGGCGATATTATTAATCGTAATTTTGGAAATAAGCAGATTTTTTAGACGGATAAGCAATTTATCAAGAGAAATAGATGATTTAAAGAATAAAGTAAGTAATATCGATGAATTTCTGAATAATTATAAATAATTTCATGATATTTATTTCACATTCTTTTAAAACTTTGAGGTATTCGTAGCAAATAAAGCGTCACAAGGTAAGTTCTCCAAATTATTACAATGAACCAAATGATGGAAGATGGTATGAGACATATTCAAGAATAATAATGCGGTGCAAATTTTTAAGAGGAGTAAAGTTAATGATTATCAGGGAAATGATTGCCGAGGACATACCTCAACTTGCTCGGTTGTACAAACAATTTTGGAATGAAGAGTCCTCTGTTGAAGCCATGCATAAGCAGTTTAATAAATTGCAAAAAAACAGGTCGCATATATTAGTCAGTGCCATCCAAAATAAAGCGTTAATCGGCTCCGTTATGGGAGTAATATGCGAGGAATTATATGGTGATTGTAAGCCTTTTCTAGTCCTAGAAAACATGATAGTTGATAAAACATATAGAAACCAAGGAGTTGGAAAGGCACTAGTATCTGAACTTGAGAAAATTGCTACAAAAAGAAATTGTACTCAAGTAATACTTGTAACAGAAAGCAACAGAATTGATGCCTGTAAATTTTATGAGTCAGCAGGATATAGTTCACAAACGCATAAAGGCTTTAAAAAGAAGCTCAAATGATGAGTGTTACGCACTATTCTGATGTTGCGACGTATTTGTAGCATATAGTGAAGCAAAAGCAAATTAGAAAAATTAGGAGGTGGTTATATGTTTTTTGAGTATATTGAGGCTAACCGAAATAGAGTTATTTCCATTGGGGTTATTATGATTGCATTAGGATTGATACTCGGAGTATCCTATAGTACAATAGTATCCCCTATCCTGACAGTCATTGGATATATATTATATTAAGTTTTGTAGAAATCCCAAGCAATTATTGGCAAAATTATTGTCTTTATAGTTATTTCCGATATATTTTTTTATTTGGCTACACTGATTGAAAATAAATACTTTAGTGTTATTTACGATGTCATTTATAGTTTTATTCTTATAGGAGCCATACGACTTATAGTAAGAGAAAAGCAGAAATGATTATAGAGGAAAGGTTTGAGAACTACAAAATCTTATTTTTCTGAAATAGCGTCACAAGTCAGGTTCCACAAATTCTTATAACTGCTACGTGCTGGTAGATTATTTGGGACTCCAAAAAACAGAAGAGGGTATAATTGACAATGCAGAGAGGAGGAATATTTTTGAAGAGAATTATGTTATTTTGTATTCCTGTAATAATTTTTAGTTTCCTTGTGTCAGGTTGTAATCAAAAAGTTGAACATCAGGTACAAACGAATACGCCACAATTGAAATTACCCACTCAAACATCATTACCACAAAATAATAGCAATCATATCATTGTTAAGCCTACCGTAAAAAGCACAACGCCTGAACCGATTCCAGAACTTAATAATATTAAGAATACTATGTATCCAGATGTTGTTGCCGAGGTCGGGGATACAAAAATAACTGGTTTACAGCTAACTATGGAAGAAGCAATTAAGCGGAATAATAATGTCTATATGAAAAAGCCACAGAATCAATCTTTTTATGAAAAAGTTGCACTAGGACAGTTAATAACGAATGACTTAATCGATACTGAGATAAAAAAGCAAGGAATAACGGCAACAGATGATGAAATCAAATCTTCCATAGAACAAGATGAGAAATTTTATGACTCATTGCCAGATAATGCCCCTGCAAAAATCACTTTCATGCAAACAATTAAGGCTGATGGATTTAACAGTATAACCGATTATATGAATTCTCCAAAGACAATAAACGCAGTTAAAAAGACATTAGCAACTGGAAAACTTAGAAACATTATTCTACAATCGGTTCCAAAAGGACAGAATGGACCAGCAAAAGCTTGGGATGATTATATTGATAAGCTAATAAATGAGGGTAATTATAAAATATTTATCCCAGTAGATATAAAAGGTTATCAACAAATAGAACAGCAAGTTGACCTTGGAAATTAATATTGAAGTCTTGAGGTACTTCACAAAATTCTTATTTCGCACCTATTTAGTAGGAATAAACAGGGCAAATTGGATTCTTCAATAAAAGGGGTGAGAATATGGAGATAACAATTGTTCAAGGAGAGATTAAATACTTAGAGGATTGTTTAGAAGCCTTAATGAATTCTGAACTAGCAAGTATTTACCTTCCAGATGAAAATGTGGCAAGAAACCATTTGATTGAAGCATTTAAGAGAAAAGAAATGTATTTAGCGTTAGATAGAGAAGGTAAGTGTATAGGATACATAAGGTTTGTTTTAAATGGTATGTTTTATGATTTTCCATATGTATGTAACATAGCTGTTAAGGAAAATTTTCGCAGGCAGGGCATAGGAAAAAGGCTTTTAGGTTTTTTTGAAGACATAGGTTTTATGCATTCAGATAAAGTGTTTCTCCTAGTAAGTGGCTTTAATAAGCAAGCTAAAAAATTGTATGAATCAATTGGTTATAAACAGATTGGTAGTATTGATGACCTTTTTAAAGACGGAATATTGGAATATATAATGATGAAAGTCAAATCATTGTGAGTTGTAGTATAGAGCGATTCTTGTCAGGTTGTTTGCTCCAATTACGTATTGGTACGATATAGAGCCTATGGCTGTAAGGCTTAAACTGCTAATTGGTCCTGGTTAACTTCAAGATATTCTATAACCCAGTAGTATAAATCCTCCGCCCTAATCAGTGTTGGACGGACACATAGAGAACCAGGCGGAATTGCCACTCACTATACAAATTTCAATAAGTTTAGGAGATTAACATGATGCCGTTGCTTGATTTCCAACCAGTTACCTCTAAGCGTCTTGAGGTATTTGAAGAAATAATCAACTCAAATAAAGAATATAACTTGTTATCTGAAGGTCATGCTGTACTTAGTGATGCAGAAATCCTAGAGATGTACGAATCATCTAAAAGACTAGGTGCAGTGACGTGTTTTGTTGTTTACGATGGTTGTCCAGTTGGGGTAATTGATTACCTCATGGAGAATCCGTCTGACAAGATGCCGTGGTTAGGTTTGCTGATGATACATGCCCAGCATCAAAGAAAAGGATACGCTATCGAAGCACTAAAAAAATTCGAGTGTTTAATGCGGAATGAAGGTTTAAAGAAAGTACGCCTGGGCGTTATCAAAGGAAATAACCGTGCGTTAAATTTCTGGATTAATAGGGGATTTATCTTTTATCGTGAGAAACTGGGAGATAAATTTATGGTGATGTGTTTTGAAAAGGAGTTGTGAAATTTAAAAGACTCTTACCTATCAACGTATTTTGCAAGTTGATTTTCCCGAAAGTTGCAAAATGAGTATATTTGCAATCCGCATGCCCTTAGATAGTTTTGGCATTTTCTATCTGAGGGCATTTCTCTTTAGAAATAGTATGCTATTTCGCCATGATTCGCAATTAATATGGGATATAGTTGTAATAACTAAAGTTGCACTTGACAAAGTTTCTTGCTTCTGAAGGAGTTGTCGGGGTAATGAAAGAGAATGCTATGGTGAATACAGGTCATTTAAGAAGATTAAGATTTATTGAAGCCGTTATATCAAATATTCACTTTGCCTTAGTGTTGTTTTTGTTTTTCGTGATGCCAGTGTATATGGGATTGCCGACACGCGTAACCGCGAGTCTTATTCTTATGCTTTTTTTAAGTGATATCAAATTTGGTAAAAGCTTAAAAAGGTTTCTTTATGTTCGGCTATTTCCGCTTATGAAACCACTATGGGACTATGAGCAACAGAGGTTGACATCCGATAAATCGAGACGCAACGATATGATTTATAGGGTTTTTATTGTAACAGTGATTATAGGCTTTATTTTTGTCATGATATATCCTCCCCCAATGCCCAAACAAATTAATTGGGAATCATTAAGATACTCACTTTCAGGTAGCTTAATTGGCTTTAATATCGGAATGATTTTGAAAACCATGACTGAGAAATTCGATTAGAAATTCCATAGATATCGTGGGGTGCCACAGGAAAAATATTAATTATATATAAATGTAATAGGTTGGTATGAAGGCGAGTTGGCAAAGGGGATGGAGGCCGATGAAACGATTACTTTATATTATCATTGGACTGGTATTTCTAATTTCTGTGGGTTGCAACAAGAGCATTAGCGATGATGAAAAGACTGCCGAGAATTATGTGAAGTCTCAAGGTTATGAGATTACTTCTCGTTTTGGAGAAGTCGATAAATATACTTTAGAAAAAAGTAAGCTTTATGGAGGAACGGCATCTATCCCATATCAACAAGTGTGGGGCGTACAAGAGATTAAGCCAGATGAATATTTCGGTAAAGAAATAGTTGTATATGGCTTTACTGTTCAAAATCACCCTCTGCAAAAGCGAGATAAGAATGCTAAAAACGGAGTAAATCTCTATGTTATGTTGTCAGACGGTGAGGTTATTGGCGGG
>JGI2924J29684_1076929_pt1 | contig 12286 bp, 9 predicted proteins | sample BenlonsequencITS_FD_29684 | JGI IMG/M metagenome (IMG submission 29684)
CCCGCGGGTGAGCACGCCGTAGCGGTCGAGCCAGCCTTCGCCGTGTGCGACGGAGCGGCTGGTGGCGTCGGCGGGTTGCACGGACAGCGTCCATCGTCCGCGCATGTCTGGGGGCACGTCGCTCGCGAAGCTGGTGCGGGTGCGCAGCCGGGATCTCGCTGGTCGACGTTTCGCCCGATGCGCCGTGGTTCCCGACGCTAGGCGCGCGCGGATCGGCGCGAAGCTATCAGGGCTGACCAGGCCTGCTTCCACCAGCCCCCACATCGCTTCTTGCAGCTGGGCTGTGGTGTAGCCGAAATTCTCTTCGAGAATGTCAGAAAACAGGAAGGCGCCTCCCGCACGCAGCTGGTCAAGCACGGCGTCCTGCAATGGGCTCATGCTTGTCGACGCCTCCCCCACCAACTGCGCCGCATAATCCACGGGCAGCAAGCTAATCCACGGATCGCGGCTTCCGGCTTGGCCCGCTCCCACGATGAGGACTTCCCCATTGGAGGTCAGCTCATCGAGATGGATCGGTGAATAGTCGGCAACCCGGCGCGGCAACACGAGATCTTCCCACGCACTGGCGGGAAGACGTACACCGGCGAGTTGTTCAATGACTGTGTAGGTGCCATCAACGCCTCGGAGTTCAGGTGTGGCGCCCACCGGTGCGATCTGTTGCCAATCAAGCAGGAATCGCGCAAAGGCTGATTGCGATACCGGCCTGGTTTGTTTCCTCGCTGCTGCGAGGCTGCGTCGCCTTATGATCGACAACACTTCTGTCGCACAGTATTCCTGCACGTCCACGCCTTGTCGGTAGCGGCCTTCAATCACAGGTGCGCTTTGAAGGGCGGTGATCGCCGTGGCGATGCCCAGTCCAAAGGCTTCTGCCAAATCATTCGCAGTAAATGGCCCTCTGGTACGAACCCACCTGTTGACTAACTGTTCCAACGCATCCGTAATGGTTTCTACCTGCGCAGGCACACCAGGCGGTACGGGAACACCTAAGGCATCTCGAAGCAAAGGTGCATCCAAGACCTGCGCTAAATGTTCCCGACCGTTGATCCGAACAGTCATTGCTCGATCCTCCAGGTCTGGGTTTTCAAAGGTGATGTGTTCGCCCAATTCATCCAAAGGAATCGGTCCTAAAATCCTCAAAGAATCTGCGAGTTCTTCATTGTTTCTCGCCGCACGATCGCCTTGCCTGCGCAATTGTTGGTGCACTTCTGCGATGATGTCGGGATCCAGTAATTGTCGAAGCTCCACCTCACCCAGCAATTTCGCCAACAGTGCCGGATCCAGGGCCAACGCTGCGGCACGTTTCTCTGCGAGCGGGCTGTCGCCTTCGTACATGAATGCACCGGTGTAATTGAACAGCAATGCGGAGGCAAAAGGACTGGGCTGCTGGGTGGTGACTTCCGCGATTCTTACCTTCCGCAGCTGTAGATCCTCAATGAGATTCTTCAGAGCGGGCAGATCGTAAACATCTTGAAGACATTCGCGCACTGTTTCCAAAATGATCGGGAAACTCGGGTACTTTCTGGCCACATCAAGAAGCTGTGCTGCTCGTTGTCGTTGCTGCCACAGCGGTGCGCGCTTGCCGGGGTTTCGTCTCGGCAGCAATAGGGCCCTCGCGGCGCATTCACGGAACCTGCTGGCAAACAGCGCAGAGTTACCCACCTGCTCTGTCACTAGCGTTTCGATCTCTTCCGCCTCAAACATAAACAACGCTGCGCTGGGATCTTCATCCCCTTCCGGCAACCGAAGCACAATGCCATCATCACCTGCCACGGCTTGCGCATCCATGCCGGTCTCTTCAGCGATTTTCGCCCCGACGGCCAAAGCCCATGCTGCGTTTACTCCTCGTCCATAAGGAGTGTGCAGGACAATGCGCCAGTCGCCTAGTTCATCTTTGAAACGCTCCAACACCAACGTCTTCTCATCCGGCAACACACCGGTGGATTCTTCCTGCTCCTGTAAAAAGGCGATCAGGTTGTCGTGCGCCCAGCCTTCCAAGCCGGAGCTGGATGGATCGGTGAGGGTCGAGCGTCGAAAAGCGCCTAAAGCTTTACCCAGCTCAGCGGGCCGGCCTGCGGCATCGCCCGTCCAAAAAGGCAGCCGACCCGTGTGACCCGGCGCGGGAGTGACCAGTACCTGGTCGCGGGTGATCTCTTCAATCCGCCAACTCGACGCCCCGAGCGTAAACACATCGCCCACGCGGGATTCGTAGACCATTTCCTCATCGAGCTCGCCGACGCGCCGGGGACCATCGCCGACGAGGAAGACTCCGAACATTCCTCGATCGGGAATTGTTCCGCCACTGGTCACTGCTACGCGTTGGGATCCTGGCCGGCCCTCCAGCACGCCTGAAACCCGGTCGTACACCACACGTGGCTTCAGCTCGGCAAAATCTGTGGAGGGATACACACCGCTGACCAGGTCGATGACGGAATCGAAGACTTCGCGCGCCAAATCCCGGTACGGATACGCCTTGCGAATAGTCTCGTACCACTCATCGACCTGCACATCTTTAATCGAGACAGCCGCCACCGTCTGCTGTGCCAGTACATCAAGCGCGTTTTTGGGCACGTGGATCTCTTCGATCAGCCCTTCCTTCATCCGCTGCACGGTCACCGCGGTTTGCACCAAGTCGGAGCGGTGCTTGGGATAAAAGGAGCCTATCGACGTCGCCCCCACCGTGTGCCCCGCACGCCCCACGCGCTGCAGGCCACTTGCCACGGACGGTGGCGATTCCACCTGAATCACCAGGTCCACGGCACCCATATCAATGCCCAACTCCAGCGAGGAGGTGGAAATAACTGCGCGCAACCGACCTTCCTTCAGCATGGTTTCGGTGGTGGCACGTTCATCTTTGGATACGGATCCGTGGTGCGCACGTGCGATCACCTGTGGTGCTTTTCCTGCCACATCCGCTGACGACATAATCTGCGCCGGATCTCTTCGCAGCTGCGGCGACAGCGATTCCGGATCGTGTTCCATCGCCCAGATTTCATTCAACCGACTGGTTAAACGCTCCGCGGAACGCCTGGAATTTACAAACACGATGGTCGATTTCGCCGACATCACCTGGTTGTACACCTGCTGCTCAATGTGTGGCCAAATCGAGCCTTGAGTAGGCAGCGCTGATTCGCCAGTAATCCCCAACGGATCATCCATGACTAGTTCACCAATAGTTGATCCCGGCTCCTGAACCGGCAAATCCGACATGTCTTCCACCGGCACAGTGACAGTGAGATCCCACTTTTTCTCCGCAGGTGGAGCCACAATCTCAACGGGTCTGCCACCGCCCAAGAAACCCGCCACCGTTTCCAAAGGACGCACCGTTGCAGACAAACCAACTCGCTGCACAGGCCGCCCCACGAGCTTTTCCAAACGCTCCAGCGTCAACGCCAGATGCACTCCCCGTTTGGTTCCGGCCATGGCGTGGATTTCATCGATGATCACCACATCAACATCCGAAAGGGTCGCCCCCGCTTTTGAGGTCAACATCAAATACGCCGACTCCGGAGTGGTGATCAAAATGTCTGGAGGCTTACGCACCTGCCGGGCCCGCTCCGCCGATGGCGTATCACCCGAACGAACCGCCACAGTGATATTGGGCACATCCAAACCCATCCGAGAGGCAGTCCTCGCAATACCGGTCAACGGTGCACGCAGATTATTTTCTACATCCACGCCAAGCGCTTTGAGTGGGGAAATGTAGAGCACTTTCACTTTCCCACCACGAACAGGCACCGGTGTTCCCGTGTCTAAAACCTGTTGACCTGTTTGTTCAGTGAGGGAATCTAACGCCCACAAAAACGCAGCCAAGGTTTTACCACTACCGGTCGGCGCCACCACGAGGGCATTCTTCCCCTTAGATACCGCCTCCCACGTTCCCTCCTGAACAGGGGTCGGAGATGCAAAGACATCCCGGAACCACTCCGCTACTTGAGGTCGGAATCGGGAAAGAATGCTTTTAGCCATGCCTTAATGTAACCAAACATCTAGAATTGAGAACATGACTGCTCAGATTGATGATTCGATCCTCACCCATCGTCTCGCCCAAGGCACCGGAGAAATCCTCAAAGGTGTCCGCAATGTTGGGGTGTTAAGAGGTCGGAATCTCGGTGATGCCGGCGACGAACTCGCACAAAGTTGGATTGCTCGAGTGTTGGAGCAGCACCGCCCCAACGATGGATTCCTGTCTGAAGAAGCCGCCGACAACCCAGACCGCCTATCCAAGGACCGCGTGTGGATCATCGATCCCCTCGACGGCACCAAAGAATTCGCCACCGGCCGCCAGGACTGGGCAGTACACATCGCACTGGTAGAAAACGGTGTTCCCACCCACGCCGCTGTTGGCCTCCCCGACCTTGGCGTGGTGTTCCACTCCGCTGATGCCCGCGCCGTGACTGGCCCTTACTCCAAGGTCATCGCCATCTCCCACAACCGCCCACCAAAGGTTGCTCTATCTTGCGCAGAGCAGCTCGGCTTTGAAACCAAGGCCCTTGGATCCGCAGGCGCTAAAGCAATGCACGTTCTCCTCGGTGACTACGACGCCTACATCCACGCCGGCGGCCAATACGAGTGGGATTCCGCAGCACCAGTCGGCGTCTGCAAGGCAGCAGGCTTGCACTGCTCCAGGCTCGACGGTTCCGAGCTGACCTACAACAACAAAGACACCTACATGCCAGACATCTTGATCTGTCGCCCTGAACTTGCAGATGAACTTCTCGAGATGTGCGCGAAGTTCTACGAGGAGAATGGAACTTACTAACGCTGTTATGATGACGGCATGACTGTTCCAACGCCTTATGAAGACCTTCTTCGGAAGATTGCTGAAGAAGGGTCCCACAAGGACGACCGCACCGGCACCGGCACTACTTCTTTATTCGGACAACAAATCCGCTTTGATCTCAATGAAGGTTTTCCCCTTCTGACCACCAAGAAGGTCCATTTCCACTCTGTTGTGGGTGAGCTTTTGTGGTTCCTTCAGGGGGATTCCAACGTCAAATGGCTGCAGGATAACAACATCCGCATTTGGAATGAATGGGCAGATGAGGACGGCGAGCTGGGCCCTGTTTATGGTGTCCAGTGGCGTTCTTGGCCAACCCCTGATGGTCGTCACATTGACCAGATCTCAGGTGCTTTAGAAACTCTGCGAAACAACCCTGATTCACGTCGCAATATTGTCTCGGCGTGGAATGTTTCCGAGCTTGAAAACATGGCTCTTCCCCCTTGTCACTTGCTTTTCCAGCTCTATGTCGCCGATGGCAAACTGTCTTGCCAGCTCTACCAGCGTTCTGCGGACATGTTCCTGGGTGTGCCTTTCAACATCGCATCTTATGCACTGCTCACCCACATGTTTGCCCAGCAGGCAGGCTTGGAAGTCGGCGAGTTCATTTGGACTGGCGGCGACTGCCACATTTATGACAACCACAAGGAACAGGTCGCGGAGCAGCTGAGCCGCGAAGCTCGCCCCTACCCCACCTTGGAGCTCAACAAGGCAGCGTCCATGTTTGAGTACAGCTTCGATGACATCACCGTGTCCGGCTACGATCCACACCCATTGATCCGCGGCAAGGTCGCCGTATGATCGGTGCGATTTGGGCACAAGGCCGCGACGGCATCATCGGCGACGGCACCGACATGCCCTGGCACATCCCGGAAGACCTCAAACACTTCAAGAAAACCACCATGGGCCAGCCGGTCATCATGGGTCGTCGCACGTGGGAGTCTTTGCCGTTCAAGCCGCTTCCCGGCCGCGAGAACTTCATTCTCTCCTCACGCGAGCCCGGCGACTGGTCCGCCGGCGGCACAGTGGTCACCGAAATCCCTAAAAGCGGCTGGATCATGGGCGGCGGCGAGGTCTACAAGGCCACCGTCGGCAGCGCCGACGTTTTAGAAATAACGCTTATCGACGCCACCTTCGATGTTTCCACTCCCGTCTACGCACCCGAAATCCCGGCGAACTTCAACCTCGATGACGAATCCGAGTGGTTTACCTCAGGCGAGTATCGTTACAAGTTCCAGCGCTACATCAAGGTTTAAGGAGCAAACAACATGAGCAACGTAACCATTTACGCCACAGATTGGTGCCCTTACTGCCGATCCCTCCTCAAAGGTCTCGACGGCCAAGAGTACGACCTCATCGACGTCGACCAAGATGAGGAAGCCGGCGAGTGGGTTAAGTCAGTCAACGACGGCAACCGCATCGTCCCAACCGTGCGCTACTCCGATGGCACCCACGCAACTAATCCCCTAGCTGCGGAAGTAATCGCCAAAATCGAAGCATTAGCCTAAACGCAAAAAAGAGCCTTTCGGCTCTTTTTTCTTATTCATCACCAAACAGTTTGGCCATATCATCGGGAGACAAATCCGTATTAACTCCCGCAAATGTCGCGGAGAAAATCTCCTGCAAATAACGGTCACATGCCGCACTCAACTGCTTGGCATCATACTTGTTGAGCAGCATAATCCGGCGAGGCGTTCCATCATCTTGGATCTCATCAACCGCCAGCACTGGAACACTATCTTTAGTGATCTGATTGACCACAATTGGACGACGCTGCACATCATGGAACGAAGGCTTATACCTGGTCATTTCTGCTCCTTAAGGTCGGGAAGTATTAACTCCCACCTTACCTGTGGAAACAGCTTGTCGAAGCAAAAGCAACCCCCTCTTTTTCTTCCCACCCCCGCGTGTTGTAATCTAGTTCGGTACGCCTTGGTAGCTCAGTGGATAGAGCACCGCTCTCCTAAAGCGGGTGTCGGAGGTTCGATTCCTCTCCAGGGCACAATTTACCCCCATTGAACTGCATCAATGGGGGTTCATCATTTCCTCCAAAGTGCAAAAATACACGCTTACGTACACTGTAGATCATGCTACAGAGCCCGAAGAGAGCCATCGGCCTGTCCGCCGCATTGCTCACGCTCACCGCGTGTGGGGCAAACGACGAGCTTTCCAGTTATCTCACCTCCATTGAGACAGCTACAGCTCAAGTTTCCCTCAACGACATTTACAACGATCAATGGTCCGAATTTGCAGTCGTTTGCCCCTACACGCCAAGTGACTATGCGAAGGCGGAACTTGACGTCGGAGATACCCCCTGGCCAGATAAGTGGCCAGACGAACAAACCAATTTTCTTCTCCTAAAAAGTGACACGGGCGAATACAAATGGGTGCGATATCGCAGGTCAAACCTCGACTTTTGCTCTGAACCAAGGATTGACTTCACGCTCTTCCCCACTGCTGCAACGCTGGAATTCACCGCTAACGATGGCTGGATTCTCGAGTCTGTACACCCTTGATCAAAGCCCGAGTGTTCCGTAGATTAACTTTGTCGTATATTGTGACCTACACCCCATACTGTTAGGAGTTTTCATGCTCGACAATAGTTTTTACACCGCAGAGGTTCAGGGCCCATACGAAACCGCTTCCATTGGCCGGCTCGAACTCGAAGAAGGGGGTGTGATTGAGGATTGCTGGTTGGCTTACGCTACAGCTGGAACGCTCAACGAGGACAAGTCCAACGCCATCCTCATTCCGACGTGGTACTCCGGAACCCATCAGACCTGGTTCCAGCAGTACATCGGCACTGATCATGCGCTGGATCCATCAAAGTATTTCATCATCTCCATCAACCAAATCGGTAATGGTTTGTCGGTCTCCCCTGCCAACACGGCTGATGACAGCATCTCGATGTCCAAGTTCCCGAATGTTCGCATTGGTGATGATGTCGTTGCCCAGGACCGGCTCTTGCGCCAAGAGTTTGGTATTACCGAGCTCTTTGCCGTCGTTGGTGGTTCGATGGGTGCGCAGCAAACCTATGAGTGGATTGTTCGCTTCCCTGACCAAGTTCATCGAGCAGCTCCGATCGCGGGCACTGCGAAGAACACTCCTCATGATTTCATCTTCACCCAGACTCTTAATGAGACCGTTGAGGCCGATCCAGGGTTCAATGGCGGCGAATACTCCTCCCATGAAGAGGTAGCTGATGGACTTCGCCGTCAATCGCATCTTTGGGCTGCCATGGGATTTTCCACAGAGTTCTGGAAGCAGGAGGCATGGCGTCGCCTGGGACTTGAAAGTAAGGAGTCAGTGCTCGCGGACTTCCTGGATCCGCTGTTCATGTCCATGGATCCTAATACCTTGCTCAACAACGCTTGGAAGTGGCAGCATGGCGATGTCTCTCGCCACACCGGCGGCGACTTGGCAGCGGCTCTTGGCCGAGTGAAGGCTAAGACCTTCGTTATGCCCATCAGCGAGGACATGTTCTTTCCTGTTCGTGACTGTGCCGCAGAACAAGCACTCATCCCAGGCAGCGAGCTTCGAGTGATCGAAGACATCGCCGGTCACCTTGGGCTTTTTAACGTCTCTGAGAATTACATCCCACAGATCGACAAAAATCTGAAAGAGCTGTTCGAGAGCTAAACACTGATGTCAAAGAGCCTTTTCAGCCCAGTGGGATCCTGGCTATCTGAGAAATAGTTGATGGTCCCATATGGGAGTGTTCCTCCCTTTTCTCCGAAGTCCACGTAAAAGACAAGTGAGATTTGGAGGTTTTCAGTTCTTTCACCGGCCATGATCTTCCATTGACCGCCGTGGACTCGAACCAACCCTTCACCAAAGAATAACGCTAAGGATTCTTTGGTGAAGTCCTCCTCTTCAAAATTTTGAAGCTACCGAATTCAAGGATTTTTCACCCCGGGGATTGCTGTCGATGATGCCGTAACGCTGCGCATTGGCAATCATGGAATCTGTAATATCCCGTGCTTCTGTGATGAAGTCTTCTAACAATTTTTGGTAGCTCAAAATTCCCTATCCAAAATCTACTGCGCGGTTCCTGCTGCGGTTCCGGTCATCTGCTCACCGGTGGCCAAGTACACGGAGCACACTACCTCGCGGTCGCCGTTTGTCCAGGAGCCAAAGGTTGGGGTCATTGGGTAGACCTCGTAGATGGAGGTTTCGTAAGGAGCTCCTACGAAGCCTTCAAATGTTGGGAGGCAGCCTTCGTAGCCTGTGGTGGTGATGTCGGTTGGGAAGTCGTCGCCTTCGATGTCGTAGAGGTAGTAGATCTCGTTGTCGTGAGGTTCTGCGCAGTCGACGATGGGTACTTCGGAGATTTCTTCTTCGTAGGTGTCGTTGAAGCATTCGCCAACGGAGAGTTCGAACGCGGAGGTTTGGTCTCCTTCTACGTCGTTTCCGGATGCCTGTGCTGCAGAGGTTGCAGATTCGATTGTTGCTACGAGAGACTCAGTCTGTGTGCAGCCAGCCAGGGCTAGTGCGAAGGTTCCTGCTGCAGCAAACTTGAGAAGTTTCATGAGATCTCCGATAGTAGATTTAATTAGGTTTTAAGTAAATCACATGAGATTTCGATTTGCACTAGGAACACAAAAAGCTGCATTCCCGTTAGGGAATGCAGCTTTCTTAGCTATCTAACGTTTAGCCCTGGTAGATGCCGTCAGCACCGAGGCGAGCGTCAGCGTCGATAAGCAAGTTGATCTCTGCTTGGTGAGCGCCATGCTCTGGCAGGCGACGTCCGTCGACCTGCTCGAACAATGGTGCTCGGCCAACCATGCCAGCTTCTAGGCGGTTTGCACCGGTGCGCAGGCGCTGGGTTGCGCGTGCACGCCATGCTTCGACGTCGAGGCCTGCGTTGCGCATTGCCTGCTCGAAGATGCCGCTGGTTGCCAGCACGACGACTGCAGCCACGTGGCCGAAGCCCAGTGAGGTAAGTACGCCGGCCTTAATGGAGCCTGCGCCGAGATCCAGTGGCTTGCGCAGCCAGACGAAGTTCTCGCCCTTTGCTTCCATCTCTGGGTCAACGCAGTCAAGGGATGCGTTCTGTGGCAGCTTGCCGGTTTCCAGGATGGAGACAAGTCCACCGATCTGGAAGAGTGCTGCACCGCCCTTTGAGTGTCCGGTAAGGGACTTCTGGGAGACGACGAACATCGGGTTGTCGGCTTCGCGTCCAATGGTCTTCCACAGCAGGTTGTGCAGCTCGGACTCGTTTGGATCGTTGGCGTTGGTGGAGGTGTCGTGCTTCGAGACCACGCGAACGTCATCTGGGGTCAGACCCAATTTGTTCAGTTCGCGAGCAAGTACGGACTTCTTGCCACCACGTGCTGCACCCAGTGCGCCAAGTCCCGGTGCTGGGATGGAGGTGTGAGCACCATCGGCGTAGGACTGTGCGTGTGCAACAACTGCGAGAACTGGCAGTCCCAGTTCAGCAGCAACGGATGCACGTGCCAGGAGGACGGTACCGCCACCTGCTGCTTCGAGGAAGCCTGCGCGACGTCGATCGTTTGCGCGGGAGATGAAGCGTGGGTCGATGCCCTTGTCCAGCATTGCCTGGGTGTCTGCGGTGGCGTTCATGTCACCGAAGCCGGTCAGGGATTCAACCTGGATGTCATCGATACCACCGGCGACAACGAAATCTGCCTTGTTGAGGCGGATCTTGTCCACGCCTTCTTCCACGGAGACAGCTGCGGTTGCACATGCTGCCACTGGGTGGATCATCTGGCCGTAGCCACCGACGTAGGACTGCATGGTGTGTGCAGCCACAACGTTTGGCAGGGTCTCCTGGAGGATGTCGGATGGACGATCCTGGCCGAGGAAGCGGTTGACGAACAGCTTGCGTAGGGACTGCATGCCACCGATACCGGTGCCCTGGGTGGAGGACACGTCAGCTGGGTGGATGGACTGCAGGAGTTCTGCTGGGCTGAAGCCGGAGGACAGGAAGGCGTCGACTGCAGTGACCAGGTTCCACGCTGCGATGTTGTCGAGTGCATCGATCATGGAGGCTGGGATACCCCACTTGGCAGGGTCGAAGTCGGTTGGCAGCTGGCCTGCTACGGAGCGGGTCAGGGTTGCCTTGCGTGGCACGAAGGAGGTGGAGCCCTTCTTCTTGGTCACGATCCATTCGCCGTCTGCTTCTTCAACGGTCACGGAAGCATCTGCATCGACGTAGGCCTGTGCTTCTTCAGCAGAGGTTACGGAGAAGGAGATGTCGCGGTCGAGGAAGACTTCAGCTGCGTCGAGGGAGCCGCCGTCGACGAGGAATGCGTCGTCGACAAGCTCACGAACACCGCATCGTGCGATGACTTCGTCGCGGAAGCGCTCGTAGATCTCTTCTTCAGGCACTTCGGTGCCGTCAGCGTCGTACCAGGCTGGCTTTGGATCTTCGCTCCAGGAGATCAGACCCATCATCCATGCAAGCTCAAGGACGCCTGCTGCGGTGAGGTCAACGGAGCCGTCGCGCTGGATGCCGTACTCAGCTTCGAAGCGGGTACGTCCGGAGCCCCATGAGGAGACTTCGCCAACGCCAACCATGACAACCATGTCTTCGAGATCGGTCTTGACCTCTCCAACTGGCGTGCCCACTGGCTGCTCTGGGTGCTTAGGTGATGGAAGCGCCTTGATGGTGTCTTCTGCTGCAGAGGTGGTCTCTACTGCGTCGGACTCGAGGGATGCTGCCAGTGCTGCGATGGATACGCCACCGGAAAGTCCACCGGTCAGGTCGTAATCGATCGGTGCTTCCAGAGCCTTTTCGCGGGATTCTGCGGATGCAAGACCCAGCAGTTCGGAAGAGATCTCTTCAGGGGTGTAGACGTGGATGCCCAGCTTTTCAGCGGCAGGGATGAGCACGTCGTTGCGACCCATGAGGCCGGTGCCTGCGACCCAGCCGATGCGTGCCTGTGCGAGGGAGACAAACTGTGGCCAGCCGGTCTCGGAGCCCCACTTGGCAAGGATGGCGTCGAAAGCAGCCTTGACTTCGCCGTAAGCGCCGTCGCCACCGAACATTCCGCGGTTCGGGGAACCTGGGAGTACAACGTGGACGCGTCCATCGACACCGCGGGATGCAAGATCTGCAAGTCCTGCGATGGTGCGCTCCACGGACCAGAGGAGCAGGCGTGCCTGGTTTTCAGCCTGTGGGCCTGCATCCGCCAAGGTACCGGATACGGATGGAGCTGCGAATGGGTACGCAAGGGTTGGGGTCAGAGCTGGCTTGGTCACGGTGACGGTGCTGCCGACGGTGACGCGCTGCTCGTTGCCGATCCAATCGATGACTGCATCAACATCGCGGTAGGAGGACATGTTCGCAGGAACAATCCACAGCTTTGCGTTAGGGGTTGCGTTCGCAGCGTAGAGCTTGCGTGCGTATTCCTTACGCGCCTGGGAGACGTTCGATGCGGTGAGAATGACGGTCGCGCCCTGGGACAGCAGGCGAGCCGCAACTGCACCGGCGATCGACTCAGGAGCCGCACCGGTAACCAGCGCAACATCGTCGATGTGTGGCTC
>JGI2924J29684_1076926_pt1 | contig 12237 bp, 9 predicted proteins | sample BenlonsequencITS_FD_29684 | JGI IMG/M metagenome (IMG submission 29684)
CCATGCCGGCCGCCAGGGTGGTCATCGGCAGGCGTCGGGCCAGCCCGCCGATCTTGCTCAGCCGCCCCTCGCCAACCGCATGGATGGTGGTTCCGGCGCAGAAGAACAGCGCCGCCTTGTACAGCGCATGGGCGATGATGAAGGCAATCAGCGCGGTCACCGAGTAATCGCCGTCCAGCCCGATCAGCATCACCAGCACCCCCAGCGAGCCCACGGTGGAATGCGCCAGGACCTCCTTGAAGCCATCAGTGGATAGCGCCCGTACCGCGGCCACCAACATGGTCAGGCTACCGACGATCACCAGGGTCGAGCCAAAAGCGGGGATGCCCTCGAAGATGAGATCGAAGCGGGCCAGCAGGTACACCCCCAACTTGACCATGGTCGCCGAGTGCAAAAAGGCCGAGGCTGGCGCTGGCGCTTCCATGGCCTGCGGCAGCCAGAAATGAAACGGCAGCTGTGCCGACTTGGTGAAGGCGCCGAGCATGATCAGGATCATCGCCGGCACGGCCAGAGGACTGGCCAGCAACTCCGGCGCACGCTGCGCCACTTCAGAGAGTGAGAAGGTACCTAGCGTTATGCCGATCAAGAGGATGCCGCCGAACAGTGCCAGCCCGCCGCCGCCGGTCACGATCAGCGATTGCAGCGCGGCTTTGCGTGCTTGCGCGCGGTGCGAGTTGAAGCCGATCAGCATGAACGACAACAGGCTGGTCGCCTCCCAGAACACGAACATGACGATGAGGTTGTCGGACAGCACGGTCCCCAGCATGGCGGTCATGAACAACAGGATCAGGGTGAGGAAACGTGCAGCCTCCTCCTTCGGCGAATGCGAGAAGTAGGCGCCTGCGTAGATCGTCACCAGGGTGCCGATGCCGGTGATCAGGAGCACGAACAGCAGGGCGAAGCCATCAAGCCTCAGGGTCAGCGAGATGCCCAGTGCTGGCACCCACTCGAGGGTTTCGGTGATGGCACCGACCTCGGGAAGACTGGCGCCTTTCGCCAGAAAGAACAGGAACAGCCCGGCTGGCAACAGCGCAGCGACCCATCCCCCATGGGGAAAGGTACGGCTGACGATGAACCTGGCGAGGATCGCCCCCAGGAATGAAACGAGTAATGCAGCAAGCACGGCGCCATCCTCTTGTCGGGGATTGCTGGAAACGGCTGCGTGTTTTGATAACAAAGGTAGTTCAAAGGATGCGCCGACGGCTGTTACCAGCTATGTCAGGCGCAGCGGCAGGCGGGGTACAAAGGCCGCGAGAGAAGGATGGCTGGCGGGGCCCTGACGGGTCGCCAGCTCAGTGTTAACGGCGCTTGCAGCGGGGTAGGCGAAGACTGCCAGCGTGCCGGTCGGCACATCGAAACGCCGCCCGGGCGGGGTTGCCCGAACGCTTTTTCAATTGTTACTTGCCTATGCAGAAGCTCGAGAAGATGCGCCCGAGCAGGTCATCGGAGCTGAATGCGCCAGTGATCTCGCCCAGTGCCTGTTGTGCCAGACGCAGGTCCTCGGCGAGCAGCTCACCGGCGCCGGCCAGCGTCAGCTGGTCGTAACCGTGCCGCAGATGCTCGTCGGCCAGGCGCAGTGCATCGAGGTGCCGGCGCCGCGCGCTGAAGCTGCTTTCGGCGGTCTGCTCGTACCCCATGCACTGCTTCAGGTGTTCACGCAGCAGCTCGATGCCTTCGCCTGAACGCGCGCAAAGGCTTAGCGTCACATGCCCATCGGCGCTGACGCTCAGAGCAATCGCCTCTCCGCTGAGGTCGGCCTTGTTGCGGATCAGCGTTACCCTGCTCGGCTCCGGGCTGAAGTCCAGGAACTCGGGCCACAGCGCGAGCGGATCCTCAGCCTCTGGTGCGCTGGCGTCGACCATCAGCAAGATACGGTCCGCCTCGCCGATAGCGCTGAGGGCGCGCTGCACGCCGATGCGCTCGACCTGATCCTCGGTATCACGCAGGCCGGCGGTATCGACCACGTGCAAGGGCATGCCATCGATGAGGATGTGTTCGCGCAGCACGTCACGGGTGGTTCCGGCGATATCGGTAACGATGGCCGCCTCACGGCCTGCCAGCGCATTGAGCAGGCTGGACTTGCCGGCATTGGGCCGACCGGCGATGACCACGGTCATCCCGTCACGCAGCAAGGCGCCCTGCCCTGCCTCACGCAACACTGTGGATAACTCTTCGCGCACGCCGTTGAGCTGTTCCAGCACGTGGCCATCGGCGAGAAAGTCGATTTCTTCTTCAGGAAAATCGATCGCTGCCTCAACGTAGATGCGCAGCTGAATCAGCTTTTCGGTCAGTTGATGCACCCGTCGCGAGAATTCGCCTTGCAGCGAGCGCACCGCATTGCGCGCCGCCTGGGTGGAGCTGGCTTCGATAAGGTCGGCAATGGCTTCGGCCTGGGCGAGATCGAGCTTGTCGTTGAGAAAGGCGCGCTCGCTGAACTCTCCGGGCCGCGCGAGTCGCACGCCGAGCTCGACACAACGTTGCAGCAGCATATCCAACACAACCGGGCCGCCATGCCCCTGCAGTTCGAGCACGTCTTCGCCGGTAAACGAATGCGGTCCCGGAAAGAACAACAGCAGGCCTTCGTCGATCACTTCGCCGTCGTCAGCATGAAACGCGCCGTAGTGCGCATGCCGTGGCGTTGGCTCGCGGCCGCTCAGGGTAATCGCGATCGCTCTGGCACGCGGACCGGATACACGGACGATGCCGACGCCTCCGCGGCCAGGAGCTGTGGCGACAGCGGCGATGGTGTCGCGAACTGGATTCATGCGGCCTCCTTTCTGGATGGCAGATAGCAAAACGCCCCAATCAAGGGGCGTTCTGCATTTGGCTGTTGAGACGTCAGGCTGTCTTCGCCGCCGCCTCGATCTGCCGGGTAATGTACCACTGCTGGGCGATGGACAGGACGTTGTTGACGACCCAGTACAGCACCAGACCAGCTGGGAACCAGAGGAAGAAGAAGGTGAAGATGATCGGCAACAGCTTCATCACCCGCGCCTGCATCGGATCCGGTGGCGTCGGGTTGAGCTGCTGCTGGATGAACATGGTCACGCCCATGATGATCGGCAGGATGAAGAACGGATCCTTGATCGACAGGTCGGTGATCCAGAACATCCAGGGCGCCTGGCGCATCTCGACGCTTTCCAAGAGTACCCAGTACAGCGCAAGGAAGACCGGCATCTGCACCAGAATCGGCAGGCAGCCGCCCAGCGGATTGATCTTCTCCTTCTTGTACAGCTCCATCATCGCCTGGGACATCTTCTGGCGATCATCACCGAACTGTTCCTTCAAAGCCTGCATCTTCGGCGAAACGGCACGCATGCGTGCCATCGAACGATAGCTGGCGGCGGAGAGCGGGAAGAAGGCAAGCTTGATGATGATCGTCAGGACGATGATCGACCAACCCCAGTTGCCCAGCAGTGCGTGGATGTTTTCCAGCAGCCAGAAGATCGGCTGGGCGATGAACCAGAGGATGCCGTAGTCGACGGTCAGACGCAGACCGGGCGACAGTTCTTCCAGTTTGTCCTGGCTCTTCGGACCGGCATACAGCGTGGCACCGGTTTCACCCTGAGCGCCTGCCGCTACGGTGACCGCCGGGCCGGTGAAGCCAATGATGTAGTTGCCCTGGCTGTCCTTGCGGGTCTGCACCTGGTTGGTGTCTTCGGCCTGAGGGATCCAGGCGGTGACGAAATAGTGCTGCAGCCAGGCGATCCAGCCGCCCTGCACGGTTTCACGCAGGTTCTTGTCGTCCATGTCGCCCATGGAAACCTTGCGATACGGCTCGTCCTTGGTCCACAGAGCCGCACCCAGGTAGGTGGCGGTACCAGTGGCGGTGCTCGAAGACGGGTCGCCACTCTTGTCGCGCTTGAGCTGACCGAACAGATAACCGGTCCAGGGCTGTTCGCTCTGGTTGTCGATCAGGTAGTTCACTTTCAGCGCGTAGTTGCCGCGCTCGAGAGTGAAACGCTTGATGTAGTTGACGCCGTCAGCGCTGTAGTTGAGATCGACGACCAGCTGGTCCTGACCCTCGGCCAGCTGGTACTCGGTCTTCTCGCTGCTGTACTGAGGGCGGCCGCTGGCCTGGTCCGGACCATCCCCGATCAGGCCGCTCTGGGCCTCATAGGTACGCTCGCCGCTGCGTTCGAACAGCTGAAACGGTACATCCGGACGATCCTGACGACGCGGGAACTGCGGCAGGTGCAGCTCGACGATGTCACCACCACGTGGGTCGATGGCCACATCCAGCACATCGGTACGCACGCGGATCAGCTGGCTGCTCGGCGCCGTGGCCGGCAGGGCACTGGCCTGTTGCTGACCAGCCACTGCTGGCACGTCATCGGCATTGCCTTCGCTGGTAGCGCTGGGACTATCCGGAAGGGTTGGAACGCCAGGCTGGCTTTGCGCGGTTTCGGCAGGCAACGCTGCCTGACCGTAGTCCTGATTCCATTGAAGAACCATCAGGTAGGCAACGACTGCTAGTGCTACGAGCAGTATCGAGCGTTTGATATCCATGGTTACTCGGCCATCGGAGATGAATTGGAAGTGTTAGGGGAAGGCACGGGATCGTAGCCACCGGGATTCCACGGGTGGCAGCGTCCCAACCTGCGCAGACTCAGCCAGCCGCCACGCAGCAGACCATGATTTTCGATGGCCTCGAGCGCATAGCAGGAGCAGCTTGGATAGAAACGACAGTGACTGGCCATCATGGGACTGATGGCGTACTGGTAGACCTTGATCGAAGCGATGGCCAATTTACGCATGGGTGCTGTTGGCGGCTCCAGGTTCGACGGCGGTCTTGGATGGGCTGCGTGACAGTCGCTTCCAGAGCTTGGCGAATTGCTTCGCCAGTTCGGGATTGTCCAGATCAGCCAATCCCTTGCGGGCGACGATCACGATGTCCCAGCCCGCCAGTTCCAGTTGATGATGGCGAAAGGTCTCACGTATCTGCCGCTTGATGCGGTTACGTTCAACCGAAAGCTTGACGCTTTTCTTGCCGATCACCAGCCCGAGGCGGGGATGCTGCAGATCGTTCTCTCGTGCCAGCAGCAGGACGTTCCTGCCCGGCACCTTACCGGAAGGGGAGTCGAAGACTGCCTTGAATTGGCGGGGAGTAAGCAGTCGCTTTTCCCGGCCGAAGCCCCGACTCACTACCTGTTCCGATGTCAGACGGTCAGACGCTTACGGCCTTTGGCGCGACGACGCGACAGAACTTGACGACCGTTCTTGGTGGCCATGCGGGCACGGAAGCCATGGGTACGAGCGCGCTTGATGGTGCTGGGTTGGAAAGTGCGTTTCATGGTGCGGTTACCTGGTGATCCATTGCGGGCCGGAATGGCCCCCTTTTAAGAGACCGGCGATTGTAGAGAAGCCGTCAGGCCAGGTCAATTTCCAACCAGTCCCATCTGGCTGAAAAAAAATAAAAGGAAAAGAAATATAAGCTCTTAAGATGTAGTGCTTATGTATGTACAAGCCGTTTTCTGTGGATAGCAGGCTGTAGCGCAATGCTCACGCGGCTTTCGAGAGCCTTGAACCAGGTGGGTAAGCGGTGCCTATTGCGTGCAGAGTATCTGCGTAAGCTGGGGATTAAATTGACAGATATCCACAGCGGCAGCGGCCAACCGCTTTTCAACAGCCTTAGACACTGCCCTTACGGAGGGTTATCAACAGATCTCCTGCAGACTGCGATTGTTTCCACAGCAGGCTGATGTGCTCGGCGATCTAGTGCGGAGGGGCCGAGTTGTTGTGGATAACCAGAGGTCGCGCGGCTACAATGGCCGCCGTCTTACCTCGACAGAGTCGATAGGAGTTTCCGTGTCGGTGGAACTTTGGCAGCAGTGTGTTGAGCTTTTGCGCGATGAACTGCCTGCTCAGCAATTCAACACATGGATTCGTCCTCTCCAGGTCGAAGGTGACGGTGAGGAGCTGCGGGTCTACGCGCCCAACCGTTTCGTACTCGACTGGGTCAACGAGAAGTACCTGTCACGTCTGCTGGAATTGCTCTCCGAGCGCTCCAGTGGTCTGGCGCCCGCGCTTTCTCTGTTGATAGGGAGTAAACGTACTTCGTCGGCGGCATTGCCCTCTGCTGCTGCCGCACGTGCTCAGCCTCAGCCAACGGTTGTCAGTACCCCGGCGCCGGCAGCACCTTCTCCAGCGCGCTTCGAGCCATTGTCGGCCGATACCAGCGAGCCGGAGCAGCCCCGAGTGGAGCGCAACGTACAGGTCGAAGGTGGCCTCAAGCACACCAGCTACCTGAACCGTACGTTCACCTTCGAGAATTTCGTCGAGGGCAAATCCAACCAGCTGGCTCGCGCGGCCGCTTGGCAGGTCGCTGACAATCCCAAGCATGGCTATAACCCGCTGTTTCTCTATGGCGGCGTGGGCCTCGGCAAGACCCACCTGATGCATGCGGTGGGCAATCACCTGCTGAAGAAGAATCCGAATGCCAAGGTGGTGTACCTGCATTCCGAGCGCTTCGTGGCGGACATGGTCAAGGCGCTGCAGCTCAATGCGATCAATGAATTCAAGCGCTTCTACCGTTCCGTGGATGCGCTGCTGATCGACGACATCCAGTTCTTCGCCAAGAAGGAGCGCTCCCAGGAAGAGTTCTTCCACACCTTCAATGCACTGCTCGAGGGCGGCCAGCAGGTCATCCTCACCAGTGATCGTTACCCGAAAGAGATCGATGGTCTCGAGGAACGTTTGAAATCGCGTTTTGGCTGGGGTTTGACGGTGGCGGTCGAGCCGCCTGAGCTGGAGACCCGGGTCGCCATTCTGATGAAGAAGGCCGATCAGGCGAAGGTCGATCTGCCTCACGATGCAGCTTTCTTCATCGCCCAGCGCATTCGCTCGAATGTCCGCGAATTGGAAGGCGCACTGAAGCGCGTTATCGCCCATGCGCACTTCATGGGACGCGATATCACCATCGAATTGATTCGCGAATCGCTGAAGGACTTGCTGGCGTTGCAGGATAAACTGGTCAGCGTCGACAATATCCAGCGCACCGTCGCCGAGTACTACAAGATCAAGATTTCCGATCTGCTGTCGAAACGGCGTTCCCGTTCGGTAGCGCGTCCGCGCCAGGTAGCCATGGCGTTGTCGAAAGAGTTGACCAATCACAGCCTGCCGGAAATCGGCGATGCGTTCGGTGGGCGCGATCACACCACGGTTCTGCATGCCTGCCGTAAGATCGCCGAACTGCGGGAAACTGACGCGGATATCCGCGAAGATTACAAGAATTTGCTGCGAACTTTGACAACCTGAGTGCGACCTAATCTATAGGCAAGGGACCAGACCATGCATTTCTCCATTCAGCGCGAAGCCCTGTTGAAACCCCTGCAGCTGGTTGCTGGCGTCGTCGAGCGCCGTCAGACCTTGCCGGTTCTGTCCAACGTTCTCCTTGTTGTGCAAGGTCAGCAGCTGTCGCTGACCGGTACCGACCTGGAGGTCGAACTGGTGGGCCGTGTTGCACTCGAGGATGCCGCCGAGCCGGGTGAAATCACCGTTCCGGCACGCAAGCTCATGGATATCTGCAAGAGCTTGCCGAGCGACGCCCTGATCAGTATTCGTCTGGATGATCAGAAGATCGTTATCAAATCCGGCCGCAGCCGATTCACCCTGTCGACCCTTCCGGCCAATGATTTCCCGACCGTGGAAGAAGGACCTGGATCGCTTTCCTTCAGCGTCGAGCAAGGCAAGCTGCGCAAGCTTATCGAGCGCAGCAGTTTCGCTATGGCGCAGCAAGACGTCCGCTATTACCTCAACGGCATGCTGATCGAGGTGTCCAACGGCATGCTGCGCGCGGTAGCAACCGATGGTCATCGCCTGGCGATGTGCTCGATGCAAGCGGGTATCGAACAGCCCGATCGTCATCAGGTCATCGTGCCGCGCAAGGGTATTCTGGAGCTTGCCCGCCTACTCAACGATCAGGATGCTGAAGTCAGCATCGTCCTGGGGCAGCATCATATTCGCGCGACAACCGGCGAGTTCACCTTTACCTCGAAGCTGGTGGATGGCAAGTTCCCGGACTATGAGCGCGTGTTGCCGCGTGGCGGTGACAAGCTGGTAGTCGGCGACCGCCAGTTGCTGCGCGAGGCTTTCAGCCGTACCGCGATTCTGTCCAACGAGAAGTACCGCGGTATTCGTTTGCAGCTGGAAAGCGGCTTGCTGAAAATCCAAGCCAACAACCCTGAGCAGGAAGAAGCCGAGGAAGAAGTTGCAGTCGACTATAACGGTGGCTCGCTGGAGATCGGCTTCAACGTCAGCTACCTGCTGGATGTGCTTGGTGTAATGACTACCGAGCAGGTTCGCCTGATTCTCTCCGATGCGAACAGCAGTGCGCTGGTTCAAGAGTTCGACAACGACGACTCAGCGTACGTCGTGATGCCGATGCGCCTGTAACCCTGCTGTTTTAATGTCCCTTAGTCGTCTCTCCGTCACCGGGGTCCGCAATCTGCACCCGGTGACGCTATCTCCCTGTCCTCGTATCAATATCCTCTTCGGCGATAACGGCAGCGGCAAAACCAGCCTGCTCGAAGCCATCCATCTGCTTGGCCTGGCGCGGTCTTTTCGCAGCATTCGGCTGAATCCCGTGATCACCTACGAGCAATCTGCCTGCACCGTGTTCGGTCAGGTGGAGTTGCCTGATCAGCACAGCCGCGCGCTCGGTGTCGCTCGGGATCGCAGCGGCGAAGTACGAATCCGGATCGATGGACAAAGTGTCCGATCGGCCGCCGAACTTGCCGATACGCTGCCGTTGCAGCTGATTAATCCAGATAGTTTCCGCCTGCTGGAGGGGGCGCCCAAACTGCGTCGGCAATTTCTGGATTGGGGTGTGTTCCACGTGGAACATCGTTTCATGGCCGCGTGGCAGCGCCTGCAACAGGCTCTCCGGCAACGGAACTCGTGGCTGCGGCATGGTACACTGGACGGCGCTTCGAACGCGGCCTGGAGCCGTGAACTGACGCTGGCTAGCGACGAGATTGACGGGTATCGGCGGGCTTATATCCAGGCGTTGAAGCCGGTGTTCGAGACCACGCTGGCCGTCCTGCTGGATCTGGACGGACTGAAGCTGAGCTACTACCGGGGATGGGACAAAGACCGTCCGCTGGCTGATGTGCTCGCTACGTCATTGGAACGGGATCGGGCGTTGGGACATACCCAGTCTGGCCCTCAGCGGGCAGACCTGCGGTTGAAGGTCGGCAATCACAACGCGGCTGAAGTGTTGTCCCGCGGCCAGCAGAAGTTGGTGGTGTGTGCGTTACGTATTGCTCAGGGCCATCTGGTAAGCGAGGCCAAACGCGGGCAGTGCATTTATCTGGTCGATGACCTGCCGTCCGAGCTGGACGCTCAGCATCGCCAGGCGTTGTGCAAGTTGCTTGAGCAACTTGGCTGTCAGGTTTTTATCACCTGCGTAGATTCAACCGTTTTGCAAGAAGGCTGGCATGAACAGACGCCAGTCTCAATGTTTCACGTGGAACATGGGCAAATCACCCAGGTCCACGGCCCCTCGGGAGTGAAGGCATGAGCGAAAACCACACGTACGATTCGTCGAGCATCAAGGTACTCAAAGGCCTCGATGCAGTGCGTAAGCGCCCTGGTATGTACATCGGCGACACCGACGACGGCACTGGCCTGCACCACATGGTCTTCGAGGTCGTCGACAACTCGATCGACGAAGCGCTGGCCGGGCATTGCAGTGATATCTCCATCACCATCCATACCGATGAGTCCATCACCGTTCGCGACAATGGTCGCGGCATTCCGGTGGATATCCATGAGGAAGGTGTTTCGGCAGCCGAAGTCATCATGACCGTGCTGCATGCGGGCGGTAAGTTCGATGACAACTCCTACAAGGTTTCCGGAGGTCTGCACGGCGTAGGTGTTTCGGTGGTGAACGCGCTGTCAGAGGAGTTGATGCTGACCATTCGCCGTGAGGGCAAAGTCTGGGAACAGCTCTATCGCCATGGTGTACCCCAGGCGCCGCTCGCCCCGGTCGGTGAAACCGATTCCTCGGGCACGCAAATCCATTTCAAACCCTCAGCAGAGACGTTCCAGAACATCCATTTCAGCTGGGATATTCTGGCCAAGCGTCTGCGCGAGCTGTCCTTTCTGAACTCTGGCGTCGGTATCGTTCTGCGTGACGAACGTACTGCCAAGGAAGAGTTGTTCAAATACGAGGGCGGTCTGAGCGCATTCGTTGCCTACCTGAACACCAATAAAACACCGGTCAACGAGGTGTTCCACTTCAACGTTCAGCGCGACGACGGCGTTGGTGTCGAGGTGGCGCTGCAGTGGAATGACAGCTTCAACGAGAACATTCTCTGCTTTACCAACAATATTCCGCAGCGCGACGGTGGCACCCATTTGGCCGGTTTCCGCTCGGCGCTGACGCGCAACCTGAACAGCTACATTGAGCAGGAAGGCCTGGCCAAGAAGCACAAGATCGCCACCACCGGTGATGATGCCCGCGAAGGTCTGACCGCGATCATTTCCGTGAAGGTTCCGGATCCGAAGTTCAGCTCGCAAACCAAGGACAAACTGGTTTCCTCGGAGGTGAAAACCGCCGTGGAACAGGAGATGGGCAAGCACTTTGCCGACTTCCTGCTTGAGCATCCAAGCGAAGCCAAGGCGGTGGTTGGCAAGATGATCGACGCTGCCCGTGCTCGCGAGGCTGCGCGAAAGGCACGGGAAATGACGCGGCGCAAAGGCGCTCTGGATATCGCCGGTCTGCCGGGCAAGCTCGCCGATTGCCAGGAAAAGGATCCTGCGCTGTCCGAACTCTACATAGTGGAGGGTGATTCTGCGGGTGGCTCGGCCAAGCAGGGCCGTAACCGCAAGACCCAGGCAATCCTGCCGCTCAAGGGCAAGATCCTCAACGTCGAGAAAGCACGCTTCGACAAGATGATTTCCTCCCAGGAAGTGGGCACGCTGATTACCGCTCTGGGCTGTGGTATCGGCCGCGATGAATACAACATCGATAAACTGCGCTACCACAACATCATCATCATGACCGACGCCGACGTCGACGGTTCGCACATCCGGACTCTGCTGCTGACGTTCTTCTTCCGTCAGCTGCCTGAGCTGATCGAGCGCGGTTACGTGTATATCGCTCAGCCGCCACTGTACAAGGTCAAGCGCGGCAAGCAGGAGCAGTACATCAAGGACGATGAGGCAATGGAGGAATACCTCACGCAGTCCGCTCTGGAAGACGCCAGCCTGCACGTTAACGAAGGCGCCCCGGGGCTTTCTGGCGGAGCGCTGGAGAAGCTGGTCAACGATTACCGCACGGTGATGAAGACGTTGCAGCGGCTGTCACGTCTGTACCCGCAGGAACTGACGGAACACTTCATCTACCTGCCGCGTGTGCCTGTAGAGCAACTGGCCGATCACTCGGCGATGCAGGCATGGCTCGAGCAATACAGCGCGCTGCTCAAGGTTGGCGAACGCTCCGGGTTGATCTACAACGTCAGCCTGCGCGAGGACAAGGAACGCCATCTGTGGCTGCCGGAAGTGGAGATCAGTTCGCATGGCCTGGCCAGCTACATCACCTTTAACCGTGACTTCTTCGGCAGCAACGACTACCGAACCGTTACGGCGCTTGGCGAGAAGCTGAACAGCCTGCTCGAAGAGGGTGCCTACGTTCAGCGGGGCGAGCGCAAGAAGCAGGTTGCCACCTTCAAGCAAGCACTTGAATGGTTGATGACCGAGGGCACCCGCCGCCATAGCGTTCAGCGATACAAGGGGCTGGGCGAAATGAACCCGGATCAGCTGTGGGAAACCACGATGGACCCGAACGTGCGGCGCATGCTCAAGGTGACTATCGAGGATGCGATTGGTGCGGATCAGATCTTCAATACCCTGATGGGCGATGCTGTCGAGCCGCGTCGAGATTTCATCGAAACCAACGCTCTGGCTGTGTCGAACCTGGACTTCTGATTTTTTTCGGATTTCTAGATCAGCAGACATTAGCCAATGCGGCACCAAAACCCCGGCCCCTCAAAGGTCGGGGTTTTTTGTTATTGGAAGATAGGCTGCGTAAATCGTCTCGACTGGTTTAATCAATTTCGAAATAGTCCCTTACCGGCGTAAGGTTGCTCCATTCGAGATTCATCATCCTTGCCGAGCCCTCGCGGGCCACCAATTTCATGAGGACAGTTGCCAATGTTGGACACCAATCTCAAGACCCAGTTGAAAGCCTACCTGGAGAAGGTCACCCAGCCCTTCGAGATCGTCGCGTCCCTC
>JGI2924J29684_1076924_pt1 | contig 12233 bp, 10 predicted proteins | sample BenlonsequencITS_FD_29684 | JGI IMG/M metagenome (IMG submission 29684)
TTATCAGTAATACTGCTAAGGGGCATGAAGATCTGATAGTAAAAAAACCTTTCTAAGATAATTATCTTAGAAAGGTTTTTTAATGGGTTAACATATTTATAATAAACCATCATTGTCGATAACTTGGAGCGAATATTGGATAGAAAGCTTGACCATCAGTGAATAAATTACCGACTCGGTCTTTGAACATCAAGTTCAATTAACTCGCGGTAGAGCTCCTTACGCCTGTCTGCGAGAAAGAAACTGTCCCTCATTGAAGTGCGATCAAATTGACGAATCTTGTTAATTCGCTCAGCAGATAAATCAGCCCAGAAAACTCCTTCTCCGGAAATTTCGGATTGAGTTATTACTTCCCCTTTAGGGCCAATGGTCAAAGTTCCGCCGCTGAACTCTTTCGATTTTCCGTCACTCCCAATAAGGTTACAAGCTCCCAGATAGACCGAATTATCGTAAGCTCTTGCTCCCAGATATCTTAACCAAATTTCTCTACGATCACCTGCTACCACAGGAGAGGCATGAGGGGCAAAAATAAGTTCCGCACCTTTTAAAGAATAGATAGCTGCCATTTCCGGAAAATGCCAGTCCCAGCATATTCCAACAGCAAATGTTGTTCCATGAGCATTGAACACAGGAAATTGATCACCTGGCGTAAAATAATCCAACTCACTTCTTCCTAAATGCACTTTTCTGTACACCATATCCTCTATTCCAGGAGACAATACAGCTTGAGAAATATACGGCTTTGCAACCTTTCTGTCGTGCTCGACAAGTCCAACAAGTAACGTAATTCCAAGATCTTCGGCACACTCTCTCAAACGCTTCATTGCAGAAGAAGTAAATGGTTCCCCTATTTCAGCAGCATCACGTGGTGAATATCCATCTAAAGCACATTCGGGAAAACACAAAAAGGAAATCTTCTCCTTACAGGCCACTTGTGCAAGATGAGTGATTCTCATGAAATTAGCTTCTCTTTCTCCAATATGAGATTCCATCTGAACCAAACCTATACGGCAGTCCTGTTTCATATTATTCCCTCGTTCTTCAAACTCGTATCATAGATCGATAACAAAAACTTATTCGATACTATCCAATTCATTATAGTCTTTACTTAAAATATTGGACAGCAATCTATGATCATGAAGTAAATCAATTAATAAGCGCTCGTCTTTACTTTGAGCAGACTGGGCATTTGGCTGAGCATTGGTCAGGATGCTAAGAGGCCTATAAACCGGAGCATCCTGAATCTTTAACGATTTAAAGATTTTTTGATCACATTCTCGCCGTACAGTAAGTGAGGAAATAATCGTTATTCCTAACCCTGCTGCCACAACTTCTTTGATTGCCTGAGTACTTCCCAACTCCATACTGATATTTAATTGCTCAGGTTCAAGTCCTCGCTCCTTAAGGGCCATCTCCATAACCTTTCTCGTCCCGGAACCATCTTCACGAGTAACTAAGCGTTCGTGAGGCAATTCAGCTAAGGTTATACTTTCTCTGGATGCCCAGGGATGAAAATACGGTAGGACAACCACTAATTCGTCTTCCCAAAATTTCTCAACATTAAGATCTTTATGACGTGGGACTGGGCCCTCAATTAAGCCGATATGAATTTTCTTCTCCAGAACATCTTGCGATATAGAATCGGTATTGGCAATTTTAACTTTAAAATCCACATCCGGATGATTTCTATATAAATATGCCAGAATATTAGGAAGAATATATTCACCTATTGTCAGCGTTGCACCCAAATAAATTAAGCCCCTGCGACCTTTTGACAAGGCACTGATCTGTTCCTTAGCATTCATAAGGATATCCAGAACACTGCGTACATGAGTATAAAAAATTTCCCCCTCTTTTGTTAAGGTTACCCCTTTATTGGTCCGATCAAAAAAACGAGCGCCATATTGATTCTCCAGGTTTTGGATCTGCAAACTTATACTAGATTGGCTCATATGGAGTTTCTTCGCAGAGAGCGTAATATTTTTAGTTTCCGCCACTTCTTTAAAAACAAGAAAGTGTTGTTCCATGATGGTATGTCTCCCTCCTAGATTTATATCCATAAATAGTCTTGCTAAGGTTTTAATTAGGGTTATTCATAAATTTAATCAGTTTGGTATCGTATATCTTTATAATACCATTAGCAGAAAGATTATTCCAGACGAGCCAACCTTCTTTTCGTAATATAATCTTGAAAATTTAAGAACTCCGCATTTCATTGCTTGCGGAGTTATATAATAAATCTAATTTAATCAATCAAGGTAGTTCTGAAAAAAATGAATTAATCATTTCTTATGAGCAGCTAATTGGTTAGTCTTAGAATCGGACTCGCACATTAAAGGAGTATTAAAGGACCGATTATAAATTAATTCTGACCTGCTACCTTTTCAATAGATAGCCATTTCTTTTGTTTATATAGCAAGGCAAGTTCAACCATACGCTCAGCCCACGCCGGACAGCCTATGGCGTGAAGGTGATTATAAGAAGCAAATACATTCTTATAACAAATCCCATCACTTTGCCCGTCAATTCCATGTCCACGTTTAACTTGAAAACCAAATTCTATCTCAGACGGCAAGTTAATAATTCGAGAATTGTGGAATTCATGTCCCTTAACTTCCGTATCTTGATCAAACCAAGGTTGCGCTTGGCTTACCTTCATTAGTGTATATCCATGGCCTTGAGGTTTTCGTTCCATTTGTGTGTCAAAAGGGAGTAATCCCACCATATTATAACATTGATCTGAGGTTCGTATGGTACGGCCTAAATACATTAATCCACCGCATTCGGCATAAATAGGGAGTCCCTTTTCGGCGCAGCCCTTAATCTCTTCCCTGATTGATTGATTTTTTTCAAGTTCTGCTGCGAAAACTTCAGGGAAGCCTCCTCCAATATATAGGGCATCCAGATCACTTGGCAGCTTATCATCAGAGAGTGCCTTTATTGTGACAAGTTCAGCACCTTGACGCTGCAAGGCCTCAATATTTTCCGGATAATAAAAACTAAAAGCAGCATCTCGAATAATACCAATTTTAGGTGCATTACTTCTAACTTTAGGAACCTCGCTTTGATTAACTTTAAAATAATCTGATATATTCGGGATTTCCGGTGCACTTTGAGCTAATTTCAGAACAAGATCAAGATCGACGTGTTTTATGATAATTTCAGCAAAGTAGTCCAATAATTGATTTGTTTCATGGATCTCTCCGCTGGTAATTAAGCCAAGGTGCCGATCAGGAATGGTTAAATTAAGATCCTTAGGTATTGCCCCAACCACTGGGACCTTACAAAATTCTTCAATGGATTCACGAGCAACTTTCTCATGGCGGTTTCTGGCAACTTTGTTTAGAACAACACCAAGGATTTGAACATCAGGATCAAAATGCTGATACCCCATGACCATTGCAGCAATACTTCGGGTCATACGAGTGGCGTCTACAACTAAAAGAACTGGGGTCCGAGTTATCTTAGCAATCTCTGCCGTTGAACTGCTTCCTTTCAGATCAGACCCATCATATAAACCCATTGCACCTTCGATGACAGCAACATTCTTATCACGAGTATGACAAAAAACTGACTCACATAGTTCTTGCTGGGTCATAAAATAGGCATCTAAATTCCGGCTTACAGTCCCAGCGGCAACAGTATGCCAGTTGGTATCAATGTAATCCGGACCTTTCTTAAATGGCTGAACTTTTATACCCTGACTGGACAGAGCTCTCAACAAGCCTAAAGTGAAGGTGGTCTTACCACTTCTCCCTTGAGGCGCTCCAATAACTAAGCGTGGGACGTTATAGCTGTTTTCTTTAATTTTTAAGGAAGAACCTTCTGACAATGTCAACATCATCCACACCTTTCTTGGAACAATGATTCAAGGCTTGCGAAGTAAGAAGAAAATTGACCACCCGCCCCTCGTTCCCGAGTATGCTTGATCGAATAATCAGCAGAAACAGGATCAAGAGGCAGGATGGTCAACGGACTAATCTGATATTCTAACGATAAGATCTTGTCGATCAATCATTATGAATTTGGTGTTTTTACCTTACCTTTTAAGCAAATAAAGGTCGTAGTAATATAGAGATATTCAACAAGGTCTTCTGCAGTAAGTTCTTTTACAGCGTCATCTACATCGCTCTTTTTCTCACCGATGGCTACTGCAACGTCTCTACTTTTAGCTTTGTCAACCTTTGCCAAGTACTCTAGAACTTTAGCTTTGATTTCGGGGTTCGCAGGTCCTCTTCCCATTGGTCAGTACCCCCTTAAATTTTATTAGAATTTAAATCCTGCTGCTGTACGGAACGTATCACGCGCAAAGATGTAATCATCAATGAGCATTTCCGAGAAAGGAAGTCCGCTTAAGCTGAAGAATTTCTCCCAACCAATACGCTCAATCCATTCACCCAGACGTTCACCTTTGTTTGCATTCGCAATCCAAAGCTCGATGATACTGCGAATAGCTTCAGTAACTTCTGGCCAACGCGGCGGATTGTTAGGCAGGAACGGAATTACCATGCGAGAAAAGCTCGGTGCCGTACGGGCATTAGAAACTTTACCACCGATGAGGATGGCAATACCGTCATTTCTCGGATCATAGATTTCCATAGCAGGAGACATAGTATAGCAGTTACCGCAATACATGCATTTATCTTCATTAACGATAACGCTCTTATTCTTCGGATCTGGACGAATCGCACCAGTTGGGCAACTGGCGACGAGTGACGGAATTTCGGTTGTTTTACGAAGCTTTTCATGGTCAATACGAGGAGGCGTACGGTGTACACCAACAATTCCAATATCACTGCAGTGTGTAGATCCACACATGTTTAAGCAGCAAGCTAAGCCCATTTTTAATTTAGCAGGAAGTTTCATGGAATCGAAATACTCGTATAAGTCATCCATAACTGCTTTAACTACGCCGGAAGCATCCGTTGCAGGTGTATGGCAGTGTACCCAACCTTGAGTATGAATGATGTTACTGATGGAAGCTCCTGTACCACCAACTGCATATCCTTGAGCATTTAAAGTCTCAAGCAAAGACTTAAGTTTTGCCTCATCAGACACTAAGAATTCAACATTGTTACGTGTTGTAAAACGAAGATGTCCATCGCAGTATTGGTCAGCAAGATTACAAATATCACGAATGAAATCGATACTCACCAAACGCGGAGAACCAACACGCACACTGTAAAGAGCAGCGCCGCTCTCTGCAACGTGTTTGAGTACACCCGGCTGTGGGATCTCATGATATTGCCATTTGCCGTAGTTTTCTAAGATTACTTGGGGAAGCATCTCTTTATAATTAGGAGGTCCTTGGTCTAACTTTGCCATGATTATCCACCTCTCGTAAGCTACTTATTTTTATTAGAGTTTCGAACCATCAAGAGCAGTTCCAGACCTGTCGAGGTCATCTTGTTGCCAGAATACATACGGGTTAGCACGCGGACGGAAGACTTGTTGCGGTACTGCAGGAATTTCACATTCACGAAGGAATTTGCCCATTCCAACGCGATAGATTAATTCACCGAGACGCTCACGAGACTTACCGTTTTCATCCCACCAATCCCATACGCGGCGAACCAGATCCTTGAATTCTTCATAATCATTTTCAGCTTCCATTTTTATGAAAGGTACAACGACTGAAGACATAAATGCGGATTGAACGATTGTTGACTTACCGCCGATCAGAATGGTAGCACCTTTTTCCTTACCGGCTTTGATTGCTTTCGGCATCATGTTGATGCAGTGATGACAACGTGTGCAATCTTCAGCAACAACAGAAAGTTCTTGTTTTTCACTATTATAAGTCAGGCATTTAGTTGGGCATTTATCACAAACCTGACCTTGAATATCAAAGTTCTTAGCTGCATATTCTTTGACAGCAGCTTGATTGAATTGGAGAGAATCACGCCAGGTTCCAATTACGGAGATATCGGCACGGGCAATTGCACCTGTGCAGTCATTAGCGCAGCCTGAGAACTTAATTTTGCTCTTATATGGCCACATTGGGCGGTGAAGCTCATCCATGAATTCATTCGTAATGTTGTAGCAGGCTTCAAGAGTATCATAACATGCATACTCACAGCGGCCAGGTCCTACACAACAGTTAGTGGTTCTCAGGCAGGAACCTGAACCACCCAAGTCAAATCCAGCTTCGCTATACTCATCAAAGATTGTTTGGATATCTTCAGTTTTGCAGCCGAGTAAGATGACGTCTCCAGTGGAACCATGCATGTTGGTTAAGCCACTGCCATATTTCTCCCAAATATCACAAATTGTACGAAGTGTTTTCGTGTTGTAGAAAAAGCCTGATGGTTGGTTGATGCGGACTGTGTGGAATTCAGCAACATTCGGATAGGTTTCCGGCTCATCAACATAACGGCCGATAACACCACCGCCGTAACCTCTTACTCCTACAATTCCACCATGTTTCCAGTGTCCTCTGTGCTCTACATAGGATCTCTCCAAGACTTGGAGCAACTCGCTGGCAGATTCAGTTTTAACTGCAGCGCGTTTCATTTCCGTCACAAAACTGGGCCATTTTCCTTTTTCTAACTCGTCCAGTAGCGGCGTTTTCTTTTCCGTCATTGCACACCCTCCGTCTTTTAGTTTATCAGGTTCTTACATTTCGGTAATTGTGATAGCACCCGTCGGACATACAGAAATGCAGCTCTCGCAACCCATGCATTCTGATTCGTCGCCGACTACTTGTGCTTTGTCATCGTTAAAGCCAAGCAGGTGAGCTGGGCACCCTTCAGTACATGAGTTGCAGCCAGAGCACTGATCCTCGTCAATTGATACGATAAACACTAATTACACCTCCTTAACTTTAAAAGAGAAGTAGCAAATAAATGAACATTGTGAAAAATTGGAGAAAATCTTCTTGTGTAAATTAACACTAGTTCATATTCTTAATTTAACACCTTGTATTCTATACGTACAATATATAATTACGATTGTACAATACGCAAAACTAATTATAATATTACTAGTTTAAGCGTGGTACCAACTGTTAATTACATCTATATTAAAAGTACGTCAGCTGGCGACAACCGGGTGTTAAATACAAGAAGCATAGGGGATTTTTCATACAACATTTTTAATTTTAATAAAGAATTTAAGTCATTACAAAACAAACATAAAAGAACGAATGTTCCTTAAATTAAGAAAAACCAGTCTAATAGTCAGACCATATGATCAGCAAGAGACTTGATTTTTTGATAATTCTATTGCCTTAACCTGTTCCGTCCTAATCAATTTTTCCTATTTGCTTGCAATTCAATTCTAACTATGGACCATTTCAAATCATTGAAATGGTCCATAAACTAATCGTATTCCGACAACTATTCTAAGAATTCGAAGAAGGGCTTTTTCATGCTCACTAAAGCATTAACCATAAGTTCTACGAGACCGCCGTACTGCAGGTTAAACTTTTCAGTAGCCTCAAAATGCTCTAAAATTGCCCGCATAGCTCCCTTACAGTTAGAACATGGAGCACATATATACTTAACCAGAGAGGTATCTTCCATTTTTCCCTGGAAAGCCCCAAGAATTTGGTTGAACTTCATGCGGGAAGCCACATTGTCTCTGAATTGCGGGAAATTTTGAGAATTCATAATAGCGAAGCCGCTGCCTCCGCCGCAGCAATAGTTATCAACACCATGGGGTGTCATTTCTCTAAACTGCGGACAAATTTCCCTCAAGACATTTCTTTGAGGCTCAACAATGCCCATTTGGCGGACAACGTTACAGGGATCATGAAGGGTTACTGGGAAGTTATTTCGGCTGGGATCAAATTTCAAGGTCTTGCTCTGCACTAAATCCCAAAGAAGCGGCAAACAGCTTTCTACATTAACTTTAGCATCGCCATATGCCATACGGTCGCCGGCAACAATGGATGCTTTATGAGCATGACCGCACTCGCCGACAATAATACGATTAACACCAAGGGCTTTAGCAGCCTTCATTTGACTCAAAGCAATTTGCTTAGCTTGATAGTCATCGTACCACAGACCATAATTGACGCTGTCATACCCCATCATTTCGCTGCTGAGTGTCCAATTCAAGCCTGCCTCATTCATCAAAATCGCAAAGGCAACCGGATTTTCCGGCCAGGCAATAAATTCTCCGGCATTATGCAAAACGAGAATGTCCGCACCTTTTTTATCAACTGGGAACTTTAGTTTAATACCATATTTCTCTTCAGTATCTTCTTCCAGAAACTCTAAAGTATCCAAGAAAGCCGGTTTTGTTAACCCTGTGGAAGAACCCGTCTTAAGTTGCAGCATCGTTCCTTTATTATGCAGAGGTGTCGGTGCAATCCCCAATTCTTGGCTGAAGATCTTACGGATTTCTTTTGAGAGGATCGAATTATCTAAGCCCAAGGGGCAAGTCTGAGCACAACGCCGGTCGAGATTACAACGGTAAGCCAACTCGCCCAAACGTGCTATTGTTTCCCAATTGACATCGATGTCAGCCCCAACAAAACCGCCAAGGAGCTTTCCGCTCTTGGTAAAATACTTTTTAAAAATTTTACGAAGAACTTCTGACCGGAAAATCGGACGATAAAGCTCGTTGTCCCCGGCAGCTTTATAGATATGACAAGCTTCTGAGCATGTGTTGCATTTAGCGCAATATTCAAAAGACAATAAGAGCGGTTCTAATATCCCATTATTGGCATCTGTAAAAATTTTCTCTAAGCCACTTATAAACTTCCGGACGAATTCATCCTCTTCCTCTTTTGTTTGAGGACGAGTAAGAGTATCTAGTCCGATAAAGCCATCTAAAGAAGCACAATATTTTTCTCTCCAAGCCGGTTTAGGTTCCGTAAAGGGCGGCTGCATACCCGGTTTGTCATAGGGAGGCAATAATGGCATAAGATTATAAGTTTCGAGTTTAATCAACTGTTCATCCGGACGTCCCAAATCTTTCGGGCGTAAATCTTTTTGATCTAACATTTAGCTCTCCTCTTTCCAAAAAGTTCACTTAGGAATGTAATGCTATTTCTTCGGGGCCTGAATATGCGGGGCAGACCACGTATGCGTTGGGCGATAAGACGTTGCCGCCTTCACTTTTTCCTCAATAGCGCTTCCTCTAAGATTAGGGCTGTTGTCCCAGAGAACAGTATGGAAAGTAAAGTACTTTCCTACATAGTGACTCATCTTGCTTACAGGGATATATATAAGCATAATTCCGACTAAAATAACGTGTAAAACTAAGAGACCACTGGCAGCAAAAGGTGTAAAGGTAATGATGCCCGCTGTAACTTCTCGAGCAGTATTAAATGAAAAATCGCTGCTCCAGGTCAAGATTCCGGTTACTACTGCAGCAAAAATCAGCAAAAGATTAAAGTACTCTTGTGGTGTCGTATACTTTTTCAGAGTATTGTCAAACATACGACGAAGAACTAATAACCCGGATCCCAGCGCTGCTAATACAAGTCCAATAATCCCAGTAATATAGGTTAAATAAAATACCAAAAGTCCCCAGAGGTTCGTGCTGTTTGCAGCGATTACAATTCCGTTAAGCATAGAAATTGCCCCGGCAACTAATAATAATGACCAAACAACAATAAAATAGATGCCTAAATGCAAGGCATAAGAAAGCCACCAGAATGGACGCTGGTTATCAAACAACGTTTTAATGAAAACAATTTCCTTAAACATCTCGACAATTTCCCGAACATGCGAAACTTCCCGGGGTTTAGTCCACCAGGAAATCTCCTCATAGAAAGAACCTCCGTGCTCAAAGCCTTTTTCTTTTGGTACCGGGTATAGTTCCATTCGTCCATGTAATGGTAATTTTGAGAACTGATAGGCCTTATAAGCGGATAGACCAAGAAAAAGGAGTATGGCCGCGTAACCAATTAAACTAAGGAACAAAACTGTCAACCTCCTTTGTTATTATTATCACGTTTAAGTGTATTTGAGTTATTATTGCTTGTAAAATTATCATTTCTTATCCTACCATTTCATTATATAATTGTATCTTAGTGATGCACATAACTAATTTTTAATTCGAAATAGGCTTAATGGTCAGATATTTCATAATTATAATAAGTTAACCATTTTATTTTTGCATTTCATGAACTATTTCTTAGTATACAAGCAAAAAATCATAATTATATCTTTTATTAATTATTTTTTTCGTTTAACATAATTACATAATTAGATTAAAAACACTTCAAGGAGGAATTATTTATGAAGGCCCTCATTACCTTAACCACCTGTGAATCAAAACGTCTCATCGCGAAAGGCGTTAAAGGATTGCCCTGTGTGCAAAATGCTTTAGACAAACATGCCATTATTGTTGCCGGAGGAACAACCAACGCTTTTGTGGCCGAGGAATTATTGAACATATCCATCGAAGACAAGACAAGCTACACCATGGGGATCGTTACTCAAGGGGAATTAGGGGTTAGCCGCTCGACAAAGAAAACAGCTCCCTATGTAATTGTCGAAGGAAAAGCCATAGAGACTCCCTGGAAGGACTATCTGCCAAAGCTAAAATCCGACGATGTTTTTATCAAAGGAGGAAATGCCATAGATCACACAAGCTTAGCTGCAGTGATGGTTTCAGATTCTGCAGGGGGAACCATAGGTGCAGCCCAAGGAATCCTTTATGCCCGCGGGGTTAAGTTAATCGTACCTATCGGCCTTGAAAAAATGGTTCCAGATGTTCGTCAGGCAGTAGAATTCATGACTAAATCATCGGTTGATGAATCCTTGGGACATAAGGTAGGGCTCGTTCCCATGTTGGGAGCAACCCCTGTCACAGAGCTGACAGCACTGGAAACATTATATGATGTAGAAGCCCGTTGTATTGCTGCCGGTGGAGTCGATGGCTCGGAAGGTGCCGTTGTAATTGCTATTGAAGGCCTCGATGAAGAAGTTCAACGAGCCTTGAGAGATATTCAAACATTAAAAGGAGAACCACCCGTTCGTGTCCAATAGACATTGGCCGTAAACCTCTGAAAATAACCAATCACTGCAGGATGAGGCTGTACCAAAACTTGTTGTGTGCCATTTGGCATAACTAATCGTTAAAAAAGGCGTTGTCATTCCACTATAATTGCTCTGCTCACTGTCTGTTTGACAGGGACGGCTCATAATAGTGAAAGGATAACGCCTTTGCTATTTGAACCAGCTTTATGTTTTTCGAGTTAAGTTTTTACACTACTCTTCTTGTTTTTAAGCCGCACTCGACTAATTTTCTTTCGGCGGCCGAGGTCCGAAAAATTGATAGTAATGGCACTCTAATCGTCCGTTATATAATTTCCTGCTTTTATCCCAACGCCGGCCAATTAAACGTTCAGGAGATTGGTGATTGGTAATGAAGTGAAGAGACCAATTCTCCAAGCGTTTAAATGTTTCACCCAAGTCAAGATAGAGTTGTTCAATTTCGTCCTTTTCGCCTAAACGTTCTCCATAAGGGGGATTGGCAATCATATGTCCATAGTTGAACCTTGATCTGACTTCAGCCACAGGCAAACGCTGGAAATGAATGATGTCGCTGACACCTGCCTCTTGAGCATGTGTCCTCGCCAGAGCTAAGGCCTTACCGTCAATATCTGAACCATAGACATGCAGATCCGTACTGTGTTCTTGCAAATCAAGGGCCTCTTGAAAAGCCTCCTGCCAAAACGACTTAGGAATGTTCTGCCACTTTTCAGCCGCGAAGCTGCGTTTAAGACCGGGTGCCCGATTAAGTGCAATCATAGCAGCTTCTATAGGAATTGTTCCAGTCCCACAGAAAGGGTCTAATAATGCCCGCTCTTTATGCCAATGGCTTAATTGAACCATAGCGGCTGCTAATGTTTCTTTTAGGGGAGCCTGTCCCGCAAGTTTGCGGTAACCCCGTTTGTGCAAACCCGGCCCGGAAGTGTCTATAGTCAAAGTTGCTTGATTGTTTAATAGGGCAACCTCTATTTGATAACGGGGCCCGGTTTCTTCGAACCAACTTCGGCCATATTTTTCCTTCAGCCTTTCAACGATTGCCTTTTTAACAATGGCTTGACAGTCAGAAACGCTGAATAGTTTCGATTTAATGGATTTTCCCTGGACGGGAAAGTTAGCATCCTCAGGGAGCCACTCTTCCCATGGCAATTTTTTAGTTTCTTGAAAAAGCTCTTCGAAAGTCATTGCCTTAAAAGATCCTATTTTTAACAATACCCGGTCTGAACTTCGCAGCCAAATGTTTGAACGGCAAATCCCCAACTCATCTGATTCGAATATAACCTT
>JGI2924J29684_1076922_pt1 | contig 12225 bp, 11 predicted proteins | sample BenlonsequencITS_FD_29684 | JGI IMG/M metagenome (IMG submission 29684)
CCTCCTCAATCCGATCCAGCACCGCCATAAAACTGGCCTCATCCTTCAAGGCGCCAGCCCCGGCGGCATGCAGGTGACCGAAATCAACCGCCGGTACCACCCTTTCCCCCACGGTGCACAGTTCCAGAATTTCATCCAGGTTGCCCAGCTGGGCCGGTTTACCCATGGTTTCCGGTGCCACCGCAATAGCACTCAACCCCTCGTCCCCGGCCACATCAAGTAATTCAGCCAGGTTTTCTTTAGCGCGGCGCAGTGCCGCGAGACGGTCATTTCCCACTTTGCCCCCGGGATGCATGACCACGGTCCTGGCCCCCATCCAACTGGCGGCACGCAGCGCATCCAGGAAGTGCTTGCGGGTTTTTTCCCTAATTAACTGGTCAGAGCTGCCCAGACTGATGTAATATGGAGCGTGAATGCTTAAGGCAATATTATGCTTCCGGGCCGCCTCACCCAATTTGGCAGCGGTTGGTTCCTTTATATGTACCCCCCGGACGCACTGGTATTCATAAGCATTGAGCCCCATACCGGCCAGCCACCCGGGCATATCCAGCGATGACTTAAAGCCTGCCGCGTAAAACGAATCGGCGTTTCCCGCCGGACCGAATCGCACCTGTTCCATATTCCCGTTCCTTTCTTTATCGAAATTTCTCTATCCAACATTAAGCCGGCTAAAAAATAAGTAGATAAGCCATAATAGCATGATTATTTTACCATACTTATCACCTGCTGCTTCAACGCGAAAAAAGAATTGAATAATGCCAATGGCGAGCAAGAAACTTACCTAATGACAGATTCCCGCCACCTGGCAGTTTAGCTTATTACTGAAAATAAATAATAATATTCATGTAATAAAAAAGGAAATTTTAATAATTTACAGTAATTGTTTATTATGGATAATTACTGAAACTAATACATGGGGGAATGTAGCATGACAAGGTCTTTGCAAGTACTTATGATTTGCCTGGTTTGTCTATTGGCTGTGGCCATATTGATACAGTCCAAAACAATAAATAATGAAGGGCCTATCGCAGGACAGGCCTCCGACAATGATACCGCCGGGTCAACTGGCCCAACCATTAGCATTGCCCAGGAGTACACCGTAAACACACTGGACCCGGCAGACGCCACCGACACTGGGTCTATTCGTTTAATCGCCAACATTTTTGAAGGGCTGGTGCGGTTTAAACCGGGCACCGCTAAAATCGAACCCTGCCTTGCCCAATCCTGGAAAATTTCAAAGGATGGGTTAATCTACACCTTCGACCTGCGCCGGGGTGTCAGTTTTCACGACGGCACTGCTCTGGATGCATCGGCAGTACAGTATAGCGTACAAAAACAATTGGCTAAGCAAAATGATGGGCCCACCACCTATGCTGATGTTGTGTACGGGCCGCTGGATAAAGTTAAAGTTATTGACCAGCATACTATCGAGTTTCATTTAAAATATCCCTATGCGCCGTTTTTAAACAATTTAGCCATGCCCATGGCAGCACCAGTGGTCAGCCCGGCGGCGTCACGCCTGAACACTGGCAAATTCGGGGCTCACCCGGTGGGAACCGGGCCCTTTGTCTATGCCGGGGAAAAGAACGGCGGCTTAGTTCTAAAGGCCAACCAGGATTACTGGGGTACACCACCGGCGGCGGGGGAAATATTGTTTTTAAGTGAACCCGGGGCTGATCAAAGGGTGCAGAAACTGCTTGGCGGTCATATTGATATTGCCCTCGATTTAACATTTGCCCAAACGGCCCAATTGCGTTTCAAGGGATACCCAGTGCTGCGGGCCACCGGCCTTGACATCGGCTATCTGGGTTTTTATAGCGACCGGCGGCCGTTTAACCAGGCGGCCGTGCGCCAGGCGGTAGCCCTATCACTGGATCGTAAGGATATTTTAGAAAAACTCTGGCCCCAGGAAACACGCCCCGCCCTCGGGCCGCTGCCCCCCACAGTACTGGGTTACGACGAAAGTATAACCCAGATTGGCTATGCACCCGATAAGGCCAGCCGGCTGCTTAAAGAAGCCGGGTATGCCGAGGGACTGTCCTTCACCCTGATTACCTATCAGAATAAGCGGCCCTATAGCCCGGGAGGTGGCCAGGTTCTGGCCGAGGCACTGGCCCGGTCGCTGGGCGAGCATGGGATCACCGTAAAAGTGCAGGCCTATCCCTGGCAGCAATTCAAGCAAGCCTTAAATAAGCGGGAGGGGGACGCCTTTTTGTACGGCTGGATCAGCGACAACGGCGACCCGGATAATTTTTTATACACCCTGCTGGCGGAAAATCAGATAGCAAGCGGGCTAAATATCACTCACTATCACAACGAAGAGCTGGAAACAATGCTGTTGAGCGGTCGCCATACCAATGATCCGGACACCAGGCAGCATATTTACCGCCAGGCCCAACAGATCATCAACAAGGACGTACCATGGCTGGTACTCAGTCACAGTCTTCATCACGCCGCTACCTCCCCCGGGCTTCAGGGTTTTCTACTGAGCCCCACGAATTGGCCTGTTTTTACCGGGGTTAGTAAATTTTAACAATCTGCATGTAAACATAGTTTAACGCCTGTTAATATAAACCGCGCGGCTACTGCCCTGGCACAGCATCCACTTCCAGGGCAGTAAAATAAGTCGCCAAACACTGCTGATCAACACAGGCTTTTAGGAGTGTTAAAGCGCTGCGTCTGAAATATTCCATTAACTTCCTTAAATATTAGTAGAATTTTGGCACATAATATGCCTGAAAGATTTTAAACAAAACAATTCCAAGGGGGTAAGTTAATGGATCAGATTTATCAACTGCAACAGCAAATTCAAAGGTTACGCCAGGAAGTCAACAATATTTCCCAAATGACTTCCCAACTGCAGCAGTTTGAGCAGAACAATGCTGCCCAACTGCAGCGTTTACAGCAGCACGAGGTAAATGCTACCCAGCAACTGCAAAGAATTCAGCAAATTTGCGGACAAATCAATAATGACTTGAACAGTGTCAGCAGTGCGGCTCAGCAGGCCAGCCAGTCCATGGCGCAAAACTTTTCCCAATTCGGCACGGGCGGTTACGGCCAGCAATTCGGCACCTTCGGCAACCAGTTTGCCCCCGGGCAAACTACCGGCATGTTTGGCACAGGCCAGCATTATCAGCCCAACTATATTTCCAGCACGCCATTTCAACAGCAGCGCTTCGGCAGCCAGTACACCAGCGGCTATGCACCTATGCAATCGGGTTATGCACAAAGCTATAACCAATCCTTCGGCAGTTATGCTTCGCCAGGCCAGTTAAGTAATACCCAGGGTTATGGCAACCAAATGCAAAACCAGAGCTTTGCGGAGAACCAGCAAATCAGCCAACAGGCTCAACAAGCGCTGGCCAACCGGATGAACCAAAACCTGTCCAACTTAAATAATCAGTTCTCCGCATCAGCATATAATCAAACCGGTTTCTAAGCCGTACCGTTACAAAGCTCGGCATTTTAGCCGGTGACTGAATCATGTCTTATATGGGCAGCTTCACGCGGACGAAACTAAATAAGGCAGGCAATACGACACATATGTCAAGGTTAAACCGGAGGACCCGCTATGCGGGTCCTCCGGCTTTGATCATTATATAATACCAATCAATGTAGCGCAAAGGCGGCAAAACGGCTGTTGACATGTCCCGTCTAATATAAACATAGTATTATACTGCACAGAGATAACCTAAGAGATTTTTCAACGTTATCCTATTTAAATAGACAAATATATCCCCTTAACATATTTTACCTATTAATTTATAATATGGTAAAGGCATATTGGGGGGGTAAAAGACTTTGGCCAAAATAATCAAAGAGGGCGCATCTTACAGCCAACGTGAAGTTGTGGACTTGCTCGTGGAGTTTTCCGCGTTTAAGGATCGGGTAGAAAAAAAGTTCAAGATACTGGCCAACGAGCTTGATGGGAAAAACAACGAACATGACCTCTGGGTCAACTTATACCTAATTTCCACTGATTATTCGGAGGAAATGCAAAACAAACGTCAAAAACAAACCGAAAATTTACAGAAAATTTCATAGTTTTCCGCATGTCCGGCATTTACCGGACTTTTTTGTGTTCATTAAGTAAAGCTGTGAAGCCGTCTATGTAGATGGTCACTGGTGATTTTTATGTAAATATTTCCATGCAAAACGTATAGAAAACGCTTTCCCGGGCAACCATATTTAATAAATCTAATATTATGGGAGGCGTTACTTTTGCAAGGTATTACCACCAGTTGGATAGTTATAGGTTTAGGTGTAATCGTTTCTTTGATTGGTTGGTACGTAGGCGGTTACTGGGGAGCCGGCATACTGGGTTTCGGTCTTGCCCACATACTGCTGGGAGCACTGGACATGTTCAGGCCCACGGTTAGAACCGAGGATCGGCAATAACCCAAGCATCCGTTTATTTGCGTAACCACTGGCATGAGCCAGCGGCCTTTAAACAAGCCAGAGCCATGCCCTTACAATCTCCTTTCGAACATTTGTGCAACAAAAAAAAAGCGACGAACCGCTTGAGCGGATTATCGCTTTTTTCATTTGCCGGGCTGTATGAATGATATTTCCACCAATCATTTATTTTCCTGCACTGGCAAATATTAAATTGACCATATTTGCATAACCCGTCCGCACGCGTACAAAATATAACTATGTTTACCAGGTTTATTATTTACGGACTTTTGGGTTGGAATATGGAAATACTCTTTACCGGTTTTATGTCCGGGCTGCATGGCAATCCCCGCTTAATAGCCCATACTTACCTGTGGATGCTGCCCATCTACGGGCTGGCGGTGTTTCTGGAACCACTGCATAACATTATGCGTCCATTGCACTGGTACCTGAGGGGCATGATCTGGGTGCTCATCATCTGGACAGTGGAGTTAGTTACGGGAGGGCTGATTCGCGCCATTGTCGGTACCAGCCCCTGGATTTACCAGGACGGCTGGCAAATAGCAGGCCTGATCCGCCTGGATATGGCCCCGCTGTGGTTTGTGGCGGGACTGTTATTTGAGCGAATCCATGACCGGTTGACAAGTGGGGATATATTATCATTTGAGTAAAAGCAGCGAGAAAAAAAATTTTCCGGCGGAAGTGCTTTGGTGCCAGGTATTGAAGGGTTGAAAATCAAAGATTTTCAACCCTTCAATACCTGGCACCAAGTCGAACAAGCTCTTATAGTGATTTGTAACCAATGTTTTTGCATGAGCCCTTGATTATCCTGCAACTGTAGGTTCTGTAAAAAATGTTTCTTCTTGCACATCCTCACGCAGTTCCAGTACCAGTGCTCCCGTAGGGCAAACCTCAACACACACGGGGCGGTCCCGGTCATGGCACTGGTCACACTTAATGGCTACCTTGTTTACCACATCCCGTTTAACTGCACCGTACGGGCAGACCATTACGCACATCCAACAACCAACGCAGCGCTTGCTATCATGCAATACCAGACCGGTTTTGGGATCCCTGGAAATACAACCAACCATGCAGGCATCCAGGCATGGCGGATCCTCGCAATGACGACAGATTTCTTGGAATTCGTACCGTTCAAAAACATCTTGCCTAATTCTTATAGCCCCCAAACGAGGGTTAGCCGCTCCATTATGATAGACTGAACAAGCGTTGGCACAAATCCGGCAACCCGCGCATAAATCCGGTCTAACATATATTTGTTTTTGCCTGGCCATTATCCCACCCCTTAATGTAAATAGTCTCTCAGCTTTTCAAATTCCGCGACTCTTGCCGGTGTCAGCCTACCATCTGCGGTCCACCCGCGCAGGCTATAGTAATCATCAAGCATTTTATCAAAGCCCTGCCGGTCTATGTGACTGCCCTTGGCCCTGGCACTGGGCATCGGTTCGTCAAAGTAGCGGGCCGGAAGCGTATCATCCTTTCTGGTAATGCCCTTAACTGTATAATTAATTAGCCTTTCCATGTCTATTACCCGGCGACCTACTTGTTCAAGTTCTTCTTTATTGAATTCAAGGCCAACAGCCAGTTTGGTTAACTCACAAAAATGGTTATAATTCAAGTTTCGCGGACTGTTAAACCCCTGGCAGGCAAATTTACATATGCCCATAGAGTCTACAACGGCGTATATATTATCGCTAAAGTAAACCAACCTTCCCTTGGACGTGTATGACATCGGGTTGGGGTCCACTGGTCCACCGTATATTCTTTCAGTAACATCCGGCGGCAGGTCTAGAATTTCCAGGGTCGGACGACTGCGTAAATGGTCTGCCCCCCGGGAGGAAGTAGCTATGCCCAGGGAAAATGCTTTAATATAGCGTACATCATGAGGGTCAGACTGGGGTAATCCTTTTACAGCAATCAAAAAATCAGCAGTTTCCGGGCCATATTTACTAACCAACCGGCTTCCCTCAGCCAATGTATCTCCAAATCCCCGGCGATATGCTATATCTTCGATCAGCCGCCTGGCCATCTCGTAATCACCGAACTGTAACGGGTAACCAACGGATTTTTCAGTGATATAGCCTTTTTCAAACAGCTCAATTGCCCATGCAATGTAGGTACCCAAGGAGGATACGTCGAGGCCCAGGTCATTGGCAATATTATTTAAATCAATCATCTGGTAAGTATCCGCCACACCAATGTTGGCGCCAAGCATTACTTCGGTGGTATATTCCGGTCCTTCACCACCAAGTTTGTTACGGTGGCGGCAGTGTATGATACAACCATAACAGGAAAGCATTTTGTCGACATATTTGTGTATTTTTTCTGCATTAAGGGTATCATAGAAAACTGTTTGCTGGCTGTTATGAGTACGAATTGCCCCCAGGTAATTGGATACATCATAAAGTAAAGGCGTACCAACGCGCCCCAGCACCTGCGTCACTTTGGACTTTTTCAAATAGTTCCGCAATTCAATATATTTATTGATCATGCCCTTGGGGTCGGCAATGGGCAGACCGTAATTACCACGGGCAACAATGGCTTTTAGATTTTTCGAGCCCATAACTGCTCCTGTGCCGCATCGCCCGGCTGCATTTTTCACCCCTGACATTACAGAGGAAAACCTGACCATGCTTTCACCGGACGGACCAATGCAACTTATTTCCACATCACTGCCCAGGTCAACCTTTAATTTCCTTTGTGTGTTTGAACAAGTTTGCCCCCAATACGCTGAGGCATCCCTGATTTCTACCCGCCCGTTCTCCAGGTACAGGTAAACCGGGCTTGCTGCCTTGCCAGTTATAATCAGCCTGTCAATGCCCGCGAATCTCATTTCCGCCCCGAAGAATCCTCCTATATTGGCATCGCCGATTATGCCGGATTCAGGGGATATGCAGGTTACACTGTACCGCCCGCTGTTAGGCGACAATGTTCCGGTGAGCAAACCGGTACCGATAATTAGCACGTTATCGGGAGACAGAGGGTCGGCATGGGGCTTTAAATACTTATACAGATAATACATGTTGAGACCCCGGCCACCAACAAATTTCTTCAATATTTCTTGGGGGGTTTCCATATACTCAACTGTTTGTTCCGTTAAATTCACCACAGCGTTATGACAGATAGGCCTTGCCCTATCTTTAATCATTTAAATCACCTCCTGATTACGCCACTTTCTTTCTCCGCGCTCCCGTTCAGTCCAGCTTTCCTCGTTAAAACTCTTAAGATAAGGAGTTTGTAACGTATATGTTTCGGGCCACTGGATAAAGCTGCTCTCAAGCTTAATTTGTCTTTGCTTACGTAAAAAGCTGTAAAATTGATAGCCTTCACTTAATATTGAATTTTTAACGATTCCCACCAATGTTTGAGCCTTAATTAAATCTCTTACAGCTCCACAATAACCCAAGTCCCCAACAAAAATGGCACCTTTTAAATAGTTATCTTTAAACACAAGCTTTTGATAAATATTTTGCTCAATATTTTTCCTAACTTTAGTTTCATATTTAAGACCGTCATCTTCAGCTTCAGGATCGGCAATGCCCATGGAAACTATAGGCACACTTGCTATGGAAATTACATTCATGCTGATGGACCCTTGATAGGGAACCCTTTTCCCGGCCATGTTCAGTCCTGCTATACGGCCCTGTTCATGAGCATTGGGCCAGTTAGCATTGGTAAATCCGTGTCCTCTGGGGATGTCGTAAGTCTCAGCAACATCACCGGCAGCAAATACGTTGCTGTATGTTGTTTGCATATACTCGTTAACAACAATTCCACGGTTTGTTTTTAATCCCGAATTAGTGACCAATTCCAGGTTGGGGGCCACCCCTGTGGCCACCACCACTAAACCACAGGGTATTACACTTCCATTATCCAGCACCACGGCCGTGACTCTGTCATTTTCGCCCTTGATTTCCCGGACCCCGTGGCCCTTGATGATCTCAATACCCTCTTTCTGAAGCAGCGACTCCGCCATGGCTGACCCTTCCACATCTAAAACCCGGCGCATCACCCGGGAGCGAACCAGCATAACGACATCGACTCCGGCCTCCCTGAGGGATTGAGCGGCACGCAGGCCGATAAAGCCGCCCCCTATTACCACAACCTTTGATGCTCCCGATAACAGCTGTTCCTTGACGTAATGGGCATCTGCCATTTTCTGAAAGGTAATCACCCCCTCCATTTCAATGCCTTTAAGGTTTGGCATTGTCACAGTGGATCCCGTGCAAATCAACAGCCGATCAAACTCCACTTGTGCTTCGTTTTCCGGTGACACTTTTTGCCCTATGAAGTCAATACCGACGGCCTTACAACCATATTTAGTCTGGACCCCCATTTGCTGATAAAAATTGGCAGGCCGGTAAGATAGCTGGTCCTCACCGACGTCTTCCGCCACAAAATGGGCTATCATTGGACGGGAATAAACATGACAAGGTTCATCACCAATTAACATAATATCCCCAACCCGGTCCACTTCCCTAATGGACTCTACCGCCCCAACAGCCGCTGCGCTATTGCCGATAATTACATACCGCATTTTAAAGCCCCCTTTACTTGAACCAGGATTTATTTGCGCTACAATAGTCCCGAGCTACAGCTAAATTAATTGAATATTGAAAAAATAGATGGAATAAATTTGTCTGCCAATTCCCCATAGTAAAATAAAACCGTTATATACATTTATATCCTCATCCGTTCTAAATACTGAACACTTCGTTCTGTATTATAATCATTATCTATTACTTAATTTAACTTGTCAAGGATTTTTTTGCTCACATATGTAATCGGGTCAAACAAAACTATTGTTTCTTCATTGTAAAAAGAGTACGGGATTATTGACACACCTTTGGCACACGTAAAAAAATCCCTACCAAAATGAATAATATCGGTAGGGATTTTTATTATAGCTTATTTTATTAGCAACTAGTTAACTTTCTTTTGTTTTAAGGCCTTGAGCACCTTTTCCGGGGTAATGGGCAGGTCGGTAAACCTCACCCCAATCGCATCATACACAGCGTTGGCGATAGCCGGAATAGTGGGTTGAATGGGGCCCTCGCCGGATTCCTTTACCCCGAAAGGAGCTGTGGGATCATAACTGTCCACTATGGTGGAATCTATTTCCGGAAGTTCCATAGCCGTTGGCAGCTTATAATCATGCAGGGATGGGTTGATAAGCTTTCCTTGTGGGTCCACTTTCATTTCTTCGTATAGGGCCTGCCCCATACCAAACAGTATGGAACCCTCCACCTGGCCTTCCACACTCATGGGATTAACTGCCTGGCCGCAGTCCCCGGCCTCGGTCACCTTAACCACTCTGACCCTGCCGGTGTCTATATCCACATCTACCTCAATTATTTGACAGCTAAAACCAAATGTGGGTGAGTGACCAATGTTTGCGCCCTGAACTCGAACACCGCGGGTGAGATCGATCCCTTTGAGCCGTGGCGGAGAGAAGTGACCTATACCAGTTAATGTCCCGACAGCATTGGTATAGGCTTCAACAACTTTTTCCCACTCAATGGCTTTTCTGGGTTCAAATTTGGAATAAAACCGGCGATCTTTTATTTCCAGTTGATCAGCCCGACATCCCACCATACCCGCAGCCACTTCTTTAAGCTTTTGATTTATTTCAGCGGCTGCCTCCTTGATTGCCGCCCCGGAGGCGTAGGTTACCCGGCTGGCGAAGCTGCCCAGGTCAAAAGTCCCCAGTTCCGTGTCGCCCGACACAACATGAACATCTTCGTAATGGACCCCCAGCGCCTCGGCGGCCATCTGGGCCATGACTGTGTTGCACCCCTGGCCGATATCAGCAGCCGCGCAATGAACGGTCACACCTCCCTCGGTGTCTACCCGGATCAGCACCGTAGTATGCGGCTTGTATGCCTGGTATAATGTATAAGCTGTACCGGAAATATAATACCCCCCTGACAGCCCGATACCTTTGCCGAAAGGCAGCTTACCGTGTTTATCAAGGTAGCCGGATTTTTCTACTGCAGTTTGTAGACATTTCTTGTACTCACAATGCGGGACGTGAAGGTTGCTCACGCTGCGATAGCCGGATTCGACAGCGTTTTTCATTTTAAGTTCGTAGGGACTGACTCCCATCATTTCGGCCAACTCATCCAGCATACACTCCATGGCAAACCTGGGCTGAACCCCGCCGAGGCCACGCATGGCGCCGCAGGTGGGCTTATTGGTATAAACACGTCTTACCCGGGCGCGGGCGTTGGGGACCTTGTAAGGCAGGTGGATCATGGATGCGGTGTAAAACATCACCACAATGCCCCAGCCTGCGTATGCACCGCCGTCCAAAGTATTGTTAAAATCCACAGCTTGAATATAACCGTCCTTGTCCAGGCCGATTTTCATTTTCATGTAACACGGGTGACGGCCTTTGTTCGTGGCAAATACTTCATTGCGCTCATAAGTTACTTTGACCGGCCTGCCAATTTTCCTTGACAGCAGAGCAGCGCAAAAATCGGCCGAACTGGCTTCCCCCTTACCCCCGAATCCGCCGCCAATGGCCGGAAGGGTTACACGAATTTTATTCATGGGCATCTCCAAAACGATGGAGAGCTGGCGATGCAGGTAGTGGGGCACCTGGGTGCTGGACCATACCTGAAGTTGACCGCTTTGGGTATCGTAACTGGCCAGTGAGGTGTGCGGCTCTAAAAAAGCATGGTTAACATAAGAGGTTTGAAATTCTTTTTCCAATATATAAGCACATTCGGCAAATGCCTTGTCAGGGTCGCCAAATAACTGTTCACCAGCATGCAATATATTATCAGAGGCATCTTCGTGTATACGCACTTCACTTGCCCGTCCTATGGATTCCTTGGGGTCCAGCAACACCGGTAGAGGTTCATATTCAACTTCAATTAATTCAAGGGCTTCCTCTGCGGTTTCTTCATCAATGGCGGCAACGGCGGCCACTCCCTCACCCCAAAAACGTACTTTGCCCACAGCCAGGGCCACTTCATTGGCGGTCTGGGGAACAATACCCCATTTGTTGGGGGCCTCCTCTCCGGTGATTACCGCCAGAACACCAGGCAGCTCAAGCGCTTTACTGTAGTCGATCTTTTTAATAATAGCATGTGCATATGTACTGCGCTTGATTCTTCCATAAGCCATGCGCGGCAGTACCATATCACCCGTATAAATGGCTTCACCTTTTACTTTTAAAGGACCATCCTTCCGGGGTACGCTTCTTCCCACCTGGTTAAAGTTTTTATTCATCACTTCACCCCCTCTGTGGAGATGGTTTCGGCAGCAGCACCAATTGCTTCGACTATTTTCTTATAACCGGTGCAACGGCAAATGTTACCGGCAATGCCGCGTTTAATTTCTTCCTCGCTGGGCCTGGGATTCTTGTCTAACAACGCTTTTGAAGTTAGAACCATACCTGGTGTGCAAAAGCCGCACTGTACCGCCCCGTGATCGACAAAAGCCTGTTGAATTGGGTGGAGTTTGCCATCATCAGCTACCATGCCTTCAATAGTGGTAATCTTTTTCCCCTGGCAGGCAATGGCCAGTGTAATACAGGAGAGCACCGGTTCACCATCAATTAATACAGTACACGCGCCGCAGTCCCCCTGTCCACAGCCCTTCTTGGTGCCGGTTAACCCAACTTTGTTTCTTATCACGTCAGCAAGCAAATCTCTGGGATTCACAGGTACTTCATAAACCCGGCCGTTTATTTCCAATTCAATCAACTGTTTCACAATTATACCCCCTTACCAGAAGCGGCGCCAAACGCTTGTTGAAGCAATCTACGGGCCAACACTGCGACTACTTCCCGCCGGTATTCGG
>JGI2924J29684_1076921_pt1 | contig 12198 bp, 9 predicted proteins | sample BenlonsequencITS_FD_29684 | JGI IMG/M metagenome (IMG submission 29684)
GAAGTGATGCAATCATCTGTGCGCATAGCTGGAAGGCTCACAACGATCATCTCCAATTGTCAGAAATAGCAAGTTTATGTGAGGCGATGGCGAGTTCTTCTGAGCGCCATTTGGAGACAATGGCCCAAGGTGATGCATTTCTGCAAGCTGTTCAGGTTTGGGATAAAAGCATTGACTTAAATGGTGGTTTTCAAAAGCCTCTTTCAGTGGCCGTTGGTGCGATTGGTGCGCGTATAGATTCACCGATCATCGCGACCGTAACAGCCTTCTTGCAAGCCTTTATGAGTGCATTGATACAAGCGGCGCAGCGTCTGGGGCAGATTGGACAAAAAGCTGGCGTGCAAATTCTGTCTACGCTTGAATCAGATATAATTCAGACTGCAAACATTGCCGCTAGCACGCCGCTCAGCGAAGTGGGGGGGAATGTATTCATGTCTGATATTATGTCTATGCAGCACGAAACGCAGCATTCAAGGATATTCCGCTCATGAGTGAACCCTTTAAAGGCCCTTTAAGAGTTGGGATTGGTGGTCCTGTGGGAACAGGAAAAACAACGCTTACTGCGAGTTTGTGTAAGGCTTTATCTTCAAAAATGTCTGTGGGGGTTGTCACCAATGACATTTACACAAAGGAAGATGCCGAAGCTTTGATGCGTATGCAGGCTTTGCCTTTAAGTCGTATTGAAGGTGTCGAGACAGGTGGCTGTCCGCATACTGCTATTCGTGAGGATGCGTCGATAAACCTGCGGGCGATTGATACATTGATGGGCCGACATCCTGATCTGGATGTGATCTTTATTGAATCAGGCGGCGATAATCTAGCGGCAACGTTTTCACCGGAATTGGCTGACATAACGATGTATGTAATTTCTGTGTGTCAGGGAGACGATATCCCGCGCAAGGGCGGGCCGGCAATCACGCGCTCGGATCTGCTTATTATCAATAAGACAGACCTTGCTGATGCTGTTGGGGCTGACCTTGAGCGCATGATTGAAGATACTAAAAAAGTGAGAGGTGTGCGTCCATTTGAGCTGACCAATTTGAAGCGAGCGGATGGAAGCGGCGCTGTTGTGCAGTTTTTGCGTGAAGCTGGGGGAATTTAGAGCGCGTTATGAAGCTGTCACTGTTTTCTCTTTTTCCATTGATGATGGCTGTTGTGAATGGGCCGGTTCATGCTGAAGCGGTGAAAGCACAATCATGCCGTATGGCGCTCTCTTTTTCAGGTAAGGACATTGGTGAACATCACATTGTGAATTTTGGCGTTGAGCCTGCAATGGCGTGTGAGCAGGCTAAAGCGTCTTGTGAACCGGCATTGACCACGCATAGCTTTATCTATGGAGAGCTTACGCCTAGCTATAATGATAGATCAATCACATTGGGAATTACGCTGGAAATTCTGGTAGAAAATACGGGGCATATTAAAGGTGAGGACCCGGCGCTTTCTGGCGTTTTTTCTATGGATACGGCGGATATTGGTATCGGTTTGAGGGACCATAAATTTATTCGAAGCACGCTGGATAATGAGTCTGATATTTCCATTGGTTTTGTGAAGCTAGACGAGAATGATACCTTGGTGTCATCTTCGTTTACACGGCCTTTTAAAATAGAACGCATGGCGTTGCCGACAGCAGTGTTTTCGTATTCGCATTTAAATAAATTTGAGATGGAAGATGAAACTATGATGCAGCATACAATTGCTACATCACCGCCGTTTCGTACTTTTATTAGGTTTGAAAATAACGCGGGAAAATTTACTGATTTTGGACCCGTAGATGCGGATATCGACGCATTATTGAGTATGCATTTTGATGAGCATAACGTCGCCCTTGAGCGTGTTTTAGAAGGTCAATGCAACCTTTGAATTGTGTAATTTAGAGGTTGGTCTGGACTGTAATTTCTTATGCTACGTCATTTGACCCATAGCGGAAAAGTGTACGGCTTCTATGTTTTGTTTTTAAGAGTTTTATTTTTGGGAGCATGAATTATGGGTTTGAAAAAAGTCCTTCTAGGCGGTGCGTTTATGGCGATGGCTGTGTCTTTGACGCCAGCCTTTATTTCAGTAAATGCGCAGTCTGCACCAGCGGAGGCTGTTGAGGCAGAGGCTGAAGAAACGCCGACTCCCGAATGGTTGGAAAAAAAGATCAAAAAGCTTCCAGACGAAAAGAAAGAATTCTTACTTTCTGATAAGTCTCTTCGTTTTGTGGGCGGAACCAAAGAAAAACTCTACCAGAGACTGGAAAAGAAGACTGGTAAAGAAATCGAGGCCATGGTCGATGCAATGCAGTATGTCATTGAAGAAGGAAAGTTTGATCCAGAAACGGACCTTGCCGCAATTCCAATGAACACCGAAGCCACAAACTATAATGGCTGGAAAGTGATGAAGCCCAAAGAGCTCAACCCTAAGCGTGAGCCCGGTCCATTTACAGTTAGCAGATATGCCAATAGTCGCGGTGGGATTGCCACATTTGCAGGCGCACCTATCGCAATGTACCCCGATGATTTGATCGCAGGTAATGTTGATGTTGCCATTGTCGGTGCTCCACTTGATATGGGGTCGTATTATCGTGGTCAGAAATTTGGTCCGATGGCGATGCGTAATTCATATGCGACTGGTGCACGCATTGATATGAATACAATGGTGAACCCGTCCAAAGAGCTCAACATTGTTGATTATGGTGATATCGCTATTGATAATATGAGCACGGAATTGTCTGTGCTACACGTGCGCGAGCGTATCAAAGAGATTGCTGAAACCGGTACTATTCCGTTTATCGTAGGTGGGGATCACAGCCTTGAATATCCTGACATTGCTGGACTGGCCGATGTGCACGGAAAAGCAAGTTTTGGTGTCGTTCACTTCGACTCACACTTTGATGCCGGGAAGGATAGCCCACACTTTCTTTCACACGGACAGCCAGTTTATCGTGCTGTAAAAGAAGGTCACGTACTCGGCGAAAACTATATTCAAGTCGGGTTGCGCGGCGGTTGGCCGGGTCCTGAAGGTTTTGAATGGATGCGCAATAATGGTGTTAGATATCACACTATGCCTGAAGTTGAGAAAAAGGGTTGGGACGCCGTTATGAAACAGGCGCTCGCCGAGGCTAGAGAAGATGGCAAAAAACTATTCATCTCGTTTGACGTTGATGTTCTTGATCCAGCGTTTATTCCGGGCACGGGTACACCTGTTCCGGGTGGTTTGACCATGCGTGAAGCTATTCCTATCGTACGTGGTCTGTGTGCTGAAAACGACATGGTTGGGTTTGAGCTTGTGGAGCTAGCACCAGAGCAAGACCCAACCTACCGTTCAGCATTGAATGCGAACTTTATCATGCAGGCCTGTCTCACAGGTATCGCAATGCGTAAAAAGGGCATTACAGATGGATCATACCTATCTGAGCTGACGACAGAGCACATGCAGCCTGAAGCTGGTATTAAAGCCAAAGCTGAAGGGTTGAATGAAGAAATTGACCCTAATTATGGACAAATGCGTTAGTTAGAATTGATTGGAAAACGCGGTTGAGCATTTACGCTTAGCCGCGTTTTTTGGGTCATTAAAAATAACGCCTATAATCCCAAGGCAGTTTGTTCATGCATTTTTATGTCAGAAGTTGAAATGCTGGTGTGATGTTGAGCATGTCCTTCAAGATTTAGCCTGACATTGTGTCAATTTATAGCAGATTGTTGCTCTGCGTCATTTCCTGCATTTCAGATCTCTCACTGACGATTTTAAGCTGTTCCCTATGGGGGGACATTCACGATTTTAACTGTTTGAATCAGTTTGGAAACAATCGATTGCTTATGTGCCGGTTCTCTTATGCTATGATATCACGACGTGAATTTCTGTGAAAAATAGCGAATATATCGTCCGCGAAAAGCGCCTGTATAATAAATGGGTAGCTAGCCAAAGCATGGAAGATTTTGCGTTGCGTTATACGGCTGACCGTGCGCGTAAATGGACAGCAGGACGCGTTGCAAACACAGCGATTGGTGCATCTGCATTTCTTGCATGTGAAGCAATCGGCGCAAGTATCACGTTGAGTTTTGGGTTCCAAAACAGCGTGGCTGCTATCTGTTCAGCCGTTGTCCTTATGTTTATGATCGGGCTGCCTATCGCATATTATGCGGCCAAAGAAGGTTTGGATGTTGATCTGCTTACGCGCGGCGCTGGGTTTGGATATCTTGGATCAACGATCACATCTCTCATCTATGCGTCTTTTACATTTTTACTGTTTGCAGTTGAAGCGAGCATTATGTCTGTTGCCATTCAGGCAATGCTTGGCATTCATTTAAGTCTTGCACACATTATAAGTACATTATTGGTCATTCCGATTGCCTTGTTCGGCATGAGCTCGATCACGCGTTTTCAGGTCTGGACCCAGCCGATCTGGATTATTCTTCAGATAGCGCCGATTGCATTTATTCTCTGGAAAGGCGGGGACGCTCTGGATCAATGGCAAAATTTTGGTGGCCTCACGAATGAAGGTGGAATGAACCTCTATTTGTTTGGTCTGGCATTTTCAACTTTGTTATCCCTTTTGCCGCAAATAGGTGAGCAAGCTGACTATTTGCGATTTATGCCGAACCATAAAAAAGAGAACCGTTTGAAATGGTGGGCGGGGCTGTTGATCAGTGGTCCTGGCTGGACAATTGTAGGCGGGATCAAATTGCTTTTGGGCTCTTGCCTAGCTGTTTATGTATTGCAAGATGGCGGTAGCGTACAAGATGCGTCTAGTCCAACAGCAATGTTCCGTACTATTTTTACAGACATGTTCACCAGTGCCGAATTTGCACTAATTGTGACTGGCATTTTTGTGATTGTTTGTCAGTTGAAAATCAATGTGACGAACGCATATGCGGGCTCCATAGCTTGGTCGAATTTCTTTTCTCGGCTAACCCATTCTCACCCCGGGCGAGTTGTATGGCTTGTCTTCAATGTCCTTTTGGCATTGCTTCTGATGGAAATTGGAATTTTCGCTGCGATTGACCGTGTTTTGGTTCTTTATGCAAATCTTGCGGCTGGGTGGATTGGAGCGCTTGTCGCTGATCTCGTAATTTCAAAGCCTTTGGGTTTGTCTCCCAAAGGCATAGAATTTAAGCGCGGTCATCTATACGATATCAACCCTGTTGGCGTCGGCGCAATGGGGTTGTCCGTATTGATGTCGGGCCTTGCCTATATGGGCTTTGCAGGCGAGATCGCACAAGCTTTTTCACCTTTTATCGGGCTGCTTGTTGCATTTATAGCGGCACCAATAATTGCGATTGCGACCAAAGGAAAATTCTATCTCGCACGTGAACCAAGTTTGCCTGAAAATCAGGGAAGAGTGAAATGTACAATTTGCGAAAATACATTTCAATCCAATGACATGGTGCATTGCTCAATGTTTCACGCACCTATTTGTTCATTGTGTTGCACTTTGGAAGTGCGATGCCAAGACATGTGTAAAAAAGACAGTCGATTAGATCAGCAAGTAACAGGGTTTTTTGAGAAATATCTTCCGATACATTGGGTAAAATATCTCAATTCGACAATCGGCCAATTTGTAATGTTGATGTGTCTGACAATGCTGGCATTGGCAGGGGTATTGTATTTGATTTACTGGTTTAACGGCGGATGGAACCAGTCAATGCCTAGTCAGTCTCAGGGGCTTATTCGTTCGGTATTTATTGTATTTTCCTTGATTGCGGGAGTCACTGTTTGGATTGTTATATTAGCGCATAAAAGCCGACAGTCTGCATTTCGTGAAACTGAGTTTCACATGTCAAAATTGCTCGAAGAAATTGAAGCCCACAATGAAACGGATGGGTTGCTTCAAAAAGCAAAAGTAGAAGCGGAAGCCGCGAACAATGCGAAAAGTCGTTTTCTGGTCAGTGTTAGTCATGAGATACGGTCGCCGTTAAATTCTATATATGGATATTCTCAACTGCTTGAGAGAGGCGGTGTAAAATCAGCCAAATCAGCAGGAAGCTACATTCGGCGTAGTTCTGAGCATTTGACAGACCTTGTGGACGGGTTGATGGAAATTTCTCAAATCGAAGGGGGGGTGATCAAGCTTGAACGCGAGTTAATTCGTTTCCCCGGATTTTTGGATGATATTGTCGCTATGTTGCGTCCAAGTGCTGTGTCTAAGGGATTAAAATTCAATTTTAATACACACGGTATGATGCCGGAATTTGTTCGTTCTGATCCCAAGCGTCTGCGTCAGATACTGATCAATGTACTATCTAATGCGATTAAGTTCACGCCTGACGGTGAAGTTAATTTTGACGTGCATTATCGCAATCAGATAGCGCGATTTGAAATTTCCGATAGCGGCGTAGGTATTGATCCAAAGGATTATGAGCGCATCTTCGAGCCTTTTGAGCGTGTTGATACTGCCAATCCAGGAATAGGCTTAGGGTTGGCGATTATTCGTGCGCTTACGCATGTGATGGGCGGCGATATTTCAATAGAAAGTAAGCTTGGAAAAGGTGCGAAATTTACCATCAAATTGATGTTGTCGCAGCCAATGCAAGAAGAGATAGACCGCACCAAAACCATATCATTTGAAAGTCAGATGGGGGCTGGTCAGAAAATTCTCATTATTGATGATGATAGCAATCAACTAACTATTCTAAAAAGCTTTTTAGAACCAATGGGCTATGATATTGTTACGTGTCAAAATGTGGATGAAGGACTTGCGATTGCGCCATCCTATTCGCCTGATTTTGCGCTGCTAGATGTAAATATGCCGGGCCGTTCAGGATGGGATGCGGCTTCAGCGCTGCGTGACATGTTTGGCCAACGCATATTTATTGCGATGATTTCAGCGGACGCTTCAAGCGCGAAAACGCATGATCCACAGCATGTTCTTCATGAAATTTTCTTGCCCAAGCCTTTCAATTTTGACTCGCTTTTATTGGCACTGAATAAACGTAAAAACGTTCAAGCAGATGTTCATCCACAGACTAAAGCTGAGGAAAGCATCACCCCTATTGGAAACGACGTTGAGGTCGCTTTGAGTGCGGCTTCGCTTTTGGTGGTGGAGGATATTCTGATTGCAGCACGTTCAGGACATATAAGCGGCGTTCGCAAAGGGATTGAACATCTAGAAGCGGATAAATTTTGTGATCCGGAATGGGTTAGACATTTAAAACAATGTCTGAGCCATTTTGATTTGTCGGAAATTGTAAACAGTGTGGAGGCGAAGAAGAAATCAAATGGTTGATGCTTTTTCCAATGAAAAAATTCTCATCGTGGAGGATAATATCGAGTCTCTACAATTTCTCACCGATACATTAGAGGGCGTTCAACTGAGTGTGCATATCGCCACTTCAGGGGAGAGAGCCTTGGAAATGTTGGAGAATTTCGTTCCAGATTTGATACTTATGGACGCGATTATGCCGGGAATGGGCGGATTTGAAGCGACACGGCAATTAAAGCGTAGATCTTCTCTCTCCACTGTGCCTGTTATTTTTATGACGGGTTTATTAGAGAGTGAATATGTTGTTGACGCGCTGGAATCTGGCGGCGTTGATTACGTACGAAAGCCTGTTGTAATTGACGAATTACTTGCGCGGATAAAAGTGCATTTGTTAAATGCTAGGCAATCTCAATCTAGTCGCGGTGCACTTGATGCGATTGGTCGTTATATGATGGCGATTGATAGCAATGGTAAGATTTTGTGGACGACACCAGAAGCTGAAAAGCTGATACTGGAACTGGATAAGAGTTGGACTCTTCAAGAGACATATGCACCTGAAGTTCTTAGGAAAATTGTAGTTCAAAAGGGGTTGGCACCGGGTAATTCACGGCAAATTGAAACGCAAACAGGTATTATAGAAGTGTTGACCGTAAGCCTTGGAACGACTGATGAAATAATCTTGCGTTTAAAGGAAGTGAGAGAGGGGGCGGAAGCCGAGAGGTTGAGCCAGCAATTTAATTTAACGCAAAGAGAAGCTGAAGTGTTGTTGTGGGTCAGCTTTGGAAAGCCTAACCGTGTGATCAGTGAAATTCTGGGAATTAGCCCGCGTACCATCAATAAACATCTTGAACATGTCTTTGAAAAAATGGGTGTAGAAACACGCGCAGCAGCAACCGCCTGTGCCGTGCGTGCGTTGGATGGTTAAAAATAGTGTCGAGGGAGTCGCGCGTTAGTGTTTAAATTCTAACGATGTTGGAGGCATCTTCTGCGGACATATTCGCGATATCGTCTTGAAGTATTATTTTGCCTTCCTGCATGGCCGTAAATTGATCAGCAATATTCCATACAACTTCAATACGCTGCTCGACCATGAGTACCGAAACTTTCAATTCAGTTTTAATGGTATGAATGGCAGCTTCAATTTGTTGAACGACATTAGGTTGAATACCTTCTGTGGGTTCATCGAGCAAAAGCAATTTGGGAGACCCGGCGAGGGCACGACCAATGGCTAATTGTTGTTGCTCGCCGCCCGATAGAAAACCACCATTGCGAGATCTTACATCTTTGAGTTTTGGAAATAGATCAAAGATGTATTCAGGAAGTTTTCCATTGCCTCTGTCGCCACGCGCGGAAAGTCCGGTTTCAAGGTTTTCAAGGACGGTTAGGTGAGGGAAAATATGACGACCTTGCGGGACGATGGCGATACCGGCTCGTGCACGTAAATGCGCCGGCAAACTCGTCACGTCATTTCCATCGAAAATGACAGTACCGCCATGCACTTTGTGTGTACCCATAATGGTTTGCAACAGCGTGCTTTTGCCAACCCCATTGCGGCCAATAAGGCCCATGGCTTGATTTGGTAATAGGTTGAGATCAATGTCCCATAAAACCTGACTTTGGCCATAAGCGGCGGATAGGTTTTGTAGTTGAAGGATTGGATTTTGAGACATCACGCTGATTTCCCCAAATAGACAGCAGCGACGTTTTCATCTTGTCGGACAGCTTCAATATCACCTTGAAATAGGAATTTGCCCTGATGCATGACCGTGACGCTGGCATTTAATTGCTCAACGAAACTCATATCGTGATCAATGACTAGCACTGTCTGGCTATCGCCCAGACTTTTGATCAATTCGGCTGTGCGGCGGGTTTCAGCCGGTCCCATGCCTGCAGTTGGTTCATCTAGTAGAAGAAGCTTAGCACCCGTGGAAATAACCATTCCGATTTCAAGCCATTGTTTTTCACCATGTGATAAAAGACCCGCTGGTTCATCTTTGCGATGGGTTAGTTCAATACGTTCAAGCATATCTTCAACAATTGTACGTGTTTCTGCTGAGACACCTTGGCGAAGACTTTTCCACCATTGATATTGGCGTTGTGCGGCAAGCTCTAGATTTTGTGACACTGTTAGTTCTGGCAAAACGCCTGGGGCTTGAAATTTTCGACAAATGCCTTGGCGCACAATGTCTTGTTCGGCCATTTTGGTGATTTCGACATCTTCAAAATAGATGTGGCCTTCAGCGGGACGAACACGGCCAATTATCGTGTCGCAGAGTGTTGATTTTCCAGCGCCATTAGGGCCAATCACAACACGGGTTTCACCTGAATTGAGGATGAAGCTAAAGCTATTGAGCGCTTTAAATCCATCAAAATCAACAGTGACACCATCGACACTTAAGAGGGGGCGGTTGGTCATGATGCATCCCTCTCTTTCGTTGTTAGTTTTTCATATAAACCTGCCAAACCTTTGGGCAAAAAAGTCACTGACAGAACGAAAAGAGCACCAATAAAATAGAGCCATAATTCAGGAAAGGCGCTGGAAATACGATCTCTTGAAACATTGATTAATATCGTTCCAGCTATGGCACCAATAAGACTAAATCGTCCGCCTAAGGCGACCCATATGATCATCTCAATAGATGGAATTACGCCCACAGCAGCAGGCGAGATATTGCCAGCATGTAGAGTGAATAATGCGCCCGACATGCCAGCAAGCATAGCGGCAACGCTAAAGGCAACTACTTTGATAGGCGTGGGATTATATCCTAGAAATCGCACACGGTTTTCGCCGTCACGGCTGGCACGTAGCATCACACCAAATTGGGATGATAAAAGCCATTTCAGGCCTAAGAAACACAGGCATAAAATGATTAGCGTTGCCCAGTAAATTGCATAATTCATAGATGCGGCAGATAGAGGCTGGCCAAGAAGTGTAGAGAAATTTGTAAGTCCGTTAAAGCCGCCTGTCCAATCCTGACGACTGACTAGAAGCGTTGCAAAAGCAAGTGCCAGTGCCTGACTGATGAGAGCAAAATAAGTTCCGCTGACACGGCGATTGAAGACAAGCCATGAAAAGAGCGCCGCAAATATGCCTGGAACCAAAATGATAGCAAGCAATGTGAAAATAGGATTTTGAAAGGGTTGCCAGAGGAGGGGGAGTGTTTCAATGCCGCTCCATACCATGAAATCTGGAAGTTCACCTGATGCAAGGTCGGCTAGTTTTAGGTGCATTGCAATTGCATAGCCACCCAGACCAAAAAACACACCCTGACCTAAACTGAGGATCCCGCCATGTCCCCATATCAAAACCAAGCCAAGTGCGAGGATTGACAGGGAAAGAAAACGGCCGAGCAGGTTGAGGTCGTAATCTGACAATAGAAAGGGCGCGATAGCTGCCAGTAGTATGATGGCGGGTAATATGTAAGGCGCATATTTCACAAGTGTTTGAATATGTGGGTTTTGGTTCATTATCTCAGAGAAACGCGCAATGCGGGCTCTGGCATTGTCATCAATAGTTTTAAACATCGAGCGCTCTGGATTTCTGGGCGATGACACCCTGTGGTCTAAATTGGATGAAGACGATCACGAAGACGAGCAAGAGGACTTGAGCCATGGATACATCGACATAAATTTGAGCGAGTGCGGAAAAAAGACCTAGCATGAGTGCAGCTATTGTTGTTCCGGCTATTGAACCTAAACCACCCATAACCACGACGAGGAAGGCAGGGACAATATAGCTTTGTCCTACGCTTGGTGTGACAGGGCCAAGAATGGCTAGAACGACGCCGGCCAGTCCGGCTATCCCTGATCCAAGGCAGAAAATAATCAAATCAGCACGTTTAACTTCAATGCCGGTGGCTGCTGCCATCATGCGGTCTTGATTAACGGCGCGAATGAGCAATCCAATGCGCGTATGGCGGAAGATAAGGGTTAGTCCGATAAGGACGAGGATTGCGACTGCGATTATGAAAAGACGGGTTGCTGGAAGAGATACACCAGCAAACATACCTTCGGTAATTTGAATACCGCCATCAAGCCAAGTTGGAGCTTGGACTTCAACGCCGATCGCGCCGAATATGTCACGTGAGGCTTGTTGGAGGATTAAACTGACGCCCCATGTCGCCAGCAAAGTATCTAGTGGACGTTTTGCGAGCCGAGAGATGAGGGTGGTTTGTAACAATCCGCCTGTTGCAGCTGCCCCGATAAAGGCAACTGGGAGGGCAACGAGCAGTCCCATTCCACCGGGAATGATCTGCATCGTTAGAAAGGCGAAATAGCCTCCTAGCATCAACATCTCACCATGCGCCATGTTGATAACACGCATGAGGCCAAAACTAAGTGCCAAGCCCAGCGCTGCTAATAGAAAGATAGAAGCAACGCTAAACCCGTTGAAAATTTGGTTTGATATCAGTGCAAAGGAGTCCATCAGGCCTGTTCCAATTTTATGATGAAACTAAAGTTCACAAACCTTGCCGGGGAATGTCAGTGCATCATATGGTTCGGGAGAAATGACATCTCCTGAATCTGCAATGATTTCAAATTGACCGCTGGCATCGAGCTTACCAATGAGCGCTTTTTGAACGAGGCTCTGGTTGTTCGCGAAAGAAACCATGCCCATTGGTGTGCTGAAGGCTTCTAGGTCTACAACGGCTTCACGCACTGCATCAACTTCGAATGAACCTGCCTTTTCTGCGGCCGCTTTCCAAGCATATACATTGAGATATCCGTGAACCATAGGGTCGGTGATCGCAGCATCAGCTCCAAATTTAGCTTTGTAAGCATCTACAAATGAGCTGTTCTCAGCTGTTTCTAACGATTGGAAATAATTCCAAGTCGCGTAACTGCCTTCTACGAGGGAAGGGCCCATGGCTTGCGCTTCTTGCTCTCCGATGGAGAAAGACATAATGGGTGTTTCGGCTGAAGATATCCCAGCTGCTTTTAGCTGCTTGAAGAATGCAACATTGCTATCGCCATTTAGCGTGTTGAAAATAATATCTGGCTTAGCGGCTTGTACTTTT
>JGI2924J29684_1076920_pt1 | contig 12195 bp, 11 predicted proteins | sample BenlonsequencITS_FD_29684 | JGI IMG/M metagenome (IMG submission 29684)
GAGAACAGCCGTAGAACGTGTTAATGCTTATCTCAAAGAGTACTTTCAGTTAAACAACATTCGACATCGAGGAAACGTAGCAAAGTAAGCGTCAAACCCACCGTATCTAGTAGTAAACTAGTATTCTTGAGATACTAGTTTGATGTGCTAAAAGACAAAACACAAAAGAGCCTCCATTGGGTGTATTGCAGAACTCCCAATTTTTGCGGCCCGTGGCAAAAATGCGTATGGATCTTTCCGCTGCGGAATTATCGATAGAAATACTGCCATCCACAAGATAACGTTCGAGATAGTCTTGTTGGTTCAAGGAATAGTTAATAGCCTTACCGATCAGTGAGCCGGAGTCTATCGTTTCAACCATGGATTTTAACCAATCGAAATAAGCATCAAGAATCGGCTTGCTTTGTTTCAAGGGTTTTTCATACCGTTTTTCAGGCGATTTGTCCTTCAATATAGCTTCAATCTTATAGAGTAATGCAATGCGCTTAAGAGCTTCATCCGCCGTCGTCCCTTTTCGCTGCTCTTGTGGGATACTCTTCAAGCATTCGTCATATTTACGTCTGGCATGAGCCATGCACCCAGAAATCACGATGTCCTCAGGAAGACCGCGATAGGCCTGATAACCATCGGTCGTCAGATTTCCGCATACCCTGAGAGAAATTCCTTGGGATGATAGCCACCCCGTGTTGTTTCATACTTGAATAAGATGACCGGAGGTCCATCGCACAGCTCTCCAGAACGGTAGATCCACATCCAACTCTCAGAAGTTGCCTTGCGGTTCTCTTCATGTAAAACTTGAACTCGGGTTTCGTCCGCATGAAGGGTACAGTAGGAAAGTAGATGATGTTTCATCTCATCGTATAACAAGGATAGGTATTCCTCGCTGCAACGGATCATCCAGTTGGCCATCGTCTGCCTAGACAGATTGACGCCATAACGTTGAAACTCACTTTCGTGATGAGCCAAGGGGACCGAGTTAACATACTTTCCATTCATAATAGCCGCCACGATGGAGGGAGTAGCTATGCTACCACGGAGCAAGGAAGGATCTTTTTTAGCACGAAGGATATTCCCACAGCTGCTGTCTTCACACCCATAAACGGAAACCACATGTTCTTCTCGTTCAAAGTGAGCCGGCACAAAACGCAGATAACTTGTTTTTTCTTCGGTGATCACTTTCAAGGCCTTTCCACAGTGACAAACACATTCTTCGGCAGAAAGTTTATGTTCTACGCGTACCACAGGAAAATCAGCCAAATCTGCTTCCCGTTTGCCTTTTTTCTTCTTACGCTTATAAGGTTTTGGAACGACCTCCTCATATTGAGGTTCGGTCGCAGAACTATCCGCAATAGCCTCAGCTTCATTAAAACACAGGTGGCGTGTATATCATTTTCATGATACTAGTGAATCATCTAGGATTAAAGGGAATTGTGAAATCAATGATAATCGGGTTCTTCGACCTGACGGGTCTAATTTAGCTGCTTTTCTCTACCTACTAAAAAAAATCATTTTGAACATTATTCCTATATTCTAAAGACTGTACAATTGATAGCCCCATTTATTGAAGACTTTATTTTAGAACCTGTAAAATTGAATCCAGACAAGATTCGACTTGAATGGAAACATAAAGAATCTGATAATTATTTTGATATTAGTCAGCTCTCTGATGGCACAATTAGAACTATTTGTATTGCCACATTGTTATTACAGCCAGATCTTCCTACTTGTATTCTAATTGATGAACCCGAACTAGGTTTGCACCCTTATGCAATTAATATTTTAGGTTCACTTTTTAAAAGTGTGTCTAAAAATACTCAAATAATTGCTTCAACTCAATCCCTTTTATTAGTTGATCAATTAGAGCCAGAGGATTTAATCGTGGTAGATTACAAGAATGATCAGTCCATTTTTAAAAGGTCTACTTCTCTAGAGTTAAATGATTGGCTAGAAGTATACTCCTTGGGAGAACTCTGGGAAAAGAATGTCCTTGGAGGTAGACCATAGTGATAAAGAGAGTAACCGTTTTAGTTGAGGGGCATACTATTTCCATCATATAGCCTTACATAACATTGAAAAGTCATGAAAGAGCCCTGATTACCAGGGCTTTGTTGCATTCTATCAGAGAATACAAACCTCAAATATGGTATATTATAGGAAAGAATTTAAAAAGAATAGCTCCTGAACTGTACTGGTTAACTGGTAGGTTAAAGAAATAATAGGATGACATTATGACTTTTGAAGAACTGCTTAAAAAATATCAAGCTTTGTTACTCGAAAACAACAGCCTAAAAGAAGAAATAAGCTATTTAAATTCTAAGCTCGGTGTTTCAGAACATCGGGCTATTACTGATGGAACCTCTGAAGCTTTTTATGAGGATAGCTTATTTCCGAGTCCTGATGCTGTTATAGAAGTTTCTAACCAATTATCTGAAAACGGAACTTTGCAATTCAACCTCAATAATATGTCAGAACCAAAGGATAAAATTGAGCTATTTATGTCCCTATTCAAAGGCCGGGATGATGTTTATGCTAAACGGTGGGAAAACAATAAGAAGGGTACAAATGGATATTCACCGTACTGCTTAAATGAATGGAAGCCTGGGCTTTGCAAAAAGCCAAAGGAAAAATGCTCCGCCTGCTCCCATAAGGATTATGCCCCTTTGGATGAAAAGGCAATTGACGATCATTTGCGAGGTCGTAACAATTTAGTTGTGGGAATATATCCTCTGTGCCTGGCTGAAACATGCTATTTTTTAGTCATTGACTTTGATGAGGGAGAGTGGCAGAAGGATATTTCACAGCTCAGAGAAGTAGGTTTGGAATTTGACATTCCTATAGCGGTTGAACGCTCACGGTCAGGTAAAGGTGCTCATGCCTGGATTTTCTTTGATAGCCCTTTAGCTGCTTCGTTGGCAAGAAAGCTGGGAAGCGCGCTGCTTACCTACGCTATGAGTAAACGCCATGAGATTAATTTTAAATCCTATGACAGGTTTTTTCCTAATCAGGATACTATGCCAAAGGGCGGTTTAGGAAATTTAATAGCCTTGCCCTTGCAAAAAACGGCAAGGAATAATCATAACAGTGTTTTTATCGATTCCGGCTTTGAGCCTTTCAAGGACCAGTGGGAATTTTTATCTGCTATAAGAAAGCTCTCTGAACAGGACGTTGAAACGCTCATTTCAAGACTTTGCCCTGGAAACGAACTCGGAATTTTGAAAAGCGATGATCAAGAAGAGCCTACAAAGCCTTGGGAAACTAAGAATGTTAAATTATCAGCGCATGATTTTCCTCAGTCTATAGAAATTGTCAAAGCCAATATGTTATATATCCCGAAATCGGGCGTTTCCCAAAGAGCCTTGAATCAACTAAAACGGTTGGCGGCTTTCCACAATCCGGAGTTTTACAAAGCTCAAGCCATGCGACTATCTGTTAGAAAAATACCCCGCGTAATCTCATGCTCTGACGAAATAGAAGAATATCTCTGCCTGCCAAGAGGATGTGAAACCAACTTAAAGACTTTATTTACAGAACTAAAGATTAAACCTGAATTTAGCGATAAAACAAATCACGGCAGAAGTATTGATGTAGAATTTAACGGCTGCTTGAGGGATGAACAACCACTGGCTCTTCAAAAATTGCTTGAGCATGATATAGGTGTACTATCCGGAACAACCGCTTTTGGCAAAACAGTGGTTGCAATAAATCTGATTGCTGAAAGAAAAGTTAATACGCTGATTATTGTTGATAAAGTGAATTTAGTAACCCAATGGAAAAGAAGATTAACAGAATTTCTGACTATAAATGAAGACCATCCTGATTTGGACGAAGTTAACAAGAGAGGAAGGAAAAAGACAAACAGTAATATTGGACAATTGGGAGCAGGAAAGAATAACTTAAGTGGGATTATAGATATAGCCGTCATGCAGTCCTTATACAAAATGGATGAAGTTAAGGATTGCGTGAAAAATTACGGCATGATAATTGTGGATGAGTGTCACCATATAGCCGCTGTTAGCTTTGAGAGGGTTCTCAAAAGTTCAAATAGCAAATACGTCTATGGATTAACGGCAACGCCTCAACGAAAAGATGGTCATCATCCGATCATATTTATGCAATGTGGTTCCATTTGCTACAAAGATGATGCTAAAAAACAGGCCGCTAAAAGACCCTTCGAGCATTATGTTATACCCAGGTTTACATCCCTCAGAGTTCCTTTAGATAAGAATGAAAAGAATGTATCCATCCAAGAATTGTATTCCGAAATTGTTGTTAACGAATTTAGGAATCAACAGATTATAGATGATGTGGTTAAAAGCTACGAACAGGGCAGAAATTGTCTCGTTTTAACCGAGCGTACAGCGCACGTCGAATTTCTTGCCCAAAAACTAAAAGAGAAAATTCCCGAAGTGATCTCCTTAACGGGTGGAATGGGGATAAAAGAGACTAGGGAGATAATGCAAAGGATAGCAGAAACACCCGCTGACAAGCAGATAACCTTAATTGCCACAGGTAAATATATTGGGGAGGGCTTTGATGAACCACGCCTAGATACCTTGTTTTTAGTGATGCCAATATCCTGGAAAGGTACTTTGCAGCAATATGCCGGAAGGCTGCACAGACACTTTGCCAACAAAAATGAAGTACAAATTTATGATTACGTGGATACCCATGTACGGATGCTTGAGCGGATGTATCATAAACGGCTTAACGGGTATGCTGCCATTGGTTATAGAGCTAAAGGCGGCGAAAGCACACCAGAGTCAATTGATGTTATCTTTGATAAGAGCAATTTTCTACCGGTATACACAAACGATATTCTCAATGCTAAAAGAGAAATTCTCATAGTTAGCCCATTTGTTACCAAGAGACGGACATTGCAGATGATGCAGCACCTGAGGATTGCCTTAGAAAATAAAGTGAGAGTAATCGTGATAACCCGGACGATTGGAGATTTCAACGACAAGAACGCGAGTGCATTGCAGGATGCCCTGGATCTATTGAAGGATGCTGGGGTAAGTCTTATTTTTAAATCAAATATTCATCAGAAATATGCAGTGATTGACCAAAGGATCGTGTGGTATGGAAGTATCAACCTTTTGAGTTTTGGTAGTGCCGAAGAAAGTATCATGCGACTGTATAGTCCTAACATTGCTAATGAATTAATAAGGAGTCTGGAGAAATTACAGTCCTGAATGTTATGCAGAATCATATAATATATGTACATAATTATGCTATAATAATGTCAACACTCATGACGAGGTGAGAGGATATGCCACATATTAGACCAATAACAGATTTGCGAAATACAAACGAAATCTCTGAATTATGCCACAAGCAGAACGAGCCGATTTTTATCACGAAAAACGGATATGGGGATTTAGTCATTATGAGTATGGAAACTTATGAACGTAAACTTGCGCTGGTTGAAGTTTATAGGAAGCTTGCTGAGGCTGAGAACCAACTTGCCCAAGGTGTTCCACTGTTAGATGGGGAAGAAGTCTTTGCAAAATTGAAAGAAAGATATGTCTACAAAGAGTTATAGTTTAAAGTTCACGCCTAAAGCAAGCGAAGATCTTGAACAAATATATAGCTATATTTCCGAGAATCTATTTGCTGATGCTGCTGCACACAATCTACTTGAAAAAATAGAACGAAATATAATGAAACTAAGATATTTTCCGTATTCCGGAAGTTTTGTATTGGATGAACCGCTAAGAAATAAAGGATATCGAAAGTTAGTGGTTGATAATTATATTGTTTTTTACCTTGTAAATGAGCTTGAAAGACAAGTTGTTATAATGCGTATACTCTACGGTGCTGTGAATTACCAAAATATGCTGTAATTGTGCTACTGCTCCCGTCGGCGTGGGATACGCCTTTGAACCTAAGGGGTCTGAGGAGAGATTATTGGATTTGCTTTGCTTCGCTTCGCTCCAAAGCCTTAATAAGGTAGAAAATACTGCGAGAATTTATGGAGAGATGCGTTCTCTCTTTTTTGTTACAATAAAGATGAAGATGTCACGGATTTTATGGAAGGCTAGCACGTGCTACAAATGAAAGAAGGTGCTTTTATAATAATCCGTCAGGGCAAGGAAATATCCTGAAATAATGGAATGATTAAATTTGGTTGTTAGAAACTAGAAATATTGGAGAGAAAAATGTCAAAGAAAAAACGCAAAAGCGGCCATTACTGCAAGATTTGTTCAGAATATAAATCGAATGAGAGCTTTTCGGGTAAGGGACATGCAAAACACATATGTAAAAGATGCAGTAAAAAGTCTCCAACTGAGCAAGCTGCAGATATGACCATGAATAGACTTTTTAACATGCCCTTCGGAAAGCTTAGCCCGGCAAAAAAAAGCTGGCTTGAAAACAGACTTCATGATCAGTGTGAAGAGAAGGTAGAAGAGCTTTATTGGGGCTTTCAGGAAATTTTTGCTCCGGCTTATTCTGAAGAGGAAGAATGCAAAAAAGACATGGAGCTACAGACAGGTATTGATGACTTACCATTTTGACTATCTTAAAATCGATGAACATAAAAAGTATGGAATAGTGGAGCAGGTTTAACAATGAGCAGAAAAAAACAAAGGGTAAGATATGAGCTGGATAGCGGGGATATAAAAAGCTTAACAATTGAAGAGATAAAGGCGATACTTCGTGCGGCCGATGAACTTATTGCAACTGGGGGAAGGAGTATGCTAGCCAAGATTCTGAAGGGTTCCAAAGACAAAAAAGTGCTGGAGCATAGACTGGATCAATGTCCGGTGTATGGATACCATCGGGAACTGACCTTACAGGAAATAACGCATCGGATTGATTGGATTATAAAGAAAGGCTACCTTGAAATTGAATACACGGACAGGCTGCCAATGCTTGTTTTCTCAAAAATAGGCTGGGAAATTGAGAGGGAAACCTATGCGGGGGAGTTATTACAAAAGTTTGAACGACTTCTGGAAGGAAAAGACTACAGCTTTGTTCAGGAGTTGAAGGATAGGAACAGAGGAATGATTATACTGTTTCTTGATAAAATCAAACAGACCGGCAATGCCAGGTATATACCAATTCTGAAAGTCTGGAAGGAAATTGAATACAAAAAGGTGCAGGCTGAGATTCAGAAGGTCATTGATTATCTGCTGAAAGAGGGAACTATTTTTTAATGAAGGGTTTGGGCAATAGCGGCAGCACAAATTCTGTGATTTCACGACCGAATCCTACTTGAAAAGACAAAATTCAGACCTGTGAAGAGAGTACGAGGGTGGTAACATTGAATCTTAACAACTTTGAAAACTACATCGAGAAAAAGATACTGGCAAGGGGCTATGACTACTACGAGAATAACTATGTAACGTCAGTTGAAGAAACTGAGGAGAATGTCTTTGAGGCAGAGGTTGAAGGCACTGAGCTCTACACGGTGGGGGTCGAACTTGATGATCAGGCAAACATAATCAATACCGGGTGCGATTGTCCCTATGATATGGGCGATTATTGCAAGCATCAGGTAGCAGCATTCCTTGCTGTACGGGATATTAAAAACAATCTATCCAAAGGAACTAACCAGATATCCCAAAATAGTATGGCCTCAGAATCTGTACTTAAATCCCCGGTTCCGAAGAAGCGAAAAGCGCCTAATATCGAAAAAATATTATCTGATAGAACCAAAGATGAACTGATTGAATTTTTGCTGGATATCGCCGCTGAATATGAAGAAATAAAGCGGCGAATTGAACTTAATTTTGATGATGGAGATGATGAGGCTGAACTTTCCAAGGCTATGGCTCTGATTCGTACCTATATCAATAACAATTCAGATAGACATGGATTTGTAGCGTACGGAGACACCGGTGAAGCTGTCAGGGGTGCGGATCTGGTGCTGGAAAAGGCCCATTTTGCTTTAGAGCAGAATAAACCTGTGCATGCTTTACAACTTAGTCTTTGCGTCATCCAGGAAATGATGGATTTGCTTCAAGACGCAGATGACTCTGACGGTGTAATCGGTGAAGTGATTGAGGAAAGCTTAGCTATTATTAATGAAATGAGTGGGGATAAAGAACTAAAACTAATTCACAAAGAAAATATGTTTAATAAGCTGATCGAAGAAGCATTACATCAACGATACATTGGCTGGACGGATTGGAGAATAGACCTTATAGAATGCTGTTCAGAGCTTGCCGACACTTCGGATTTACGAGGCAAATTGGAAAATTATTTAAGCATAATGCTGGAAAATGCAAAGGGAGATTCATGGGGTGTCAATTATTTAGCCGAGCGGGTTAATCTCATCCGCTATCATCAGGTTGAGAAACATGATGGGCAGAAAAAAGCACAGGAATTTATTGAAAATAACCTGCAATACTCCGACTTCAGGGAAATGGCAATTAAAAGCGCTATGAACAAAAAGGATTATGACTATGTCATAAAGCTTACCCTTGATGGGGAGGACAAGGATAAAAGCCTGCATGGATTGGTAAACCAGTGGAAGAAATACAGGTACGAAGCCTTTAAACTTTCCAGGAAGATTAATGAACAGCGTGGTATGGCAACTGATTTTATTCTGGATGGAAGCTTTGATTATTACGAGGAATTGAAAAACACGTATACCACAAATGAGTGGCCCTCTGTTTACCCCAAGATCATTTTTTTATTGGAAAACCAGAAGAAGACTTATCTGGATGTCTACCCCCGTATTCTAATAGAAGAAGGGGAAAAACAAAAATTACTTGAGTTCGTTCAAGGAAGTCCCTTATCGGTCGAGATTTATTACAGGCATCTTGTTCCTGAATTCAAGGAAGAGGTTTACCTGCTTTTTCTGCAAAATATTGAGCAGAGCGCTGCAAGAGCAGGTAATAGGAAAGATTATCAGAGGGTATGTGCTATTATTCGTAATCTTAAAAAAGCTGGTGGGAAAGAACGGGCAGCGGAAATCATTCAGAAACTTTATAACAAATATGCAAATAGACCGGCATTTAGGGATGAGTTATCTAGAATATAAATGGGTATACAGAGGCAATGAGCTGAGCTGATACGGCTCGCTCGTTTCCTGATGTAAGTGGAGAACCGTAATATCAAATTATATGGAGTGAAAGTAAAGTGGATTTAGAAGAAAAATATCGAAACTATAGAAAAAGGCAAGTTGGACTACACATGGCAATTTTGAAGGGGTTTGTAAGCGCAAAATGGTTTACGGATGAGTTCTCCGGTGGGTGCTAACATAGCAACAATAGAGAACTCGGAGGAAACATCGATACCAACTACGAAATCGTTAAGAAACTGAGACAAACTAACACAACCCTTCAAACAGATGGATCAGAGCATCCACTAGAAAGAATGTCAAACAATCTTGCAGTTGAAACAGGTAATACTAAAGTAGTGACCCAACCAGCTAAACATCGAATCATTCTTGTGGAGTGACACGCTATATCACGGATAAGACCTCAAAAGAGGGATCCAAAGTGGGACGCACATCTATCTCTCTGACAAAAGTGATTATAGCACGATATTTAGTGATAGATATCATAGAGTGTCAACTAATTCATCTGAACAATGAGGAATAGGTTGTCAAAGAACGTTCGGGTAGGTTTTGAAGACCTGAACCCTATATTTATCTTACAAGAAGTGGTGAAAACCAGTCCTTGATCCTGATAATCTACTCCTGGGACTGATTTTTATCTTTGCTGCAAGATTCTCCATAAACGTAAGGCAATAGCAACTTCCTGGGTATTGGTAAAATACGCTTGGATTTTTTTGTCTTTGAGGATTTAAAAATTAATCCTTCCGCATTTGTTCTCGAAACAGCCTCTTTTATCGAGATGGTGTAGTTCTTTAAATTAACATTTTCCCATAGTCCGTCCCGTACCGATAGCTAATAAAAAAGCAGCTCTCCATTTGGGGCCAATTTTTGGAGAGCCTAAGATGTCTATGAATTTGTTCATTTCATTAACAGTTAATGCCTTTGCTTCTTTATCATCAAGTTTCGGTAACGTAACACCTTCGCAAGGATTCCAACTCAGGAGATGAGTGCTTTTCGCCTTTTTCAGGCATGAACGAACAATTTGATGATTCCTCCGAACGGGGGCCGGGGCCTTCTTGTCATTAACACAAGCCGTTTAGATTTCGACATAATTAAGGATGACTCCGTTTTGTTTCCTAGCATAACATGGAACAAAACAGATAGGGATTGCCTTCTAAACTTGTAAGGTCCCTGTGATAATTACTAGGTTTTATTACAAAATACCATAATTAGGTTGGTAATTTTAAAAAGACCTCCCATTAATCGAAGGCCTTTAATCTATTCCTGATTTTATTGTAAATAAGTAGGGCAGGAACTTTCTGCACTGCTATCATTATAAGGCATAACTGTCAACGACTCTGCTTTTGCGTTATTTGCAATGACTCTTCTTTCGTTGAATAGTGATTTATCCCCAAATATCACTATAGCCCAAGAAGCAATAAATCCCGTAACCGCATTTGTTAAAGAATAGGATAAGGTGCTATTACTGTCTTTGGGCGAAACTTTATTTTTTGCAAAGCCACTTAAGAGCGCATTAGTGATACTGCCTGCAATCGAACCTAAAACAATACCCTTTAAGGGCCATTTATTTAAACCAGCCTTTGTAAAGCTCCATACCATAAATATACCATTCACCGCATTTAAACCAAAAGTCATCCAAGCTCCTAACATTTGACCACTCCATTGTTTAGCCTGCCTTCGACTACTCACCCAAACGCCTGCAGCAGTTGTCCAATAAGGACGTTTAGAAATATTCAGTTTATAAGATGTGTAATCAAAGATTGATTGAACGATAAAAGCTAACCCTCCCGCAAGGATGCCTAACAACATTCGATCTTTAGTTTTTGGAATGTTCATAAGAAAAACCTCCTTTTTAAACTTATTACAATTCGATTTTTAGCACAAATTAATTTAAATTAGTGTTCTCAAAAATATTTTATTTCTTCATGTAACATTTTCCATGCGGTCAAAAACAAAATGCCATATATCCCCTCAGAATGGAAGTCCTAGCCCAGCGGCATAGTAGTTAAGCTTTGTTGACAAATTAATATGTCTAACATATAATGTAAAAAAATTGGATCAATATAAAGATTTATAGCTTTACTAATAGAGCAGGCGATACACTTCGATAAAGTGTGTGGGGCTGGGCCGGCGGAAGAACTGGCAGCAGGATAAAATACCTGTGGGACTATAATTCTAATATAATTAGAATCCCACAGGTATTTTCGTTAAATGGGGGTAGCATCTGTGAATATGCTGTGTTTTAGCATTATACATAAAAATAAATTTTTTTGTTTAATATTTCTCTTACTATTTTCGTTGATGTCTGTGTATATGCCTCATAGCTTAGTTGAGAACTCAGAGCAACATATTTATGAAACAACGTTTAATTTTATTATAAATAATAACAAACCAATTATAAATTTGAGAAATTTACATGAGAAATTAAAGTCATTTATTAGCAAGCTATTTAGAATGACACTAATACTATTGAATAGGGGCGTTTTAGCAGCTATTCTCATAAATATGTTCATTATGCGACTAGGACGCTTTTCTAAAGAGTCTATTCATCATGCATTCCTTTTCCTCTGTTTCAAGATCAAAAAATAGAGGACATTACCCGGATCCGAATCATGGAGGCGGGCATTATAAAAGGCCGCATGGCTCGGGAGGAATACTAGGTAAAATATTTGAGGCCTTGACAGGTTCGAGAAGGCATTCACTGTCTGGTTCAAATCGCTACGACAGGTATTCTTCGAGTCATCATCATCGTAAGAGTTCATGGTCTTAAACCTATTTAGACGGGACAAATTATTTAATCCGTATGAGCAAATAGCTGATTATACCATCGAGAAAACGATAGGAGAGGGCCGGTTTGGTATCTGCTATCAGGTTTCTCAGGATCAGAAATCGTATATTCTCAAGCAACTAAAAAGGGGAATGCTCAAGAAAGCCGGAGTAAAGGCTCGGTTTGAGGAGGAAATTCTTAGGAGCTTACATCATGAGAGCGTTCCTCGGTTTATTAAAAAGATTGAATGTAAGGACTTCTATGGCTACGTACTTGAATTTAAGGCAGGTAAAACGTTCGAAGATATAATTTATCTTGACAAACACGTGTTTGAAAGAGCGGAGATCTATAAAGTAGGACGCCAACTTGTCGAAATTTTAAAGTACTTGCATTCAAAGAG
>JGI2924J29684_1076919_pt1 | contig 12192 bp, 13 predicted proteins | sample BenlonsequencITS_FD_29684 | JGI IMG/M metagenome (IMG submission 29684)
CGGTTTACTGTAAGTCATTTTCGGCACAACCGCGACCCGGGCGGCGGTTGCGCCGGTAAATCGTTACAGTAATCCGTATGAACTGATGGGTCGAATCTGGCGGTGTCGCTCGATTCGACCCGTCAGTCGACGGTTGGGACGCTACTAGCTGTCGTTTCCGACCGGTCGGTCGAGCGACCGGGAGACGACAGTTTAAACCACGGGACGCGCCAAACCCGGGTAATGAACGTCGAGGAGCTGTCGGGGCTCCCGCCTGGGGCAATCGAGCACTTCCGACAGGAGGGCATCGAGGAGCTTTACCCGCCACAGACAGCCGCCGTCGAGTCCGGTGCGACGGCGGGTGAGAACCTCGTCGCTGCGGTCCCGACCGCAAGCGGGAAGACGATGATCGCTGCCCTCTCGATGCTGTCGGCGATCGAGCGCGGCGGGAAGGCGCTCTACATCGTCCCCCTGCGGGCCCTGGCCAGCGAGAAAAAGGCCGAGTTCGAAGCCTACGAGGGGTTCGGGATCACGGTCGGCGTAACGACCGGCAACTACGAGTCGACCAGCGACTGGCTCGCCACGAAAGACATCGTCGTCGCGACCAGCGAGAAAGTCGACTCGCTCGTCCGAAACGGCGCAGACTGGCTCTCCGATCTCACCTGCGTCGTCAGCGACGAGGTCCACCTCATCGACGACCGAAATCGTGGGCCGACACTCGAGGTAACGCTGGCCAAACTCCGACAACTCAACCCGAATCTCCAGACCGTCGCGCTGTCGGCGACCGTCGGCAACGCAGACGAGATTGCAGCGTGGTTAGACGCCGAACTCGTCGATCGAGACTGGCGACCGATCGACCTCAAGATGGGCGTCCACTACGGCAACGCCCTGAACTTCGACGACGGCTCGACCCGCGAAGTCCCAGTCGAAGGCTCCGAAAGACAAGAAGCCGCGCTCGTCCGGGACATCCTCCAGGAGGGTGGCTCGTCGCTCGTGTTCGTCAACTCCCGGCGAAACGCCGAGGCCGCGGCGGATCGACTCGGTGGCGTCGCAAAGACCGGACTGACCGCCGACGAGCGGACGGCTCTCGACGAGATCGCCGAGCAGATCCGCGACGACAGCGACACCGAAACCAGCACAGACCTCGCGAACTGCGTCGAACGCGGTGCCGCGTTCCACCACGCCGGCCTCTCGAGCACCCAGCGCTCGCTCGTCGAAGACGCGTTCCGCGATCGACTGCTGAAAGTGATCTCGGCGACGCCGACGCTCGCGGCCGGCGTCAACACGCCCGCTCGCCGAGTCATCGTCCGCGACTGGCGACGGTTCGACCCGACGGCCGGCGGAATGACACCACTGGACGTCCTCGAGATCCACCAGATGATGGGGCGTGCCGGCCGGCCGGGACTCGACCCCTACGGCGAGGCCGTCCTCGTCGCGAAGAACCACGACGAGAGCGAGGAACTGTTCGATCGCTACGTCTGGGGAGATCCCGAACCAGTCCAGTCGAAACTGGCGGCCGAGCCTGCCCTGCGAACCCACGTGCTTGCCACCATCGCCTCCGGGTTCGCCCACACGCGAGAGGGACTGCTCGAGTTTCTCGAGGCGACCCTCTACGCGAGCCAATCGAGCGAGTCGGGCCGACTCGAGGCCGTCACGGACGACGTGCTGGCGTATCTCGAGCGCAACGATTTCATCGAACGCTCCGGCGGGTCGACCGGCGACGACGGTGGCGCGTTCACTTCAGCAGCAGCCCTCGCGGAGCAACGCGGCGAAGACGAAACGCTCGAAGCAACCAACCTCGGCCACACCGTCTCGCGGCTCTACCTCGATCCGATGAGCGCGGCAGAGATCGTCTACGGCCTCGAGGACGCCGACGAGCGCCCGACAGCGCTGGGGCTCTACCAGTTGATCTCGCGGACGCCGGACATGTACGAACTCTACTTGCGTTCCGGCGAGGACGAGACGTTCGGTGAACTCTACTACGAACGCGAGGCCGAATTGCTGGGCGATGCGCCCAGCGAGTTCGAGGAAGAGCGGTTCGAGGACTGGCTGGCCGCGCTGAAGACGGGCAAACTGCTCGAGGACTGGGCAACAGAGGACGACGAAGAGCGGATCACCGACCGGTACGCGGTCGGTCCCGGCGACTTGCGGGGGAAAGTCGACACCGCAGAGTGGCTGCTCGGTGCCGCCGAGTCGCTGGCTCGAGAGATCGACAGCGAGTGGACCGTCGCCGTCCGGGAGGCTCGTGCCCGCGTCGAACACGGCGTCGGCGAGGAGTTGCTCGAACTCGTCAGCGTCGGCGGCGTCGGTCGCAAGCGCGCCCGGCGGCTCTACGACGCCGGTATCGAAGAGCCGGCCGACCTCCGAACTGCGGACAAAGGCGTCGTCGTGAGTGTCCTCAAGGGGAAGAAAACAGCCGAGAGCATCCTCGAGAACGCCGGCCGGGAGGACCCCTCGATGGACGGCGTCGAGCCGGCAAGCGAGGAGGCGGCGGTCGATTCGACCGGCGAAAGCGACGAAGACGAAAACACGGCTGAGGCAGCACGAACCGACGCCGCCGACGCCGACGGCAGCCAGTCGAGTCTGGGTGATTTCTGATGGAGCTACTCGAGTGTACCCTCGCGGTCGACGACCTCGATTCGTTCGTGACCGACCTCGGCGAACTCGGCGACCGCTACGGGACGACGATCCAGGCGTTCGACGCCCGCTACGTCGCTGATCGGCGTCATCTCGAGCGTGCAGTCGCCTTTGCCGACCGCGCGATCGAGCGCGGCGAGAACGTCGCTCGCGACCGAGCGGTCGAAATCCTGTTGTACGCTGCCGGTCGCCGGCAGATCGACCGAGCGCTCGAGATGGGCGTCGACGACGGCAAACAGGACGCTGTCGTCCTCGTCGACGCCGAAAACGGCGACAGAGATGCCGAACAGGACGCCCTCGAGGCCGTCAAAGAACTCGAGGCCGCCAGGGAACGAACGCCCACGCTCGAAGGCGTAGACGAGGACCGGCTATGTGCGTTCTTCGAGATCACCGACGCCGAGCGAGAGGCGACCGACGCGACACTCGGCGACCTGGTCGGCGAACGAGTTGCCTTGCTCGAGGTCGAGAAGTAACCCGATCGAGACGGGGGAGATCGAGGGATGGGCGGTCATCACGCCACCGTGAGTTCGCTTCTCACCCCGGCAAGAAGATATTGAGCACCGTCACGACGATTCCCGCGAGCCCCATCCGGACGGCGGCGACGTACCACCGCTGTCTGGACAGCGTCGAGAGGTAGATGCCGAACGTCGAGAGGATCGCGACCCCGACGGCGATCGACGCGGCGACCGCCTGGAGCATCGTGAAGACGACACCCTCGAGCGCGAGCGGCGAGAGGGTAAGCAGGATGGCGAGGATCGGACCCGACGCGCTCGCGGTCGCGTGGACGATCTGTGCGGCGCGGTTCTCCCGCTGGATTCGCGTGTCCTCGAGTTCGGTGAGCATCGCCTGCTCGATTCGGTCCTGTTTGGCCATCGCTTCGGCGCGTTCGATCTCCCAGACGCTCCAGACGCCGGAGGTCCCGAGACCGACGGCTGCGCCGAGACCGATGGCGATCGCAGTGAGGCCGTCGCCGATCCCCGAGAGATAGGCACCGACGACGACGCCGATGCTGGTGAGCGTCCCGTCGAAGCCGTTCGCGATGAAGTACCGCCGAGAGATCGACCGGACGTCGTCTTTCCCGAGGACGCGCCACAATCGCTCGAGTCGGGCGACGATCGACATTAGCGTCCGAGCCAGGGATCTTCGACCGTCCGCTCGCCACAGGCGACCTGGTCGATCGAGTGAACCGATGCACTCAGGTCCTGGATCTCCTCGCGGACGGCCTCGAGGCTGAGATCGTCGCCCTCGAGTGTCACCCGTAGCGTCTTGACGGTCTCGTCGACTTCGACGACCGTCGCGGTAGCCGCGTCGGCGCACTCGAGATCGCCCAGTTGCGTCGTGAACGTGACGACGCTCGGGTCGTGCGGTTTCAACACGTCGAGCACGAGTCGCGTAATCGGAGCCATACTCGTTCGGACGGCAGACGAAGTAAAATGTCTACGGCTGACGGACATCCTCTTGTACGATCCCGTGATACTCCGCGTATGGCTCCCCTCGAGGACCCACTCGAGATCGGCGGCGTTGAGGTCCCGAATCGGCTCTATCGTGCACCGCTGCTCGAGTGTGCGGGCACCGGCCCCGACGCGGTCGAGACGCTGATCGACGATCTGGAGCCGGCCGCGGAGTCCGGCGTCGGCCTCATCTGCCAGGGTGCGACGATCGTCCGCGGTGAGGGCGGCTGTGCCGCGCCAGGGATGACCCGCGTCCACGACCCGGAGTTCGTCTCGCAACTGTCCGGGCTGACCGAGCGCGTCCACAACCACGGCGGCCGGATCTTCCTGCAACTGGAACACGGTGGACTGCGGAGCATGGAGACCTGGCATGCCGAACGTCGGCGGCAGCACCCGGACCTCGAGCAACTTGCCGTCTCAGAGCCACCCTGGCAGTTGCGGGTATTGGATCGACTCGGCTTCCTCTCGTACGACCCGCACGTCCTCTCGGCCGAAGAGGTGTACGCCCTCGCGGAAGACTTCGGCCGTTCTGCGGCGTATGCCGTCGACGCCGGCTACGACGGCATCCACATCTCCGGGGCGAACATGGGTATCGTCCAGCAGTTCCTCTCGCCGTTTTACAACCGCCGCGAAGACGAGTTCGGCGGGAGTCCCGAAGCACGCCTGGAGTTCCTCGCGGTCGTCCACGACGAGATCCGTGACCGGGCCGGCGACGTCCCCGTGATCACGAAGGTCCCCGCCGAGACCCCCGCGCCGCCCGCTCCCGTCGTCCGGCGAAAGCTCTCGCTCGAGGACGGCGTCGAGATCGCCCGACGACTCGAGAAGATCGGCTACGATGCCGTCGTCCCGGTCCGGGCGTCGGTCGTCTGGGACATGAGCATCGTCCGCGGAGAGTACCCGGAACGGGCGTGGAACAGCGAGACGCTTCACGAGGAGTACGACGCGGCCTTCGGCGGATCGGGCCGGCGGCGACTCGTCGCCCTCGGGAACTGGCTCGAGTCGCTGCAGTACGACTTCGAACCCGCCTGGAACGAGGACTTCTGTCGACGAGTCCGCGAAGAAACCTCGATCCCCGTCCTCGCCGAGGGCGGAATCCGCGACCGAGAGCGGATTGATCGGCTGCTGGGTGATTCCGGCGAAGCGCCGGCCTGTGATATGGTCGGGATGGCCAGACCGTTCTACGCCGAACCGCGACTGGGCGCACGCCTGCTCGAGAACGACGACGCTACGCGGGTCCTCTGTGAGAGCTGTAACAACTGTACCATCCCGCAGGCGACCGGCGCACCTGGGATCTGCCGGACACCCGACGTATTGCGGAAACGAGGGGAACTCGAGCAGCAGGGTGCGTACGACCGGGCGTGAGATGGGCGTTCAGATAGACCCCTTCGTTTCAGGTGGAGATCGAGAGCCGACGCTGGGGGATCTTTCCAGGCGAAGTTATAAGAGAAGTAGTCCATCCTGGATTCGAACCAGGGTCGAAGCCCCCAGAAGGCTTCAGGATTGGCCACTACCCCAATGGACTACGACAGCATCAGGTCGTAATCGACGTTCGTATTAGAGTGTTACGAACTCGGTTGCTGTGAGCGGTCGAGACGCGCTATCTATTCTCTAGGTGCGCCAGCGCCGTCCGTCGTTTCTCGACGACCGACTCGATCCGGTCTTTCTTGTCCTCGGAGTCCTCGAGTCCCTCGAGCCAGTACAGCGAGCTATAGAACGCCACGACGTCGCCGATCTCGTCTTCCGAGAGCAGTCCGAGGTCGTCGGCCGCGGACTCGTAGATCACGGGCGGTTCGACGCGTTCGGTCACCTGCTCGTAGCCGCCGTCATCGACCAGTTCGTCGACGTACTCGTAGGCTCGAAGCTCCTCGGCGAACGCACGCCGGAGTCGGCGGGTCGCGTCGCGTTCCCGCTTCCAGTAGAGCAGGGACGAGCCGGCTGCCGTGGCGATCGCGCCGATGATCGCTCCGAGGACGAACCCGACGGCGGTCTCGACCATACGGGTTCCAGACGAAACGGGCGGGTAAAGCTGCGGCCGGCAGTGGAGAAGCGAGTTCGTACGAACTACTATAAGTCGTTTCCGGCGCAGCCGCGACCCGACCTGCGGTTGCATCAAGAAACCGTTACAGCACTCCGTCTCAGTCTTCGGTCGTCGTCTTGTCGACCTCGAGTTCGCCGCGATAAATCTCTGCGCCGTCCTGGGCGACTTTCTCCGCGAGGACGGCACACTTGACCCGCATCGGCGAGATGTCGACGCCGAGCATGTCGGTCACGTCGTCGCGATCCATCTCGAGCAGTTCGTCGACGGTCTTGCCCTGCAGTTCCTTCGAGAGCATGCTCGCGCTGGCCTGGCTGATCGCACAGCCGTCGCCGGAGAAGGCGACGCGTTCGATCCGTTCCTCGTCGCCCTCGTCGTCGAGGACGACATCCATCCGAATTTCGTCACCACACATCGGGTTCTCGCCGACGTGGGTAAAGGTTGGATCCTCGAGTTGCCCGTAGTTGCGGGGGTTCTTGTAGTGGTCGAGGATCTGCTGTCGGTACATGTCCGAGCCCAGTCCCATCGTTACACTCGAATAGATTAGTGAGTTGTAAAAGGGTTCCGGGGGTCCGAGTGGGACGGTATCGAAATCGGTTACGTCGGCTGGTGGACGAGAGCAGTCGAGTCGCGGTTGCACACTGCGGCGTGGAAACGGTTGGTGGTCGATGCCGCTACGTCGACCCCTGGTCGATGGGCGGGTTGAGATAGCAGGCGTCGACGACGAACACGCCGATGGTCGCTGCGACGAACATCGCTTGTCCCATCGACACGTTCGCCACGGTTGCGATGACCAGTGCAACCGCAAAAACGACCGGGACGGTTCCGAGCAAAACAGCGTACCGGTCGACGCGGTGGGAACGTCGGCCAGGGCGTCGAACAGGTCCCGTCGGGGACGGCCGATGGGCTTCTCGTGCACAGTCTCACCTCGGCGGTACCAACTAGGGACAGACGGTTCAAAAATTCTCCATCAGTTTGTCGTTGGTTTCCAGTCACCGATCGCCCGCAACTTCCGCGTCGAACTGTCTCACGTACTCCTGGACGAACTGCGTCCGGTCGTCGGCGAGTTCCCCGCCGACGTCGGTGTACATGCGGTCTGCGAGCTGGAGGATCTTCTCGTGAACGTGTGCGTACTGACTCACGTCGTCGGCGTCTGTCGGATCAGTTTCGCCAGGCAGAACCGACGGCCCGTGGATCGGCGAGCCACTCTCGCCGCCGTAGGCGAAGACGCGTGCGATCCCGACTGCCCCGAGCGCATCCAGGTTGTCGGCATCCGAGAGCAGTTTCGCCTCGAGCGTCTCGGGCTCCGGACCCGTCGAGAACCGGTGGGAGCGAACGCAGTGAGAGACGCGTTCGACCGTCGCCGCCGACGCACCGACGTCCTCGAGGAGTCGTTCGGCTTCCGTCGCACCCCAAGCCGAGTGATCGTCGATCCCGCCGCGATCCTCCTTCTCCCGTCCGATGTCGTGCAACAGAACCGCGAGCCGTAGTACCTCGCCGTCGGCCGATCCCGGATGGCGTTCGAGTAACGTCTCCGCGAGCGCCTCGACGCGCTGGACGTGCTGCCAGTCGTGTGCCGGCGACGCATCCTCGAAGTACGAGCGAGCACCGCGGCGAACCTCGTCGATCATAGGCCCGACTTTCCCGGAAACGTGAATAAGCGACGCGGTTCGACGCGACGGTGCGCTCGGACGACCCACTCGGTAAACGGCCGGACGAAAAGCCGCTTTCGGTCGTGACGGATTATGCGAACAGCTCTCGAGCGTCCTCGAGGGCCGCCACCAGCTGCTCCACCTCTTCTCGCGTATTGTACACGTAGAACGACGCTCGAGTCGACGCCGGAACGCCGAGTTTGTCGTGTAGCGGCTGGGTACAGTGGTCGCCCGCACGAACGGCGACCGCGTAGTCGTTCAAGATCGAGGTCAGATCGTGGGCGTGGACATCCGCGAGGTTGAAACTGACCAGGCCGCCGCGGTCGGGACCCGGTTCGGGGCCGTAAATCTCGACGTCGTCTTCGGCCTCGAGTTGGTCGTAGGCGTACCGGGCCATCTCTTCCTCGTGCGCCTGAATGCGATCCATGCCGATCTCCTCGAGCCAGTCGATCGCCGTGTGAAGACCGACTGCTTCGGCGATCGGCGGCGTCCCGGGTTCGAACTTCCAGGGGAGGTCGCCCCACGTCGACTCCTCGAACGTGACCTTGCGGATCATTCCGCCGCCGTAGAGGTAGGGTTCCATTGCCTCGAGCAATTCTTGTTTCCCGTAGAGAACGCCGATCCCGGTGGGGCCAGCCATCTTGTGTCCCGAGAAAGCATAGAAGTCCGCACCGATTTCCGTCACGTCGACGGGCCGGTTCGGGACGGCTTGTGCACCGTCGATAAAGGAAAACGCGTCGCATTCGTGGGCGAGATCGGTGAGTTCACCGACGGGATTGACCGTCCCGAGCGTGTTCGAGACGTGAACCGCCGAGACGATGGCGGTGTCGTCGTCGATCAGTTCGCGAGCGTGATCCATGTCGAGACGGCCCGTCTCGTCGACCCGGATGTACTCGACGTCGGCCCCTGTCCGCTCCCCGATCTGTTGCCACGTCACCAGCGAGGCGTGGTGTTCCATCTCCGTGAGGACGATCGTGTCGCCGGGACCGAGTTCGTTCAGCCCCCACGAGTAGGCGACGAGATTCTCGCTTTCGGTCGTGTTCTTCGTGAAGACGACTTCCTCGCGACCGTCAGCGCCGATAAAGTCAGCGACGCGGTCGTGAGCCTGCTCGTAGGCGAGCGAGGCCTCCTGGCTGAGATGGTGGATGCCGCGGTGGACGTTCGCGTTATACTCGCGGTAGTAGTCACTCATCGCGTCGACGACCGAGTCCGGCGTCTGGGTCGTCGCCGCGTTGTCGAGGTAGACGACCTGCTGGCCGTCGAACTCCCGCTGCAGGATGGGGAACTCCTCGCGGATCGCCTCGACGTCGAGCGACTCGAGTTCCTGTTGGCTCATTACGTGACTACAGGGACCGCACACAAAACACTCCTTCGGTTCCGCCAGTTCAGCAGGCAAGGGGGTCGAACGACGGTGTTTCCTGTCAGGTCGAAACCTCGAGAAGTCGCGCCTCACACGCCTCGCAGGTGATCGCATACACCTGATGGGAGCGACAGCAGGATTCGACCGTCTCCTCGTCGAGCGAGATCGATCCCCCACAGCCGGGACAGGACTCGACGAACGTCCGAAGACCGCTGGCGAGCTGGCTCCGATTCTCCAGGGAGAGTCGATCCCAGTTCGGCAGCCGGTTGGCGAGCACCTCGGCTGCAGCGAGATCCGCAAGGAGGGCCGCCTCGGACTCCCAGAACGCAGCCTGCCGGCCGTCGACGCGGGCGATTGCCTGCTCGCCAGAACACTCGAAGTCGAGAGCCGCCGGATCGATCTCGAGAAACGTGGCGACCTGCCGCCGGCGGTCGCCGTCGCGGATCGCCTCGAGTTCGGCTTGCCAGTCCTGCCGGACGGCGGCGGTGAGACAGAGGTCGTCGTCGGGACCGTCGGCACCCGCGACCTCCTCGCAGGGGGCGACGACTCCGTGCTCGAGGAACTGCCGTTCGGGATCGACGCGGTCGGGGATCAGGTCGTCGTCGGAACCAGGTTCGTCGGGTACGGCCGCGTCGGCGTCGTTCTCGAGTGCCGTTCCCCTGGTGGCGGGCGCCTTGTCGAACTTCGCGAGCAGCCAGTCGGGGAAATAGCGTTTCGTCAGCGTCGGTGTTCCCGGAACCAGATAGCCACGGACGTAAATCGCGGCGAGCGAGAGTCCAAAGACGATCGGTGCGGCCGGCAGCGAAACGACAGCGACCGCAATCGCGAGAACGACCGCGATGACGACGTTGACTGCGGTACAGGGAATGCAGCGATTTTCACCCGTGTACTCGGGCTGTCGGAGTCGCTCGAGGACGCTCGACTCGTTCGGTCGTTCGGATTCCATACCCGGTGGAACCAGGGCAGTCGGCAAAAAGGTACGGTCCGTGACGTGTTTCCGGGCGATTCGGACCAGTGGCTCGCAGCGAGTCTATCGGCCGGAATATTCGGATTCGCGCTCGTCGTCTCGCTCACGAATCTCGTCGACGATGTCGGCTCGAGCGGCGACACGTTCGTCCGTCTCCGAAAGCACCGCCTCGAGTTCGCGTTCGAACTCCGCTTCCGACAGTTCACCACGCTGGTACTGGGATTTGAGTCCGTCTGTCGGGGACGGCGTAGACTCGGTCTCGGACTCGCTCGAGTAGGCGTCGGGCGAGTAGGCGTCGGACGCATCGATGTGGCCGATCAGCGAGAGATAGATCGGCCACAACGTCACGAGGGTGAGGAGAGTCAGGAAGACACCGGCGACTGCTGCCCCTGGAACGAGCAACAGGGAACCGATCCAGGGGTTGACGAGGAATCCGAACGCGATCATAAGCGAGTAGATTCCGACCAGGCCAGCGACCGCTGCCAGTCCGAGCCGTCCGCGCGTTCCATCGGGCGTGTACGTTTCGACGAGGCGATGGAGGCCGGCGCGGATCGACTCCCACCGAGGGGAACTGGGCATGCGACGACGTACGTATCACTACTCCATCAGTATACTGCTCGTACGGGTCGCCGATCGAAGACGAACCGACCTAGTACAGCCGTAACAGCTGCGCGTGTCGCGTCGACCCCACCTCGAGGACGTTCGCCTCGTCGATAAAGCCCTCCTCGATGGCGAGGTCGACCGCTCGCGTGCCGACGATGTTGGCGATGTCTGCACGGGCGAGACTGTCGACGACGGCGTCCTCGTCAACCTCGTCGCCGCCGTAGAACTCCTCGGTAACGGTCAGCGAGATTTCATCGGACTCGAAACGCTCACCGAGGACGTCCGTATCACAGACGGCGACGAGTAACCCCTCCTGGGTCTCGCGTTCGTTGACGATCATCGCTACTCGAGTTCGAACTCGCGGTCGTGCTCGGGGGTCTCCTCACCGGTTCGGCGGCCGGGGTCCATGATCCCACCTTCCTCGCCCTCGAACGGGCGACCGGGCTCCTCGAGACCACCGGCACCCCCCGCGCCGCCAGCCTGTCCGCGCCCGTCCATCCGATCCTCCATGACCTGCTGTTCGGCCTGCTCGAGCATCTCGTTTGCCTCCTCTGCGATCTGCTCGGCCTCGTCGTACTCGCCGAGTTCCTCGAGAATCTCGGCTTTCTCCTCGAGCACTTTCGCGTTGCGCAGGCCGAGTCGAATCGCGTTGTCGATACAGTGCAGGGCCTCCTCGGCCAGCCCGCGCTCGGAGAGGAAGAAGGCGCGGTTGAACCAGCCCTCGGCGAACCGCTCGTCGATCTCGACGGCGCGTTCGGCGTGCTCTAGGGCCTGGGCAGTCTCGCCGAACTCCCAGAGGGCGTAGGCGAGGTTCGTCTCGGCGGTCGCGGCGTGTTCGCTCTCGTCGTCGATCCGCAGCGCCTCGCGGTGGGCACCGATCGCCTCGTCGTACTCCTCGAGTTCGGCGTGAGCGACACCTTTGTCGACCCACGCCTCCTGTTCGACGCGGTCGTCCTCGGCGAAGTTGGCTGCCCGCTCGAAGGCCTCGGTGGCCTGCTCGTAGCGGTTGATCTGCATGTAGTTCAGCCCGACATCGACCAGCTCGCTCGCGTCGACGACGTCCGTGTCGACGTTGTGCTGGTCTAGCGTGTCGGTGACGACACGGGAGTCGACAGGATCGACCTTCGCCGGATCGACACCGAGTTCCGGCGGGTCCAGGTCGAACTCGTCGTACGAATCGTCGAACCCCTCCCCTTCGGAGAAGCTGTGGTCACGATCGTCCGCTGGGTCGGTCATTGGCGGAATGTGGCGGCGAGGACTGTTAAGGTCTGCGACCTGTGGAGTGGGATTCGCGAGACGCTCGAGGCGTACCATTCGCTATCGATCGGAAGCCGCTCGAGGAGGCTGTGGACTGCTCGAGTGATCGACTCTCTGCGCCGATACCCTCGAGCAGAATATAAAGCTCGAGTCTCTCGTCGTCGTGAAAGTCATACTACGCTCTTGTGAAGGACATTGTTGGTGAGTCAGAGAACAGTTCGAACGATGTCTTTCAGGGCTTTTCGACCGGG
>JGI2924J29684_1076918_pt1 | contig 12186 bp, 10 predicted proteins | sample BenlonsequencITS_FD_29684 | JGI IMG/M metagenome (IMG submission 29684)
ACGTAGGGAGCGACTTAATCAACTCGAATGTTGGTGTTCTCATGCTTATATTTCAATCCACGCTCCCACGTAGGGAGCGACGCATTCGAAGATGCAATAAAAGTAATCTGGAAACACATTTCAATCCACGCTCCCACGTAGGGAGCGACCCTCTTGCCGAAGAAGAGATAAATGGTGTAAGATATTTCAATCCACGCTCCCACGTAGGGAGCGACAGTCCATCAATGACATTGAGTTCGATCTAAAATCTATTTCAATCCACGCTCCCACGTAGGGAGCGACTGGTTTGATGAGTATCGGAATGAACAAGGCGTTATTATTTCAATCCACGCTCCCACGTAGGGAGCGACAAAACCTCTTGAGAATCCTCTGGCCTGTGCTATAATTTCAATCCACGCTCCCACGTAGGGAGCGACTGTGTCGGTGTCTGCTGTTATAGTGTATTGATCATTTATTTCAATCCACGCTCCCACGTAGGGAGCGACGTGTGGTGGTAAATTCATTTTTGATTCTTGGAATAATTTCAATCCACGCTCCCACGTAGGGAGCGACTAAAATCTCAGCCGAAAACTTCTGTACATTATTAATTTCAATCCACGCTCCCACGTAGGGAGCGACGCCTTAAAGCATGGCACATGGATCTGGCTTGGAAAATTTCAATCCACGCTCCCACGTAGGGAGCGACAGCAAAAACTAATAAAAACTATCTTCTATATAGATAGATTTCATTCATCTTCTTCCATTTTTTTAATATACATAATTGTTTTCACGACATTCCCTACATATTTCAACAAATTCCCTCTTATCTCGAGGTGCGAATCCCCCAAGGATTTTATGTTCGCTTCACATTCGCACTAAATGATCAGGGTATCCTCAACATCAAAGGAAGCCTTTACGCCTATATGCTCAACTTTATTCTTGTAATTATTCCCCAACAAATAGAACCTCAAGCTATCCTTCTCTGTATCAATAATCTTCTCCAGCTTATGCTGAACCTCGCGGAACTTAGCCATATCCAACACGCATTCAAAGACCGAATTCTGAACACGCTGTCCGTAATTTACACATTGTTTGGCAACTTGACGCAGCCGCTTTCTCCCTGCCGCTGTTTGAGTATTTACGTCATAAGTGATAAGCACTAAAATATCCTCTCACCTACTTCCACATAAACGCCGGGTACCCGTCCAAATCCCCCCGGATAAACCTGGCCAGCAGCATAGCCTGGGCATAAGGCACCAATCCCCATTCCATTTTTTCCTGCAGAAAGGGATGCCTAATCTCCTCCTGTTTCCTACTTTGCCAAGCCTTAAGAACAGCTTTTCTAGTATCATCATCCATAATGATCGCACCATTTTCCATTCGGGTAAACCCGGCACCATTGACTACCTTTTTATTGATTAAAGAAATAACAAACCGATCCGCATACACGGCCCGCAGCTCTTCCATCAGATCCAAGGCCAGGGAAATTCTTCCCGGCCTATCCCGGTGCAGAAATCCCACATAGGGATCAAGCCCAACGGTTTCCAACGCCACAGCTGCCTCATGGGCCAAAAGGGTATAGACAAAGGACAGTATGGCATTAACATTGTCAAGGGGAGGGCGTTTATTCCGGGAATTAAAATAAAAATCATCCTTTTGCTGAAGAATCAAATCGTCCAATACTCGAAAGTACTGGGCCGCGGCTTCCCCTTCAAATCCTCGCAGCTGCTCTAAATCCTGACTTTTTTCAACCAGCTTCAAAGCGTTAGCCAGGGTTTGGCAGACTCCTTTCAATTTATCCACATCCAGCCTAGCCCCATGATCCCTGGTTGCCCGCTCCACCACCCAGCGGGCGTTATATATTTTTCCCAAGATAAAGGATTGAGCAATTTTATGGCTCTCTGCTTCATCCTCTGATAACCTATATTGAGTCTTTCGCAACGTAACATTGCCTTTAACTTCGCCGACAACCCTGCCCAGGAATTTTCCGCTGGGCTTCATAAAACTCAAGGCTATATTACGCTTGGCGCAGGCACCCATCAGAGCAGGACTGGCGCCGGTATAGCCAAAGGCAATAATGCCCTCCAGATTATGCAGGGGAACTCTCAGAGCCTCTGCCTCATCCTTTAAAATCACAATATTTTCTCCATCAAGGGATAAATAAGTATTAGGCGAGGTCACATAGAGGGTATTCAATAATTTTCTCATTCATCAACCTCAATTTCCGCAACATTTTTCTTCATATAGGCCAGAGCCGATGGATTTTTACACAGCTTGGGCAGGCAAAGTTCACTAAGGGAACAGGCTTTGCAGCCTTTGGTCGGCTTTACTTTAGGCGTATACCTTCTGTCGTACAGCTCATGCATCTCTTTACAAATCCCCTTTACCTGTTCACGGATCTCCTCGTCAAGCATCACTTTAAGCCTGCGTTTAGGTTCTCCATAAAACAGAAACCCTTCGGGGAATTCTACACAATAGCATTTCTTCCAAACACATGGCCTGAGCACATAATTGCAGCACATCTGCATTGCCCTGCTTGGGCTTGCCCCGTTTATACTCCACTGGAACCGGCTTATAGTTTCCCTCCCGGCCATAGAGGGCAACTCCGTCCCGGGACTTGTGAAATTCCACCACATCACAAGCCCCTGTAATCCCTAAAGTACGGGAATAGATTCCCATGCTTCGGGATATGATCAAATCTCCTCGTTTTTCCTTAATGGTATAATCGTGGGTTTTCTCGTGCAGGATACCGCCCTCAACGGTGCGCAAATTTTCCTGCCACTGCTGTTCGATATGGATTAAGGCCCACTGGCGCCTACAAAAGACGAAATGCTGTATCCCGGACAACAGCAAAAAGTCTTCCTCTTGATATTCCATTGTTAATACCTCATCACAATTCTTCAGTTCATTCAAACCAAATTGATGATTTCAGGAACGCATTCCGTTCTGTCCAGAACAATATCATAAGCGCCAAAGGAATCTGGAACATCTTTTTTGGGGGTAATATGCAAAGCGCGCTGGATCATCGCCGATGTTTCTTTCGGTGTCTTTTCAGCATGTTCCCACCAGTAAACCCTGCATACTTCGCAGGAGCCGTCCGGCCGCGCCGAGGAGGCATCATTCTCAAACAACGTGCACAAAGCCTCTTTAAGCTTTTTCGCATCCTCGTCAGTGAAGCCGGTCTTCTCAGCCAATTGACAATTAATACTGCCGCGGATCACATACAACCCAAAATTAACATAATGCTTCATCCCCATCGTGTCCGAAGATTTACCGCTCTTTCCTGCCTCACTGTTGACACTTTTGGTAATTTGCATGTCGACAATGTCTATGGGTGAAACACTAATAGCCTGCTGAATCGATACCGGGCCGCGCACGCCAATGGATACTTCATCCCCTTTAAAAGCAAACACCTGGCCGAATGCTCGTACATCAAACCATTTACGGCAAGCAATTTGCATGCATTTATCTTTATCTGCTTTTTTGCCTTTGCTCATTTCAGCTTTAAATTCCGCATAACCATCTGCTCGATCTTTCAAGCTCTTATGTCCGTCATCCGAACGGTCGTCCGACTGGACGAAAATGCATTCGCCCAAATCCTGAAGCCGATTACGAAGTTTGCGCTTGATGGCCACGTCCGAAAAGATCCCATATCCCTCATAATCTCCCCGGGGGCGGTTTCCATTGAGGGGATCTCCATTGATATTTGCCCGCGTGACCGAGAGAATGGCTGTATAATCAATCTTATTTTGCAGAATGCTCATTTTCATTCCTCTCCTTCATTATTTTCTTTTTTGTTTTCTTCCTCCGAGGAAGACTGCCCATTCGGCTTACGCTTCAGTTCTGACCTTTGGCAATCATATCCAATCAAATATTTCCCATCGAGAGGATCGCCGGAAATACGTTCCTCATATTTAAATTGCTCTGTGATCTCACCGACTAAGTTCTTGTAGAATTCTCTTCCGGAAGGTTTCAGCTGCCTCATATACGGCTGCAAATTACTCCAAATCATTGTCCATGTGCGGAAAGGAGCATGGGAAAAGGCCTGCATATACCGTTCCGCATTTGTAATGCGTGTTTCCCCTTTTTCATAGGTGACTCTCTCCACTCGTTCCGCTACAGCCAGCAGGCGTCCGTAAAGATAACTCCTATCCCGGTTACTTCTATCGAGCTCCATTTTAAAAATCACTCCTTCTCGTTCATTTCTTTGCTTCTTCTCCCAATAGAGTCGTTTTACCATTGAACAGGCGATATGAAGGACTTTACGATAATTAAACTTAGCTTCGTAAGCCAAAGGATTGGAGGCCTTCAGAACTGCAGCACGCACCATATCCCGTGGAATTGCCGCCCCCTCAATAATACATGGGCGCAATCGTTCAAAAGCAGATACCAGCATGGGAGATTTATTATCGCTGTTTTTTGACAGTTTAATTTTCGGATTGCTTTTATCCTCCCCCTGTTCCGTACCATAGATCGCCAATGCAATCTCCGGAATAGAAGCCATTCCTTCGTAGACCTTCAATTCCTTGTCCCGGATATATTCGTGTTTCCAGCAGCAGCTTTCATGCCATGTGCGGAGGTTCTTAAGATAACGGGAAGACTTCAGTTCTTTATAATAAGTTATGGCCAATCTCCCGGGAGTCGCGCTGTCAAGGGCGAGAACCACCATATTTGATATATCACTCAATTTTGAAGCATATCCATCCAGAGCCGCATTAAACTTCGCCGCGCTGACATAATTCGTCACCGGAACGTCGGCTTCATCCTCCTCAAACAGTGCCTCTTCCTCGAATTCCGCCTCATCGGCTTCCCCATCGTCGGATACTTTGGCTAGAATACTGGCCGCACTGTCATGGAAGTTGGGCAAATCCCTCAATGCGTTTTCCCAGGCCACCAAACAGACACCGTCTCTACTGAATCCTTGCCGGCGGATAATCCATTTTAGTGCATTATGCGCTTTCTGGGATGTGTTGTAACCTATGGAAAGAGCTTCGTTGTAGCCGGTTTTTTTTTCCTTCGTATTAAAACGTCCCCGGTACGAAAAATTGCTTTCATCGTTAGCAGAAATCAATTTGGCCTTGGTATCCCATTTGCCCCGTATTTTGACCGGATTTGTTTTGGCAATGGGCATATGTTCCCCAGTCATATAGCAAAGGTCCTTTTTATGAAGAGTGGATGAATAATAGGCTATAAAACTACGCTGCACAGTTTTGTCTAACCATACGGCACTGTCGTGTGCATTGTCTGGATCGCTAAGAATACTATCCGGCGAATTATTGTCGTTCGTAAAGACCCGAAAACGCACAAAAGCCTTTTCAACCGACGCATTTTGAATTTTAATCTTGTCAGAAACGATGCTATTTTCATCAGCCACTAGCACCTGACTGTCGATTAAATTCTTTGCAACCGTTTGCTTCCCAACATAGTGATAGATTGCCGCCACCTTCGGATGGGAAAAGGGGGATTCACACCATGCTTTGAGGCCCGCAATGTAAAGTGGAAAGGATTCTCTCAGCCTTGCCTTTTTTTTCTTTTTGTCTTTTTCATTTTTTGCGCCGGAAAAATAAAAGGTTACCGTTTCCAGCAAATCACCGGCAATATAAGACAGACCGTCAAAAAGAGGCAATGCCTTGATTCCGCTGGCTCTGCTATCAGGATACGGGACAAGGGTTTCCGCCTCATCTTTTTCCAGCGTTCGTGCTCTGATGAAGTTGCCGTTTTGATCAATATGGATTTCAACTTGTGCCTCCATAGTATCGTATCCTATGGGGAGCAGTACTAAATCTTTTCCCTTCCACCTTTCTACTTCCCCGGCACGATACGCGTTGGCATCATACAGGGCGCAAAGCGACGATACCCAGTTCATTGATTTACCTCCTCAGCAGCAAATTCACCCAGTCTCGAAAAATTACCTATTGCTTCTCCGAAAGGTTTGACCGGCATTTTATGAAGGATACGTCGGTCCTTGTCCGGAATCTCTTCCGGGTTTGGAAATTCAATTACGCCTTTTTTCATAACAACATGATGGAAGCGCACGCTCATATGCCCCTTTTCGGCATCTCTCAACGCTTCATCCGCATAGGTAAAACCGTGGAACATATAGCCAAAATTAAGCTCATCCACAGGGTCATATGTCCCGGAACCTTCTCCAAACACACAAGGTTCAACCATCCCCTGGCATTCTCTTGTTCCCAGAAAAATGTCCCGCCGTCCGCCCCTCTCAATCATGCGCCGGGCAATATTATGGTGCTTGTTCTCATTGCGGTCTGCCGCCAGTTCAGGACGGTTCTCGTTCCATATGAAATGGGCACGGACTTGGTACCGGACGTCTTTAAGATAGGTATAGATCGACAAATCATTTCCGCCATTGTAATTCTTTGTACGGATCCCCTCTGACAGCGTTTGAATCATGTTCATGACACGAACCGCATCTATAATCCAAATGATCGTAGGCTTCCAGTAGACTGAGGTCAGTATGCCTTTCAGAGACTCGTAAGTCGGCACGTAATAGCTTGTTTTTTCCCCTCCCACACGCGTGACCGGATCGGAAAACAGGGCTCTGTCACCGCTTACCATGAATTCAACGGTATTTCTCTTGACTTCCATTACCATCACCTCCCTTGATCTAAATGATTAACGGTTCCATCAAAATATTGAGGGTTTCATCCACTCCATACTCACGGTCATAGTAGCCCGACGGAAGTACAAGGATTCCCACATCTTCCGGCATAAGGGCGGATCGCTGCTTCCTGAGCCAGTCATTTTCTCTTAATTGCACTGTGTATGGCTGCAAATGCCGTAGAGCCAAACGCTTTTCTTGGAAGGTAGCCGCCGATCTCAACTTTTGCATCCATTTTCCGGCATCATCATCGTATTCAATGCAAACATCCAGTTTTCCGTCATCATCAATAACGGAAAACTCCTTGCCGGCTTCACTGAAGGCCTGTCTCAGCAAAGGAGGTTTCTGGTGAGCATAGTTTGCTTTAAATTGCTTGCTGCCGGAAGGATTGTTCGTCAATAAATCGATCATGGTATACTCCGGATCGAACTTGAGGGGATATGCCATTTCCTTCAGCAAGGGTTTGAAATATCTTGCATAATACTCCTCCATCGCGGCTTTGGACAAAGCTCCTCCCGGATAATGTTCCGGAGATCGTTTCATGCTGTACAGCAATTCCCGTGTAGCCTCTTGAGCTTTTTTGAGATATCCCAACCCGCCTGCATGTTCATCTCGAATATTGATGATTGAAACGTTTCCGCAGGCCGTTTCATAATTGCGATTACAACGTCCCGCCGCTTGTACGATGCTGTCCAGGCCGGTCAACGAGCGGACGACCCGTTCAAAAGAAACATCCACTCCCGCTTCTATTAAAGAAGTACTGATGCAAATGATTTTTTCGTTGGAATCATTCTGCGCAAGCAGTTTGCGCATTTGCTGCAATACGTTGCTGCGATGAGCAGGGCACATGTTGGTGGACAAATGAAAAACCCGGTATTGAGTTTCTTTTCCAACCATGTCCCGAATATGCTTAAAAATTTTACGTGCACAAGCTTTGGTGTTTACAATAGCCAGTACCGATTTTGCACTGTCCAATTGCATGACAATAAAACCAGCTGTTTCTTCCATTGAAAATCCCTGCTCAGTCATACAGTCTGTAATTTGCACACGCCGGAAGGACTCACTGTATTTTTCTTCATTTTCAATGATGCTTTGCGGCTGCAAAATCCGGTAATTGTCAAGTCTGTCCAAAAGGGGTTGGGTAGCTGAGCAAAGTACTACCGAGGTTTTGCAAAAAGATGCCAAAGAATTCATTGCGGCATTAAAGAGCTTTAACACTTTTATCGGCAGAGCTTGAATTTCATCTAGAATAATCACCGAATTTCCCAGCGCTTGCATACGGCGAAGGCAGGATGTTTTTCCCGCGAACAACGTATTCAGGAACTGAACGGCCGTGGTAGCCACAACAGGGGACTGTGCCCAGTTTTCAATCAATGATTGATACCTTTTCTCGTCTTCACTCTCATCAGAATCAAAGATAATGTTTGAATGATGCTCAAGCACAGCATTGGCGTTCCCAATAAATTTAGAAATTTCCGATGCGTTTTGTTCCAGAATGGAATTAAAGGGCGCAATATATAAAATGCGCTGTTTCTCATAACGCCGTGCAGTATGTAAAGCATACCGGAGAGCGGCTAAGGTTTTTCCAGCGCCGCAGGGCACCACCAACCGAAAAATTCCGCCCTCACCCGCATCAAATTCTGCGCAGGACCTTGATATTTCCGCTCGGTATGGATCCAGACTGGATGGTTTTTTTTCCTTTTGCAGTTCTTCTAGTCTTGATTCATAATATTTGAGATAATTCTCCCACATTTCCTTGCGTTCGGACGGCGTTTTGATCTGCGGCAATGAGGTGTTATCTTCAAAGCAGGCAGTATCTGTGCGATCGGCATCAATGACAATGGAGGTAAGTAAGCGGGTGAACATGGACAAATAAAAATGCTGCGAACCTAAAAACTCGCTTTTGTCCTGTAAGAATCGAATTTTCTCGGCAATAGACCGGGCGTCGCGGCAGGCACCTATAAATTCATTGTTAATAAAATCCGCACCATAATGCTGATATATCACATCTTTTATACCTTCATAGGAATCGGAAACCTTTTCTGCCGCCTCCGCAAACACAGCATCGCCGTCCAACGTAAGGCAGTCTCTCAGTCCATGATGACTCATAATGACTGTTCGAATTATTTCCCCAGTTAATTTAGAATACAAATCCTTTGATGAAACCAATTCATTGACAAGTATCGCGCCATGGGTCGAATGGATGACTGAACCGCGGACAACCCGTTTTCCTTCAGCCGCAGCCTGAATATATGCGGCAAATTCCGGTGTGTTTTTGCCATCATCATGATGCCGTCCCGCAAGCTTCGCCATCTTGGCAACGCCGTATTGATGTGCCACGGCAGCAGCGAGATCCGCTACATGGTCATTGTGCTCATCCACATATTGTTCTCTCTTATCGACTTTGCGAATATGAGCAATAAAGCGCTTAGAGTGCATATGAATTTTTCACCTCTCCCTGCCTTATCACTAAAAACTTGAAAATGATTTGGAAAGCGGCAAAACTCTAAAACTATAAGTTTTATAGATTCCGGCTTTTCGAAGAAGTTGACTCAGCTTGAGGGAAGAAAAAATTATAGAAAGCTAATGCTGATGCTGTTCAGACAGAGAGTTGTGTTGTAACCCTGAACGGCACCCAGAACATTAATATCCCTAAATTTTCCTTGCTATATCTAAAAAATGTTTTCACATAATGTCAATGCAAATTTGACACATAATATAGCAGGATACCGGCAAGCTTTACATTCAGAATTCCCAACCACTAAAAAACTTTGAAGTGTTTTCAGCCACTCAAGATTAAATAAAAGTTGGTTTTTGTTACTTTCCACATTCTTCCTTGTTTTCCTCCCAAGATCATGAAAATAGTCCAATAAAAAACAAAATGGTCAGACCGTCCTTTAACGATTTGACCTTTCGAACCTTCATAATGCCTTAACCCCACTTAGAGGGGGCGTTTTCTCTAATTTTCAGTACTTTTACGCAAATACTTATACCCTTGCCCTGTACACCCTATATTTGCTTAAAAATGTGCCACCGGGGGTCTAAAAAATGTTGCTTTCTAATGTCCAAGGAAACATAACCGATGACCTGCTCATTACGAGTAAGCTGACTAGTATCCTAACTGGTTCTTTGTTAACCTAAAACACCCCATTTTAAAGGGTTTTGTAGTTCTCAATTCACCCTGTATACTAACTTATACTGCAATTTTTGAGCCCGGTTGCAGTAACGGTTGCAGTATTTATTTTGTTTTCACCGTTGAGTTATATGGATTTTGTAAAGTTCGTTCTCTAGAAAATACTGTAACAAGTCAAGGGTTTGTGGAAGCACCTTGCTCCCACCTCATAGTCAAACTATAAAGAGAATTACCACGAGTCTGTTCAACTATCGCACTGAAATTCCCTTTACGATAAATCATTTCGGTTCTACTATCAACTAATTCCTTTTCTTCCCTAAAATATTTCCAACCATTTGCACCCGCGTCTTGCTGGTGCCATTGTTTATCCAGTTCGTAAATCTTTATGTTATGCAAAGTGCGTCTCCCCAGATTATTACTTCCTATTTAATCCAACGATAAATTTACCCACTGTGTCTTTATTGCTATTTATGGAAGTGACAACTATTTCTATCATGAGAGGCATAAATTCCTGTAATTCTAAAAGCCCCTTATTGTCTAACTGAGTAATGCCTCTTTCATCAGTCTTTTTAAAGATAAATCTTCCATGGGCACATCTATTTCGCAAAGTCTCGATATAACCTGAAATGCTGAGTTTTGAATATTCCTTACTGATATACTGGTCATTGAATTTATTTAAAAGGATGTCATATTCGGAATCCCACTTTCCGTTGTTTTTGTATGAATCCTCTAATATTCTGTAAAAGGATAAGTAACGGTAATATAATGGTAGATCTTCATTTAACCCATCAGTCAATAATTTAATTAAATACCTATTTTCCCATGTTGATGTAAAGTTATTTTTGATTATTTCTCTATTTACAGGTACGGAATTATACTTTTCCTGAAGCTTTACACTTAATCCTGGGGGATTTCCCTTATCAATAAAGTTCCACAGACTAATCTTTGAAAATTGCAAACTAGGATCATAACTAATGCGTAAAGTTGAAAACATATGCTCTTTAATGGACTGAATTGCATTTAAGCTAATTTCTGGAATCTTATCTTCGTTAACGTAACTTATACTTATACGTAACATATTAGGCACATCTTCGGTGCCTAAAAGTGATGCTTTATAATGATATTCAGTTCCAGGTATATCAATTTCCAAGAACGCAGTGCTTCCATCGTCATGATATTGTTCTTTAATTGGCTCTATAAAATAGTAAATATAGCAAACCTTCAACTCGATTCCCCCCCAGAAGAAGCATTTCGCATAACGTCCCGCGTATTCCCGAAGTCTGGTTACTACATTCATATCCTCTCAGATTTAGGGAATACGCTGTTATGTGCTGTGCGGAGATTCATACTTTCACAAGTTGTTCTTTTATCGGCAGTTGCCTCACAAAGATTTTACTTTCATCATTATGTATTCCGATATTCCATCTTTGAAAAGATCATTAATCAGACCAACCTGTTTATAACCAATTGATTCATATAACTTTTTAGCATGCTCATTAAAACTACTTACCAGGAGAAATACCTTATCAGAATGTGTAAAACCTATCTCTTCGAAATAACCTAGTAACCTTTTCCCTATACCCCGACTACGAAAATTCTTCTTGACCGCTATATTGCAAACATATGGAAAATCATAAAATGTACCATTTAAAACAAACCTAATGTATCCTAGGCACTCACTTTCATCATTTAATGCTAAATACATTTCTTTCCTCTCAAACGCTTCAACCAGATGTTTCTTTGCGGTTTTTTCATCCGGGAGATAAGTACAAGCAAGTTCAGAATTCATTAATGCTTCTAGACAGTCGTCTATGTATTTAATTTCGCCTTCTACAATTTTTATTTCCAAATTCTCACCCCTATCAAAACTAAAGACCCAGCATTGCATATAACGTTTAAGAATTTGCGCCGCGTCATTCCGCTTTCATATTGACTAAGTGGCGCTAAATTCTGTGTTATATAAAGTGCCACGGCATGCATATGGCTAACCTTCGACTGTTGGCAATGTATTGTCATAATATAAACAACCATATCTCACATTAACTACTTTTCCATCTTGTTCTGATAATTCGTTGCTACAAAGTCCATAATCCCAGAAATAAAATTGGCCACTTATGGGGCGAAAATATGAACATTTATCACAATAATTTATTGATTTTTTCTGAGGAATCAGTGTTTCCCATCTCTTATGACATCGTTTTGAATACTCACTTATTAGCAATTCCTCATTACTTAATCCTGTAATTTTTTCATCCGAAATGTATTGAATCCATTCACTATTCTTTAGTTCCAGATTAATGTCTCCGGGTAATAGTATCTCTAAGATACGACCAGAACTTGATTGTCCTAAGAAGTCAATTTCAAATCCATCATCAAAGATAAAGCCAACATCTAAGCACGATATTTTCTTAATATCAATTAATTTATGACCTATTAAGAGTTCAAGTTTAGGTCC
>JGI2924J29684_1076917_pt1 | contig 12175 bp, 13 predicted proteins | sample BenlonsequencITS_FD_29684 | JGI IMG/M metagenome (IMG submission 29684)
GGTACGCCAAGAAGCACGACAGCGTATAAAGCAAACCGTAAGCGATCCAAGTGGCAAACCACGGCACGACCCGCCATCTGACCTTCAGCGTCAGCACGAGAACCAGGACCAAACGAAGCATCGGGTCGAGCGCCCAAAGCGCGATGTCTAAAAGAGACAGCTTCACCGATAGCCCCTTCCGAAAGGGTATCCGATCTGCTGTTTGCGCAGAAGTAAGGTTCCTCGGCCAGATCACGCATGAGCTTAGGACAGGTTCCGAAAACACCGTTTTCCGGGCGCGGCGCAACTTGTATGCTGGGTCCAATGAAAGCCAACACGCTGCCGTTATCCCGTGCAAGAGCTAACAGCATTGCCGTTGTAGTCACCTTTGCTCTTTTCTTCGGAGCGTTATGGGCTGCTTTATACGGCTTACATGCTTTCAGTCCCTTTGATTACGGACGACTGAAAGCCGCTTTAGGTCTTTCTACTGTGGTCGCAATACTCGGCATGGGGGCTTGCGTAGCGTTACCGAAGTCCGGAGTGATGAGGTTCCTTGAGCAGGGCTCTGTGATCAAAGCGTTCGGTTGGCTTAGTGTGATCCTCGCGCTCGACTCTATGCTCATTGAGCCCTACGTCAGCTACCTCGCCCCGCGATTCGGGCTTGATTACTCTCTTCGATGGCAGTTTCAATTGATTGTTGCGGGTCTGCTTGCGTTAATAGTAGCGATCACGAAGCGGACTTGGCGGTGGGTTCCGTTCTCACTTTTGGCAACTGCCTTCGGCTTGTTTTGGCTTCTAATGATTCTCGTGCCGGAGTAGGTTGCCGGTCCTTCCTTGAAAGTCCGGTTTTGGAAACAGTGCGGGCCAGAGAGTTGCCGAAAACACCGTTTTGCGGGAACGCGCGCTCAAAGAGCGGGTATGCATGTGCTGGTGGGGTTGCGGATACTGGTCACTTGGTATCGTTAAGCCGACAGCCTGTGTTGCTTTGCATGAGGACAATGATGGGTCTCAGTCTTGGCGAACGTCTCTTCATCCCCTTGCTGTTTGCGGGGATCTACTCGATCTTGGCGGTCGGCTTCATGGTTTCGGTTGGAGGACGCACTCCCCGGCTGAAGATCATTGCAAGGTACTCCATACTGCTGATCCTAGGCATCATGTACTGCATGTCTTGGCATGAACAACTAAGTGCCCTGACCGGATGGGCAAACGCATGGATCGGCGCAGCGATCATCTTGACGGCAGTGATCTTCGCAGGCTGCAAAGCGACGCTTTCGCGACGAACGCACCATGATGTTGCAACTGGCGTGAAGGGGTGACGTCAACGCACTCGCTGTTTCCCGGAAAGTCGGGTTTTCGGAAACAGTGCCGATTGGTGTCGACAAACGCCGGCGTCGTCACGTGTGCACTGACCTCGCAAAGTCGCGTTTCCGGACTAGAACGGTTGCAGTTGCCAAAGACGCTGTTTCGCGGGCTAGCGTACTGGACTAGCTGATGAATCTCAGTCCGTCGCTAAGGCTTCGCGTAATGCTGCTCGGGTGTTTCTGCCTTCTGGCGTGGAACAACAATTTTTGCTTCGGACAACAGGCGTTCTGCTTCGCTCGATAGTCTCGGGGGAACATACTCAGCCGAGAACGTATAGGCGCCTGATCGCAGCACGCCAAAGCCAAGTGGCCAATTCGCTGGAAATCGATGAGACTGCCCTGGACGCAGTACTATCCACTTCTCTGTGAGGCTGCTAATTGTCATAGGCGGCGTTGGGTGCATGCCTCCACCAGGGCCACAGCTGCCCAGTCCAGCACCAATCCCTTGTTCACTGCCGTTCGCCGGCATAAATTTCCACGGAAAGCGAATGAATCCGTTTGACGAAGGAGTGATGCAGTCGAGTTCTGGCGGCGGAATGCTAAGGTTTCCACCACTGACATTAGTGAACACGAAGGTGAAGCCGGTTGGCACACCATCCGCAAGGGAGGTCGCCAGAAGTTCGATTGCGATTTCAGGCTGCGTTGCCCGATCCGGTTCTGACCAGATGCACTCGTGAACCATCATCAAACAAACCGCCAGACAAAAGGCCCTCATTTTCATGGTCGCTCTTAGTGGAGTTTATCAATCCTCTTCCCGCAAAGTCAGGTGTTGGCAAGCGGTGCGGATTGGGAACGATAAACGCCGTTGTAGGATGTTGGCCTTTGAGGCGAATCCCTCAATCCAGCAATGCGCATTGACGCATGTGCCGACATTACGCATTTCTATAATGCGATATCGTCGTTCACAGCGACGGTGATGTTCTGCTCCCAACTAGAAAGCGTTCGGTTGTCGGATCGAGGCGTGCCCCAGGAATTTGATCTGCTCCAAATCACCACCGGCTTTGCGGCAGTGCTATCACTTTAAGGACGTTACCCTATACGGCAGCAGACTACTTCGACCTGAATGGCGATTCATCACCCATGAAGAGACACGCGTTTTTACCGGACGGGAAGTGTACGGTTCGTGCTCCAGGCATAGTGTTCGCACTGCTGATGGCGCTTGCAGTTCTCAACTACTCATTCTGCGAGGCCCAGCATCCCTCTCCCGACTCGCGAGCAGTCGGCCACAGCTTCGCGACTGTTTCCATAAAGCCCAGCAGTGGTGATGGGAATTTGGACTTTGGACCAATTGGAACTGGGTACCGGGCACGCAACTCACCTCTGTTGTGGGTCATCATGCAGGCGTACTACCCACAAACGATGGCGTATTGGAGGAAGGAACGTTTGCTGAACGCTCCTGACTGGGTTCAGTCCGTGAAATTCGACATTGACGCCAAGCTAGAAGATAAAGACTTGGAAGGGTTCGCAAAGCTGACGAGCGATGAGAAAGCACGGGCCCTGGCTCCCTATCTTCAGGCCATGTTGCGTGATCGTTGTATGCTGCAGATCGCGGAAGGCCAGAGCCCTGGGAAGTACTATGCGCTTACAGTTGGTAAGAGGGGCCTGACAATCGACGACAAGACACCGCCTATCGCCGGAGGCATCCCTCTTCCTGACGGTGGAAGCTACAAGCCGATCTACTCAGAAGCTGTTAAGCAGCACGTGCTGACATTCTCCGACGTTTCCATGTCCGATTTCGCTACTGTGCTCACTGGCCTGATTGGTGAAGACGGCTTGCCGATCCACGATGAAACAGGGCTAGTAGGACGCTTCAACTTCACCCTATTTCCAACAGATGCTCAGTCCATCGACCGTGCGGCGGAGAATGAGCCGACGGGCACTGCCCCCAGCACACGATGGAACATCGGCGCGCTGGGCCTCAGCCTTAAGCAAGCTAAAGGTAATCTCCCATCACTCACCGTGGTCCATATTGAGAGGCCCAGTGCCAATTGAAAGAGACATCGGACCATCCTACTGCTCAGCCGCGCACATGTCATACAGTGCTACCGACATGTCTCAAGGTGGGTGCGGTATATTCATCCATCATCCGCCGACACGCTGATGAGCTGAAACCGGAGCGCTACGACACGACGGATGTATCGCCTACCGAACGTGGTCACTCCGCGTCCTAAGGTCTGTGACCTAACGCTTTAATCGGAGCATGAGCATGAGACATCGTTTCCGCAACACCCTTTGTCTTGCAGCGATCCTTCCCCTTTGCTTTGTCCAGCGATCCTCAGATCTCTTAGTCCAAGGTCCTCATCCTCTAAGGATTCCAACGGGCAGAAGCGAGTTGATACGATCATTCGTTTTCGATGTCGCCAGCATTCGACAATCTGATCCTGGGATGCCAGTGCGGCAACATTTCAACAGCCCTAGCCACGTTGGCAGCGTTGACGCTGTGATGCGACTCAGTCAAGTGATCGGCGAAGCGCTTGATGTCAACTTTAGGTTTCAGCTTGCCGGCGGTCCGGACTGGCTTGATCAACAGACCTTCGTGGTTCATGCAACTGCCGAAGCAGACGTCGATCGCCAACTTGCCTTGATGTCGGATGAAGAGGCCAAAGCTGAAAAGCGTCGAATGCTACTCCGCCTCTTGCAGGACCGATTCGGATTTATCTACCACTACGAACAACGATCGGGCTTAACCTATTTCCTGTCTGTGCAGAAGGAAAACTCGGGCTTACAGCCTGGAACCGGACAGCAACCAGGGTCTGGAATCGTCTCCAGCGGCGCCCCTTCTGATATCCGCCTCACGGCCCATAACGCAAAGATGAGCCAGTTCGTAGGCCTAATGAGCTACTACCTCAAAGCGCCGGTAGTCGATCAGACTGCTCTGAACGGAACTTACGATTTCAAGGTCCATTTCAATGCGAGACCGGATCTGCAAAGTGGCGATGTGGATTCCGGACCTCTGCCGGAAAAAGCTCTGTCGAGTCAGCTTGGATTGAAACTGGTACGCGGTAAGGCACCAATGCGGATCGCTGTGATCGATGCACTGAAAGAGCCGTCGCCAAACTAGTGGTGTTGCTCCACTGAACCTGCAGCTAGTTGTGCAGCATGTGAACTGCCAAGCTCTAATGAGCTTCATCGATCAGATGACTCCATCTGATGGGTAATGAGAAACGCCGATCTCGTCACTTGAGACCCGTTGGGCCATTCAAGTCGGAAGCTCGGACCGGATTACTTCCCATATTGCGACTTCTGCCGGTCTCGTGAATGTTCGTGAGGATTTAGGGTCAGCCACAGCAAGAATGAGATTATGACGCACATGATCTCATCACGTCAGTTTTTCGCTATCTACTCGGGGGCAGTCACTCTTGCCTTTGCAGGTGTGGTCCTGCTCGGTGCTCGGAGACCCGCTCAGAACACGAGCTTCGATCAGATCACCGTTCACCGTATTAACGTGGTCGAGCCAGATGGAACCACCCGCATGGTTCTCTCAAACAACGCCGAGTTCCCTGGTGCGTATTATCTGGGCAAAGAGTACCCCAGGACGGATCGGGACGCCACAGGGATGCTCTTCAACGATGAAGAAGGCACTGAGAATGGGGGGCTAATATTTGGTGGCAAGAAAGACAAGAACGGCGTCACTCACAGCTGGGGCCATCTCAGCTTTGACGAGTACCAGCGAGATCAAACGATGGTGCTTGAATCAAACAGCGATGGCGCTTCGAGGAACACCTACTACGCCCTCAACGACGATGATCGACCGTACTCGCTTACTCCCCAGTTCTCGGCCGAATGGCAGCGCGTTAAAGCTATGCCGCCAGGACCGGCCCGCGTCGCAGCGAGTCAGGCATGGCACACCAAGTATCCAGGTGGCATTGTGAACAGAGGCTATTTTGGGCGCGGGCGAGACAAGTCTGTAACGCTCAGCCTCAAAGATCAGCAGGGACGTGAACGCCTCGTAGCCAGCGTAGGACCGGACGGGGCGCCACGGATAGACTTCCTGGATGCGAGTGGGAAAGTCATCCGTTCGATTAGCAGCGACACGAAATGAGAGCTCGCGCGGAGCCCCCTTGAGTATTTTGACCAGCCTGGACCAGCCCCCTCAACTGACGACAATGCGACTTGTCGTTCCCAAGAAAGGAGCTAGGAGACGCTCGGGTCCTGGAGAGGACGAACGCTACCGGAAAGCATATCTGGGTGGGGGCGATTTACTGGAACGATCCGAGTGAACGCGGTGTCTAAACACACATGCGCGCAGGTATTGCTACATGTCTCCTTATGCTTTCCATCCGCCTTTCCGCTCATGGCCAGACGACTGCGTCCATTCCGCCGAGTCCGATGCATCGAATCTACACGGAAGACCAGGCAGACCTTCCCGACAGCGGCGGAACAGTCTCCTACGAGCAGTACATGCAGCGCGTAACAAAACGCATGGCTGATGTGCGGCAGTTGCTCACGGACGGCAAGCTTACGACTGGCCGCGATCTTCGAGATGCGTCCCTGATCTTTCAGCATGGAAACACCGAGGCGGACTGCTTGTTTGCGCACGTGCTGGCAATGGAAGCTCTGCTGCATGGCGACATCGGTGCGAAATGGGCGGCGGCAGCAACGCTGGACCGGTACCTTCAGCTGATTGGCAAGTCGCAGATCTTTGGAACGCAATATCCGTCGGATGCGAGTGTTCCCAAGGTGACCACGAGCCCGACGGCCGAGCGCCTCTCCGGAAGAAGCCAGCAACCCTACGATCCGCGCCTTTTGCCTGACGGTGTCCGGCAGGACTTTTGTGTTCCGACCGTAGAAGAGCAGAAAAAGAATGTAGCAGTGTTCAACACGGGCGCACGTCCGAGCGGCACAGCGATGCGAAGTGCCGGTTGCATGAACTAAGAAGTACTCTGGACCAAAAGACCGCTTCGCCGCCGATAAACCCAACTCATCTAACGAACTCCCACCTCTGCAGTGAAGCTAATGTGAAAATGCCGTCGTCCGAGAGCATTCGTTCATGCCGTTGGTAGGCGTAACGTTAGTCTGACTTAGGAGACTACCGTGGAAGCGAATCGATGAATTTGTGGATCTCATTCAGTACATCGTCTTGATTCGAAACGAAGACCGAGTGAGTCGCATGCGGAAGAATAACTACGCGCGCTGTAGGCACGTCTTTTCGCAGAGTCGCGATATAACGACGCGTGCGTGCGACGTCCGACGCGTCAGCTCTTGCCTCAACGTTTGGATGAGGCTCACGTGCAGGGCCACGATGCCTCAGAGCGAAGACCGCTAATAGAGGCACACCCACATTCGTAAATTTCTCTTGTCCGGCCATCATTGCTGAAAAGGAAGAGGGAACCGGTTCTTTGTCTGCATCAGGAGGCGGCGGGTAGTCGCGCAGCTCATTCTGTCGTTCCATCAAATCGCCTTGCAGTCGGGGTAGTTCCTCCAACAAGCTCCGAATGATAGCTGACGCGTTGGCCGGGCCTTTACCAGGCACCAGTTGCGCAAGCTCTTCCCGGACTATCCGGGAATCGATCAGCAGATTTCCTTTGGATGGATCGTAGAACGCATAGCCGTAGGCTGCGTCAAGATAGACCAAGCCTGCCACTCGGTCAGGAGCACGGCTACCGACAAAACTCAGTTCCTCCCCGGCAAAAGAGTGACCAATCAGCACTGGGTTTACGAGCTTTAGGGCGTCCAGCACGGCCACAAGATCTGTTCCGAGCTGCGAGGCGGAATAGTTTGTACCGTCTGGTACTGGTGAACTGGAACTGCCTGTGCCCCTTGGGGTGATTCCCAGAACGTGGTATCTCTCCGCCATCCTCGGCGCTATCGTATCGAACACATGGGCTGTCCCACCAAGACCTGGGATCATAACGACCGGTTTCCCGGTCCCACCCCAATCTATGACCTCCAGACTGACAGCAGGAGCTACTTCAATGAACCGAGTGCTGTGAGGCGTTGTGTCCGATTCCTGCTTCTCCAGAGGTTGTGCTGCGAGACAAAACATCATTGCAGGGAAGCAAAGAAAAGACCGAATCCATCTCATGCGCCAGACTCCATATCAGCTAACTGCTCCAGCATCGCTATCAAGGAGTTCAAGCGAGTGCTTGTTGCCTTATATCGCAGATGCATCCGCTCGTCTTCCTTGAAAGTTGGTTTTTAGGAAACTGTGCGGATTGGCAACGATACACGCCGTTCGCGGAAGCTGGCCTGCACCACCGTCAGCAACGATGAGTGACCTCCAGAAATCTGATCTGCTTTAGGGGGGCGAGGCCGGAACGTGCGCGGCGCCGCGCTCGATCCCAGGCTCCTTCGCCTTCGGTGACGACTCAAAGTGACTCAGACTCGCCAATGTTCGGAGATGCCGTGCAGTAGGGGCTGGAGTGGCTGACTACCGACCTTCCCCCGCAGCCTGCCAATTATTGATGCCTGCTTCTTTCCGACATCGGATGCCAGGGAGCCCGGCCACTCACCCTCGCAAAAGTTTCTTTGCCATGATGGGGAAATCCATGCGTTTGAGGTGCATACCTTTTAGGAGCAACAAGCGTCCAGCATGAGAAGCACAAGCAGCCGGGGTACCTGCACGCAAGTCAGACTATCGAGGGTGATTTGACCAAACCTCCGTCACCTTCATTCGGGATAGTTCCTGCTGTCCTACTCCCAGAGCGTGAATCACGATCCACCGACCCTGCCCTAGAGCGCGGAAGCTTCCTGTTCTCAGCATTCAGCTCGATCCGGCTGAACCTGAGTTCGGATGAAGATCTCGCAAGGCTACTTCTAGAGGGGTCGGCCGAAGCACTAGCTGTGCTTTTCCGCAGGCATAGTCGGCTGGTTTACGGGATCGTTCGGAAGGTGTTGAGAAATGACGCCGAGGCGGAAGACACTTTACAGACAGTTTTCTTTGATGTGTTCCGCTCCATTCACCAGTTCGAAGCAAGCCGCGGCAGCTTTAAAACGTGGCTTCTCCTCTTCGCGTACCACCGGGCATACAACCAGCGGAGATTGATGCATGCCAGACGCTACGAAGACACCGATGCTCTCCAAGACCTGAGCCCTACTCAGCTCGGGCAGGTAAATTTGCACTCTCGATACGCTGTCTCTGAGCTCAGCTTTGCCATGAAAGAGGCCCTGCAGAAGCTTAAACCTCAGCAGCAGCGCGCCATCGAGCTCATCTACTTTGACGGCCTCACCCCAGAAGAAGTCTCTCTACAGACCGGAGAGACCGTTCGCGCTGTTCGGCACAATTTGTACCGAGGAATAGACGCTTTACGCGCTTTGCTTTCTACCCCTGATAGGCGACCAACGGAATCTCAGCGAGGTACACCTTGAACGATCACAGTCACTTTGAAGAGCTTTGCGCTCTCGAGATGGTCGACCAGCTTACGCAGCAGGAGCGCCTAGAACTGTCAGCGCATTGCTCCTGGTGCTCCGATTGTGCGGCCTGGTTATCTGACGCACACAACATAAGCAGCCAGCTCCTTGTTTCACATCAGGCAAACACGAAGATCGAAGCGTTGCCAATGGGTGCAGACGCGCGGTTTGCAGCCGAAGCTAACCGCCGGGGCATCCCCTTCGCACAGCCCAGACGACCTGCCTCACTGTCACCGCTTACGCTTGCGGTGGCCGCAGTCACCCTAGTTGCGATTGGCATAGCAACTGGTCTCTCGATCCACAAGATAGCTCCCGCCGTCATCCAAGAAGCTTCCGCTCAAAAAGAGACGACACCACGGGTCGCAGAGAAGGTTTCCATGCTGCCAAAGTCACCCGCCTTCGAAAATTCTTCGAGGCGGACGCCTTCGCAGAGGCGGATATCGCGTCTCGCTAAAGACGCAACACGCCCAGTTCTTCCGGTCACAGATTCGTCAGGCGCTACGCGGCCTCAACAGCGTGAATCATTCCAAATGCGTCCTGTCATGTTCGACTTCGGCAGCTGCTGTCAGTTTGTCGCCCAGAGGGTGGCGCTGGTCTCGCAACCAACAAATGTGCCGGCGATGCGCACCCTACCTCGTTTCGGAGAAACGTGGCCCCCTACGGCGCCGTCCGAACGCGCTTTCCGATACGAAGCTGCACTGCTTCCCTACAGCTCTAGTTTCCGTTCGTGGCAGGCGCAAGGTCTCGCTTTCCGACCGCAGATCCCGTCGTTTTCCTTCAACCTTGAGCACACCCGGTAACTCTGAGGATTCGCTATGAAGGCCGCTCTACTTGCATCAGCTCTTGTCCTGTTCTCATCCGCCTGCGTCGCGCAAGCTGCTCCTAGCTCCCCTACAAACGGCATCGTCACGATAGCGTTCAATACTGCCGTCCTACAGACGAACGAGGCGCAGCGCGAGCTATCAAGCCTCCAGACCAAATTCGCCCCTCGGCAGGCTCACCTTGAAGCTTTGAACGGGGAAATCGAAGCGCTCCAGAAGCAAGCGGCTACAGATCCCACAAAGGTCAACTCGATCAACGCGAAAGAAAAGCAGCTCCAGCGGGAGGGTGAAGACTTTAGAACCGAGTCCCAAACGGCGTCCGAACAGACCTTCCAGGCTGTTGCGCAGAAGGTGTACGCCTTTCTTCAGGAGTTCTCTTCGCAGCACGGATACACCGCCGTCATCGAACGCGGCTCGGATGCCTCCCCGGTCGTTTGGTACGCGGCTGCCAATCTTGACATTACGAAGACGGTCGTTGACGCGTATAACGCGAGAGCAGCTACGAGCAATACCGCCATACCGAACGCTCCATCTCCGCGTCAGGGAGCTCGTCAGCAAAATAAGCAGTGATCAATGGGCCGGTCACTGATCCAGCGCGACTGTAAGTAACTGGTCAGCGACGCTGTTCGCGGCCTCACCCTCCACATTGCTCAAGACCACTACTGCTATACGCCTATCCGGTACATAGCTCAGGCTGGTCTTGAAGCCCGCAATGGCGCCTCCGTGGGTCACGATAGTGGTTCCGGTCTTATTGGCAGTCACATAGACACCAAGGCCATAGCCGCCTTTACCAGGGGTCGTCATCAACTTCAGAGAGTTCTTGTTGAGCACTTGTCCGCCAAAGAGAGCGCGCTCCCATTTGAGAAGATCCTGCGTCGTCGAGTACATCGAGCCTGCTGCCCAAGGTACAGACATCGACAAAGACCTTACCGAAAGCAATCCCGACGTCCCCGGTCGATAGCCTTGAGCACGCTTCGTTAGAATCAGTCCGTCCACATCTAGCCCCGTGCTCTTCATCTCGAGCGGATCGAAGATCCTCGCCTGGAGCTGGTCGCCATAACTTTTACCGGTCACTTTCTCGATGACTGCTCCAAGGACCTCGAAACCCGAACTGCTGTAAGCCCATTTGCTGCCTGGTTCAAAGTCCAGCGGCTTGTTCTTGAAAAAATCTAGTTCCTCATCAACCGTATGCGACGTCATTCCCCATGCCGGCATTTCCTTGAAGCCGGTGAAGTCCGGGATGCCTGATGTGTTTCCCATCAGCTCTGCCAAGGTCACTTTCTGCCACGTCTGCGGCGCGTCCGGTAGATACTTGCTGACTGGATCCTTAATATCGAGCTTTCCGTCTTGCTGCAACAGCAACACCAGCGCCGCGGTGAACTGCTTGGTCAACGACCCTATTCGCAATCTAGTGTCGGGGGCATTGGGAATATTCCACTCTAGATCAGCCGATCCATAGCCCTGATTAAGCAGCACATGATCGCCCTCTGAAACCAACACCGTCCCCATGAAGGCGTTCGAGGCTGCGTAGGATTTAACGATCTGATCCATACGCTTCTCTACAGGTGTCGCTCCCGAACCGGGCGTACTCTGCGGGAAGGCCGAACTGGCACACGCAAGAGCTGTAGCTAAACTCACAAGTGCTCGCAAACTAGGCTTCATCTACTACCCCTGATTGGACCATCGCGGCCCTCTGAATCAGCTTAGGTGATATCAGACTCATCGGTTGGTATCGAGAATCGCCCTTGTGGGATGTCGGCCGGTTTGCCGCGCCTCGACGGCGGTTTTGGGCCGGATCGCTGACGAGAATGCGACTTCCCGTTCCTAATGCGACACGCATCGTTGTGCAGTTACGATATCCATGATGATGGAGTCGATCAGAAACGACCACGTTAGAACCTGGCTCTGTTCGCTCATGCTGTTGGGGTCTGCCGTAAGTTTGAAGGCGCAGCAGAGCGGTCCGGCAATCCCAGCAAGCTATGTGCGTGTGGACGGGATAACGTACGCCCAAGGCAAATCGGCTCCCTTGCTTGCGGACATGTACGTGCCGAAAGGTCCCGGCCTACATCCGGCGATCGTCTACATACACGGCGGCGGTTGGACCGGGGGCAGTCGGACAGGTTGGGATAAGCTGATCGCGCCTTTCGCGGAGCACGGCTATGTCGGGATGGCAATCGACTACGACCTCAGTCCGGGTGTCCGCTTCCCGATCGCCCTTGAAGAATGCAAGGAAGCCGTTCGTTGGCTTCGCGCCCATGCCATCCAGTACCATGTCGACCCGAATCGCATTGCGGTCGCTGGCGGCTCTGCCGGGGGAGAGCTGGCTGCACTTGTGGCGTTAACAAACGGCGATAACCGCTACGAAGTCGGCGCATTCAAGAACTTCAGTTCAAGTGTGAAAGCGGCCGTTCTCTACAGCGCTGACCTTGATCTGACGAAGTTCTCTGACACGGACGACGCAGTACACCCATACCTCGGAGGTTCGTGCTCGGCGCAACATGCTCTGTGCCTAGAGGCTTCTCCACAATTCCACCTCCATGGCAATCTGCCTCCCATATATATCGGCCAGGGCAACGCTGATGAGGACGTTCCGTACTCCCAATTCACCAGCTTCGTTGATGCCTATAGGAAAGCGAACGGAGCCATCACTCCCTTCACCGCGGA
>JGI2924J29684_1076915_pt1 | contig 12174 bp, 10 predicted proteins | sample BenlonsequencITS_FD_29684 | JGI IMG/M metagenome (IMG submission 29684)
TCTCCTTGTATATGGTATCATACATCGGAGATTCCACCTTACTCCTTGTTAAAAACTGTTCGCAAATCTGGGCTCAGCATATAATGAGTAATTAGCTCTTTATAGGCACCAACAAATATACTGTCTTCTGTAAATCTGCTTTCCATTATAGTATGTATTTCACATAATGAATTTAGAGACTCTCTAAACAACCACCATAAGAGAAGATCAGTAGAATTTTCCGTATCAAGACCTAACTTTGAGGAAGACAAAATTTCTTTACTATTTCTTTTTAATTCACTTTCTGATAATTGTTGAAAACATACTTTATGCAGAAAGCCTTCAGCATTATCAATAGATATTTTCTCTTTAGTTGATATTTTTAAGGCAACTGTACGAATCGTATTTTCATCTTTCTCGGAAATCCTTTGTAATTCAGGACCAAGTTTACCAAAATATGATAACGAAACTAAAGCCTCGGGATATTCCTTTATATAGTTTATAACCCTCTTAACAAATGAATTCGGCTTATTTGAAGATAGATCTGATATAACTATCGGATCGCTGTAATCTTTTACTTGGTAAATTGATTTTACTTCTCCATTATTGATCACGGAAAAGTCTTCAATTCCCTCAGGACAAAAGATATTTGTTTTCCCCTCCGTTAATATTTTATAGAGAACGAATAATAATTGTTTTCGGTATCCTCGATAAACATGAGAGGCATCATCTACTTTCTGATTATTCGGCGAGACATTAGGCATCAGTCGATTCCACCCTCACTCCACCTTTAAATCTATGAATCTCCGATCTTTGAAGTTCCCTCAGTTAGCAACAGCTCCTTTCACTCATTTTTTTCCCTCTCCGCACGGGAAATCCAGATCAAAAACCTCAAGCTTCTTCCCTCCGCCGTCCCAGTCAAGGGTGCCTTTACACTGGTGACAGTACCAAATGGTCTTGAGATACTTTTTTTCAAGTAGCGGCGGGACACAGTCGGAAAAGGGTTTTACATCCGGATGGAGTTCCTTCATGAAGCGATACAGGCCCTTGGTCCCTTTCTTGCTGTTACATGACTTGCAGGCCCACACCTGGTTATGGATTCCCTGAATATGATCGCAGGTAGGACAACTATCATTGATGAGAAGCGATTTGGGAACGATATGTTCCCACTGAAGGTTTTCCGTGGAACCGCAATAAGCGCATTTCTTTTCGGATTCGGCAAACTGTTTGTCCTCCCGGAGGATATCGGACCATTTCATCTCGTTATCGCGCAGCTCGCGGAATTTTGTCTTGATAAACCCGTAGGCGTTCTTTTTTGAATCAGGCCCCATGGCGCTTTTTGCAATGATTTTGGCATACTGATAAAAAATGAGGTCACGTATCGTTTTTACTTCTCTGTCAGGCATGAAAGGCCTCCTGTAATAATTTCGTAAACTATGACTATATTCATCACTTCGCCTTCTCAATCATCCCGATCCATCCGCTGTAAAAGAACCGCGTCAAAAGTATCTTTATATCCCTTCCTCGACCAGCTGAAATTCTCCGTCTTTGAACCAGTTATCCGGCTTATGCTTCAAAAGTTCTCATAGTCGCTTTTATAGCCGTTGACAAGCACCGGTACATCAGAGGGCATGTCTTTTAAAATATTTATCAGTTCGTCCAAGCTTGTTGGATCCAGATTTTTTCTTTACCATTAACACCATCCCTTGCTCGTCTATGCCCGGCATGGACGCCGGGCGTCTTGGAGCGCAGGAATTTTAAGATCCCTCGACTTTTATTTATATCATAGTTTTTATAAATTTAGCATTTTTCTGTTGGATTCCTTGCACCTCTTACAAAAAGGCCCTACGGGGAAACCTCACCGGCAGTATCGTCGCGAAAATGGATCACTACCTCTTCACGGCTTCTTTTATGCCGCACCTTTAGATAGAGGGTCCTCGAACTACGGTCGTAGTACCAGCCACCGGCATCGTAATACTGGAACTGTCTGGTACCGTTCCATCTGATACCATACAATTCGATATAAGCAAACGGAGGCACGTTCTTAATCACCATATGATGGGTGGAGCCCGTCGGGAAAGAAAAGCTGATGGTATAGGCGTCCTGTGACCGGCTGGCCGAAATGCTTTGTGCAACGGTCCAGAGCGCGACATCGGAACCCAATTCCTTATAAAGAAAGGTATGCCTGGGATAATAGCGATTCTCCGCAAGAAGCGGATAGACCATTTCGGGAAGCAGGTAGCCCTCTTTCCGCTCCTTTTCGTTATTTCGTAAGGGACTCAGTGTTGCAGGCAACACGCCGTTCTCATCCGAAAGGGAAAGGACCGAAACCACCATTGTTCGCCCCAACTCTTCGAAGAGTGCTCTATTTTCCCCCCTACCAATCTCCTGAAGATAGTACCCGGCCTCCAATGTAGCCTTCACATCAACCTTGTCGTTATCAAAAAGAAAGAGACCGTCATCCGCACGCCTCAGTCGCGGCAGTAAGAGAGAATCTATCAGCCCATAAAGCTCTTCGTATCCGGGAAACCGTTCCGGGTAAAGATTGCCCACATCAACATAAACCTCCACCATACCCGCCAGCTGAAGCGCAGTCATCTTTTTCCCCTCGAAGGCATCGGTTTTAAAGCACTCGGAAACCTCCCGCAGCAGCGCTTTATCACCGGAAAAGAGTAGATATTCGGCAAGATGATCAACCTCGGAAAAGAGCGCCGGGTTGGAACTGCGTGCATAATTTCTTAATTTTGTATTGATTGTCGAGGCCTCTGCAGACCTCGCCTCATCCGTCATGACAAGGGACCCCACATAAGGGGCTGAAAGGTAGGTGACATTCTCTTCATGACGAGTGCTGATACCCTTTATCGCATTCAGATCAACGGTATCTCTGCGACGAAAGCCTTCGGCAACCATGCCAACCAAAGCAGACTCCTGAAACTGTCGACCGTCGTCGGGGCTGCTCCAGGTATCGCTTCCCGGATTGTATCGTCCGCTCTTCCAGCCCACATAGGCCTTTTCAAGATAATCACGCAGGTTTTTTTCATAACTGTCTCTGGAAACCGAAGGATTTCCCTGAAAAAACCAATAACGAACCGGATCTTCACCTGGATTTTGGAAAAAAACAAGACGGCTTCCCTCGGCCTCAAAGCTGATGGTACCATCCTCAGCAATATCACTTTGCTGCAAATCAATGAGCACCGATCCCTGCTCACGATCAAGAAGTCTTGCGGGAAGAAAATCCAGGGAAGAAAGCGTCCAATCGCTTTCCGGGGTAATAAGGGCACGACTAACACCACTCTCTTTCGGGAAAAGGGCCTGAATCATAAGGAGCGGATCACTATTTTCCCGGAGAGATGAACTAATTTCCAGGGTAAGTCCCTCTTTGTACTCAACACGAATCTTTTGTTGTTCACCAATAACCTCAGCAAGGGTGAGGATTTTTGGTTCCGCCGCATCACCGATGTAACCGAACACCTGGCTGTCGAGATCGATGGTGCTGCCGAAAAGTTTCAACGTGGCAGATACCCCTCCGCCACTTCTGGTGCCCGATACCGCGGCCTGAGATACCTGATAACTGAACCCCTGTCGGGCCCCGGAGGTTTCAAGATGAATAAAGGCTCCGGTGAGCAGAAGATAGATCACCGGTATAAGGTAGTAGTGAAATCCCAGCTTTGTCTTCATTTCAGATGATTGTATCAATGAGGCCCGCCCTGTTCAACCTTGTCTTAAACACCCCGCGGCGGGTATAGTACGAGGAATGAAACCGATAATCCGAATGATGGAGGCGGCCCTTGCCGCCATCGCGATGTTGCTTCTTTTTTCTCTCTTTATTACCGCTTGTGCAGGTACAAAAGAGGCGGAAAAAGCGGTCCAACCTGAGGTGGAGATCCCTCCTTACGAAAGTATCAGCTCCCTCCTCGTAGCAGGAAAGCCCGAAGAGGCCTTGGAAGCCTTTGAAAAAGCCTATGCCAATGATCCCGATTCATTTGAAACCGCGTTGCTTCGCTCAGGGCTTTTAGTAAGTATCGGTAAAACCGATGAGGCAAAAGAGGCCCTGAAAACGGCTCTCGAAAAAGAACCTGATAACCCCGATGCTCTATTCACCGGAGCCTTGATTGCCGGACTTGACGGTGAGCGAAACCAGGAAAAAGCATTGCTGGAATCCGTTGTGGAAAAGGCTCCTGACCATGGCAGAGCCCTTGCCGCCCTGGGTGAGTTGTACATGGAAGATAAGGAATACGATAAGGCCGAAGACTCCTTTGAAAAAAGTATCGAAGCGGAACCGGATAATTTCGTTGCACGGGCAGGCTACGGAAACCTGCTACTGAGGCAGAAAAAATATGAAGAGTCCGTCGAACAGCTCGACAAGGCGGTAGAAGCGTTTCCCAATTACCCCTTTTCCTATGTGGACAGGGGCAAGGCAAAGGCGGGGCTGGGAGATACACAGGATGCAATCACCGATCTAAGCAAGGCGATAGAACTCGACCCCGAGCACTACTGGCATTATATCGACCGGGGTAAACTTTATTTGTATCGAGGTGAAATAGAAAGGGCCAAAGCCGATTTTACCTCTGCAAAGAAGATTGATCCCGATTACTTTCTCTCCTACGTCTACCTCGCAGGGATCAACAGTGACGAGAAAAATTGGTCCGGAGCCCTTGCCAACTACAAGGCTACGATGGAACGGCGTCCCGATTACTACTACGCCTATGAACCGGCGGCCACAGCGGCTTTTCTTTCGGAGGATTATACCTGGGCCGCAGAAATGTATCAGAAAGCCTACGAAAACGAGCCTGATGAACACGGCTACGCCCTTATGCATGGGATCAGTTTGTTTGAAGCGGGAAAAGAACAAGAGGCAAAAGCGTATTTTAGAGAAAAGATGGGAACGCTGCCCCGGGATACCTATTACTATGATATTGCACGGACTTTTGTCGAACGGGGATATGACGGCTATCTTGTTTCAAAGTTGAATCTGGAAAAGCAAATGCCCTTGAAAATCAGGGCCTATTTCTACCTTGGCCTCTTCTACCGCTGGGCCGGAAGCGATACCCTGGCAAACCGTTATCTCGGAGAGGTCAGGGACAATGCTCTCTTCGGAATGTTCGAAACCGAAATTGCCGAAAATCTGCTTGAAAAGGAAGGACCTTCTGAAGATGCAAAGAATTGACGAAAGCGATACCATCACGCGACTACAGTTTGAAGAAAAAGAGATTATCCTCCTCGGTACGGCCCATGTCTCCAGAGAAAGCGTCGATGAGGTTCGAGGAACCATCGAGGCAGAATCCCCAGATCATGTTTGTGTAGAGATCGATGCCGGTCGCTATCGCTCTATGACCGAGGGGCAGAACTGGCAAAGCACGAGTATCGGAAGCGTGCTGCGCCAGCGCCGGGGCTTTCTTCTTCTTGCAAACCTTGCCCTTGCCTCCTTCCAGCGTAAGCTTGGAAGCGAGCTGGGAAACAAACCGGGAGAGGAGATGATGGCGGCTATCGAGGCAGCAAAATCGGTGGGTGCCGATTTTAGCTTCTGCGACCGAGAAATCCAGGTAACCCTCCGCAGGGCCTGGGCAAAAAGCTCCTTTTGGAACAAAAATAAGATGATTGCCAGCCTTTTCGGATCCGTTTTCGGTTCGGAAAAACTGAGTGAAGAAGAGATAGAACAGCTAAAGCGGAAAAACGCACTGGAAGAGATGATGGGAGAGCTGGCCGAGTATCTTCCTTCGGTCAAGGAAGTTCTTATAGATGAGCGGGACCGCTATCTTGCAACAAAAATTTTTGAAGCACCGGGAAAGAAAATCATTGCGGTTATCGGTGCAGGCCATGCGGAAGGAATCGTTCGCATCCTGGACGGACTCGCCAAGGGAACTATGGACCGCGACCTTTCCTCGATCGAAGAGGTACCTCCTCCAGCGAAGATAACAAAGGCCCTGCCGTGGATCATCCCGGCAATCGTTATCGCAATCATCGCCTACGGCTTCGTTCACTCTGGTTTTGACCAGGGGATCGAGATGTTCGGCTACTGGGTTGCCGTCAACGGAGCCCTGGCCGGCCTTGGAGCAATCATCTCCCTGGCCCATCCGATTACCATTCTGGTGACCATAGCGGCAGCCCCCTTTACGAGCCTCAATCCGACCATCGGCGTCGGCATCGTCTCGGGCATTCTGGAAGGAGCTTTACGAAAGCCGCGGGTTGTCGACTTTGAACACCTTCATGACGATATTCTTTCGGTAAAAGGCTTTTTTCGGAACCGTTTTACCCACGCCCTGATTGTCTTCTTCCTCACCAGTATCGGAAGTTCGATCGGCACCTTTGTGGCCTTTCCCTTTTTACTGAGCCTTCTCCACTAAGGCTTGGCGGCCCCAGCCTTGAATATTGCTTTGACAGCCTCACCGATGGTGGCAACCCGAACCTCGCCGCCATCGGAACGGGACTTCCCCTTTCCTGTCGATTCCGGACCGACAAAACGCTGAAAGCCCAACTCAGCGGCACTTTTACGTCTACGGTCCATGTGCCCGGTGGGGCGAATCTCACCGGCAAGACTAACCTCACCGGCAACGGTAAGCCCCTTTGGTATGGCAATCCCGGTCCTCGCCGAGTAGAGTGCCATGGCCAAAGGCAACTCTATTCCCACTTCGCTGATCTTCATCCCCCCCGCAACATTGACGTAGATATCCTGATCGGAAAAACGTAAGGAAAGATGGCGTTCAAGCACAGCCGCAATTCTGCTCACCCTGCCCGGATCAATGCGGTCCGAATAGACACGGCTGTAGCCTCCCTTTGCAGGAACCGTCAGAGCCTGGAGCTCAACCATGAGGACCCGACTCCCCTCATAAACAGGTGCCGCAGCAATGCCCGGAGGGATCTCGCCCCCCCGCCGTACCAGGAATATTTCCCCGGGATCTACGACCTGGTGGAGACCGTCGGCCTCCATGGAAAAAAGTCCCAGTTCATCCACCGATCCAAAGCGGTTCTTTGTCGAGCGAACAATGCGCAGGCCGCCATCGGCAAGGTCGAAATAAAGGACCGTATCCACCATGTGTTCGATTACCTTTGGTCCGGCTATCGATCCTTCCTTGGTCACATGGGCCACCAGAAAAAAAGCAGAATCCTCTTCCCGGGCCCAATCGATCAATTCGTGGCAACCATACTTCAGCTGATTCACCGTACCGGGGACCTGTCCCGCCTCCTGGCTGATAAGGGTCTGGATCGAGTCCATCACCACCAGTTGGGGACGTGTCTTACGGAGAACCGACATGATGCGGTCAAGGTCGGATTCACAAAGAAGATCAACGGCGGAGGCATCAAGGCCCAGGCGATCGGAACGCATCTTAATCTGGGCGGCCGACTCCTCACCGCTGATATAAAGGGCTCTGGTACCTGGAAGGGCCGAGGCCACAAGCTGCATCATCAGGGTTGATTTCCCAATACCCGGCTCTCCACCAATGAGAACGGCAGAACCACGCATCACCCCTCCGCCGAGAACGCGGTCCAGCTCCGCAATCCCGGAAGAAAAGCGAAAACCTTCGGTCGCCGCTACCTGGTCCAGAGCAATCTCCGATGCCGGTAGCTTTCTTGTTTTTTCGTGAGCCTTGCTTCCTCCACTGCTCACGCTGCTGCTTTCCTCCCGAAAGGTGTTCCAGCCTCCACAGGAGGGACACCGCCCCAACCATTTCGGCTCCTGATGGCCGCATTGTTCACAGGTAAAGAGGGTCCGCTTTTTTGCCATTGTTGCTGCTCCTTTCTTGCACCGTCGTTCCGGCAGGTATAGTATCATACCATGGTACGGAAAAAGAACGACAGAGCGATCGGGACCGGCTTTGTGCCCCAAGAATATCTCCGGGAAGGAGAGGATGAGTATCGATTTAGGAATGCCGGAGGCCTATCCCGCTCCTACCGTGCCCTTTCGGCCCGGGAAGTGGAAATTCTCGTGCGAAACGGCAATTGTGCCGACGACTGGAACGCCATTCTTGTCGCCGAGGGGTTCAACCCCGAGCGAGTGGAACGGTGTACCTTCCACGGCAAGATCAGAATCGGAGCCCTCGAGGAGGGGTACCTCGAATATCACGATCTCAAGCTTCCAATCGGTATCAGGGATTCGGTAATCATCTCCTCGGACATTGGCGACAACGTGGCCATCAGGAACCTCGGTTACCTCGCTTTTTACATTATCGAAGATCAGGTGATCCTTATGAGTATCGAGGAGATGGTCACCACAAATCACGCAAAGTTCGGAAACGGCATCGTCATGGAAGGAGAAGATCCCAATGTAAGGATCCGGCTCGAGATAGGAAACGAGAATGGCAAACGGGCGATCTATCCCTTCGACGGCATGCTCTCCGCCGATGCCTACCTCTGGTCCCGCTTTCGTGATAACCAGCCACTGGTAAAAGCCTTTGAAGCCATGACAGATGCCGCCTTTGAGCATCGCCGGGGCACCTACGGAAGAATAGGTACCGGATCGGTCATAAAAAGTTGCAGGATCCTCAAGGACATTAAGATTGGCGAGGGAGCCTACATCAAGGGTGCAAACAAGTTAAAAAACCTCACCGTCAACAGTAGCGCAGCGTACCCAAGCCAGATTGGTGAGGGAGTGGAGCTGGTAAACGGTATCATCGGTTATGGTTGCCACGTCTTCTACGGCGTAAAGGCTGTCCGCTTCATTCTTGCAAACCATTCAAATTTGAAGTACGGGGCACGACTTATCAACAGCTATCTCGGTGAAAATTCAACCATAAGCTGTTGCGAGGTTCTCAATGCCCTGATTTTTCCGGGCCACGAGCAGCATCACAACAACAGCTTTCTCTGTGCAGCCACGGTCCTCGGCCAATCCAATATCGCCGCCGGGGCAACCATCGGCTCAAACCATAACAGCAGAGGTCCGGACGGAGAGCTCTTCGCCGGAAGAGGATTCTGGCCGGCTCTTGCGACAAGTCTAAAACATAACAGCAAATTTGCAAGCTATACCCTCCTGGCAAAGGGCGCTTACCCGGCAGAGTTACATATTCCGCTTCCCTTTACGCTGGTTTCAAACAACGAAGCAAGGGGAAGGATCGAAATGATGCCTGGTTACTGGTTCCGCTACAACATGTATGCCCTTGCAAGAAACTCCTGGAAGTACGGAGTCAGGGACAAGCGGAAGGACCCGGACCAGAAGATTGAATTTGACTTCCTCGCTCCGGACACGGCCGAAGAGATGCGAAAAGCTCTTTCTCTTCTGGAAATCTGGGCGGGATTATATATTGATAATATCAGCATATCATCTGATGACAATATCAAAACATCACTGCTCGATTACACCTTTGCTTTTCATTCCCTGCCGGAAATACCTCCGGGATTGCGGTCCATTGCAGCTCGGGGCGCAGCTTGGTTCGAAAGCCAGAAGGAGGCGGCCGACGAGATCCCTGTTCCCGCTTACGGCATCGAAAAGAGCAAAAGAGATACGATCATCATACGAGCTTTCACAGGGCGTCGCTGGTACAGGGAGATGATACTGCTCTACGGCATGGAACAACTGGCGGCCTTCTGCTCGCGGCACAGGCTCTCCCTTTCGGACGGAATCGCCATTTTGGAAAAAAAGGCCGCAGGGGCCCAGACCGTGTGGCACAATATCGGCGGACAACTCATAAGTGATGCCCAAATGCGGAAACTCCAATCAGATATCGTCAGCGGCGATATCGATAGCTGGTACGGGCTCCACCAACGTTACCGAGAACTTGGAATAAGCTACCCCGATGAAAAAGCGGCCCATGCTTTCTCTCTCTTCAGGACGTTCTATTCCGGTCCCATTGAAGACGCTCTTGATCGGGCGGCTGAAATCCGTGAGCTCATTGCCCGGAATACACGGCAAAGCAGAGAGAAGGATTACCAAAACAACTTCAGGAAAATGGCTTACGGCTCACAGGAAGAGATGTATGCGGTGCTTGGAACCATTGAGGACGACTCTTTTATCAAAAACATAGAAGAGAAGGCCGTAAGCTTTAGAAAAGAGCTGGGGCGCTTAAAAAAGGGTATCTCGGTTACTGATAATATCGAATAGCCGTTCAAGATCGTCCATCGAGTAGTAGGCGATCTCGATCTTTCCTTTTTTGAGGCTACCACGAATAGTTACCTTGGTTCCCAGGGCATCGAGAAATTTCTGCTCTATAGAACGCAGTTCCGGTGCTCGGTTGGCAGGATTCTTCTCCTCTTTCTGCTCCGTCGCCCGCATGCCTTTGTTTAAAGCAGAAGCCTGATCCTCGGTCTCCCTGACCGAAAGCCCGTGCTGAAGGATTCTTCCGTAGAGAATCCGCTGATCCGCCGGATTAAGGACCGACAGGATGGCCCGGGCATGCCCTGCTGTCAATTCTCCCTTTACCAGAGAATCCTGGACATCTTCCGGCAACTTTAATAAACGAAGACTATTGGCAACCGTCGAACGCTTCTTCCCAACCTTCTTGGCAACCGCATCCTGGCTCAAATTCATCGCTTCCATGAGGTGACGATAGGCCTGAGCCTCCTCAATAGGATTCAGATCCTCCCGCTGTACATTTTCTACCAAAGAGATTTCCAGCTTATCCTCTTCGCTGAAAGCGCGAATAATAACCGGAATCTCGTTCAGGCCGGCAAGGCGAGCCGCCCTGAAACGCCGTTCTCCCGCTACAATGGTATGAAGGCCGTGCTCCGACTCCTCATCCACGATAATCGGCTGTATGACTCCCTGGTTCCTAATCGAATCTGCAAGCTCCCGCAACGCTTCCTCATCGAAATGCTTTCGAGGCTGATCGGGATTGGTGCGGATCTTCCGCAAAGGGAGGCTTGAGACATCCCCTTTGAGCTCTTCAGGAAGCTCCAGAGAATCATCAGCCTGATGAATAAGGGCCTCAATGCCTCGGCCCAGGGCTTTTTTAGACACGATGAATCACCTCCTGGGCAAGTTTTTGATAGCTTTTCGCACCAATACAACTCGTATCATACTGGTTGATCGGAACGCCATGGCTCGGTGCCTCGGAAAGACGTACGTTACGGGGAATAATGGTTTTGAACACCTTCTCCTTAAAATAACCTGCAACCTCCTGAACCACTTCATTGGCTAATTTTGTTCTGGAGTCATACATGGTGAAAAAGATGCCGCCTATACCCAACTTGGGATTCAAAGACTTCTGAACCCGCCGAATCGACTGTAACAGAAGACTTAGGCCCTCAAGGGCAAAATATTCGCACTGCAAAGGAATAAAAACATGAGAAGCCGCTGTCAGCCCATTGAGGGTCAATAAACCAAGGCTGGGAGGGCAATCAATAAAGATATAATCAAACTCCAGCTTTGAGGCGGCAAAGGCATTCCGAAGGAAAAACTCCCGATCCTTCTCTTCAATCAATTCGACATTGGCACCGGTAAGATCAATGTTGGACGGGACGACAAAGAGGTTCCGCACCGTCGTCTCCTGAACGGTTTCATCCAAAGGGCTTGTACCCATGAGAACATCATAGGCCCCCGATCGTTCCTTATCTGCACCAACGCTGCTGGACAAATTTCCCTGGGGATCAAAATCGACCAGAAGAACTTTTTTACCGGCCTCGGCTACATAAGCCCCGATATTAACGGCCGAAGTCGTCTTTCCGACACCGCCCTTTTGATTTGCATACGCAATAATCTTACCGCTCATGAAAGGGATTATACATGAAAACGTCGGTGTAGGAAACTCCTCTTGACTTTATCCTACTGAAACACTACGTTATCATAAGCATATATGCAAGGAGATTTCCATGGAACTGGAACTTGAAGGAAAGGTAAAAAAGGCCATTCAAGATATCCGACCTTCGTTGCAAGCAGATGGTGGCGATATTGAATTGGTTACGGTAGGAGAAAACGGGAAGGTCTCCGTTCGACTCACCGGGGCTTGTAATGGTTGCCCGATGGCCCAAATCACCCTAAAGCAGGGTGTGGAGCGCTATCTGAAAGAGACCATCCCCGAAATCAAATCGGTGGATGCCGTCTAATCTGCTTTTACGTCTCAAAAGCCCGGTCGAAACACTTAAAAGCGGCGGGCTTTTTTTATATCCTTTTACTTTGAAAATAGTATAATCTGGTATAAGCTAAATATATAAACTTTATCAGGTAAGTGACCGATAGAATATCTAAAGGACTTCACATGATAACAACCAGGCTTAAGCGGGAACGAGTGGAATCTCTGATTCGTGCCATTCCAAAAACAGAAATAC
>JGI2924J29684_1076914_pt1 | contig 12171 bp, 10 predicted proteins | sample BenlonsequencITS_FD_29684 | JGI IMG/M metagenome (IMG submission 29684)
ACCGCATTTTCCATGCATCTTATTTCGACAAATATGCTCCTAAATCCTTGATTTTATTGGGTTTTTGTTTAGTTCAGCAAGCCCTACTTTAACTTATTAACGTAATGAGGGATAGACCCCCATTTGGTAGTATTTGGGTTACTAAAACATTTCACCATATTCAGTAAATAGCCATCTTTTTTCTTCTTTCCCAAAAATTATATTACTAATCATAGCAGCAATAATTAGTAATAATAACTAAACCTAGGGTATTTAATGACACCGGAAAGGTTCATTTCATAAGTCATAAGTAGGAAGTTTTACTATTTCGAATTTAAGCTTACTAACGTTTCTCTCATTCTACCTACTAATTTTTTACTAGATAGATAGCCTCCTGCTCTATCGTTCGTTTGTGTTTTAACATTTGGTGAATAACGTCATGAAAAATATTATACTCTTCTTGTTCCAACAGTTTTTTAATTTGCGAAAGGTCCGTTTCTTTAATTGGCTTGCCATCACTCAAATGGTTTATATAAGTTGATTCATCCATAAATAATGGTCTAAAGTCAATTCCCGTCTTATTCCTTAAATGCTTCCAAATATGAAATCCATGTAAATCTATATCACCCCAATGATAAAATGGTACTGAATAATGATTTCTTTTTAAAAAATCATTCAATTTATTTAATATCAGACGCCGGCCATAATTATGGTAACCTCCAAGATATAACACAATTTGATTAACTTGATGTTTAGCTTTATGGTATAAGTAGTCATAATAGGAAGTTAAATTTTCAACTGTAATTATCGCATCTGCCTCTATTATCTCAATATCACAGTCGTCGAAGAATCTTGGATTAACCCCAAAGTCTGGTTTGAATAGAGAAAAGTCTATAGTTTTCCCATTTTTATTCATAATGATATTTCCGGACATGAGAATAAGTTGAGGATTATTTAAAATACCATACTCCCCCAACAATTGATTGTCTTCTAAAAAATCACTTTCATCGGTTAAAAGATAATCCCGAACAACTTTTATAATTTTACCCTGTAACTTCTCCCATTTTTTTGAATCCTGGTATAACTTTATACTCCAATTTCTCCTCGGAATTTCTTCTTTGTTTTTTATTAACTCATGCAACCCGTAAAGTGCATCTTTAGTTTCAATTTCAGAATCAATATTTATAATTGAAGGAAGCTCTGCAAACTCCTTAAACCGAGATTTTAAATCACTGTAAAATGATAACAGGAGTTTTGGTGCTGTTACAATAAAATCCTCTACGATTTTATCAATACGCTCATACTTTACCTGTTTGGGTGTCCTTCCTAACAGTTCATATATTTGAAGAAGGTTTTCCTCTAATAATATCAGCTTCTCTATCACTTCTTTTTCGCTAAATCTTTCCCATGCAATTTTTATGAAACACTGATCTGCTAATGCTTCTGCATCAAGATTAAACTCTCGTTTGAAACTGCTGTCACTAACATGAAAATAATCTGGGAAGTTTTTCTTATTAACATGCAGCATTGTTCTTCTCCCATTTTTTTCAGACCTGCCGTAATCCTTACGTGTTTCATATTTGCTAACAAGCGTATCTAATATATTTGCTTGTAACGGGCTAACCACTCCCCATTCCCTCCTCCTCAATCCAGTTAATAACGTCATTTCGTGAAAAACGTTCAACATAACTAACAAAATTATCCTTCATGACGATAAGGGTATTTGGCAGATGAGGTGCCAATAATTGAATCTTACCAGTTGGTGCTACTATGATTGCCTGAAACCCCATTTTTAAAATAAACCTAATGGATTCCTCAACACGGTCAGCGTCCATTCGATTAAACGCCTCATCAAAAATAACCAACCTCAATGTATCGGTTGTTCGATACATTTGATACGTATGATAAAAAGATGCCAAGATAGCGACATAAAACGGAACTTGGGTTTCTCCGCCGGATTTCTCCAGGGCAACTTTTGAAAATTTAGTTTCACGTCCCTTTTCATCAATTATTTCTAATTCAAAATCCAGGTAACTCCTATAATCGGTGTAGAAGTTTAATGACTCAGAAAATTGATCTTGTTCCTCTGCAATTTTTAAGAAGAGGTCCTCAACTACCTCACCATGCTTTTCCTTAAAAACATGACTAAATAAGGAATGTCCCAAATATAAATCAGGATCAGTTATCATCCGATAATAATGGAGCATATCATATTTACCATGCAACCTAAATCTATAGCAGTCTGTCCCGAACTGCATATCTTTCATAGCTTGATCAAGCCTTTTAAAATTTGCCTGTGCGCGTTCGATATTTTCTTTTAGCTTTGCGATGAAGTGCTCCTGAAACGTCTCCTGAGCCTTTTTACGTGCTTCCTCCGCTTTGCCCTTATACTCAATTAAGCTGGATTCTCTAAGGAAGGACAATCGTTTCTGATACTCTTCATTACTATCACTTGTTGGATCTCCACCAAAGCCAAAATGCCCATTGAATTCAGTTCGCAGTCGGACAAATGGCGTAAATAGTTTTGCTCTCTTAGTATTTAAGCCCTGTGTACTCTCATCGTAGTTTTTAAAAATTGTCTGCTCATTTTTTCTCCGAATCTCATTTAACCACTTTTCATCACATATCTTAATGAGTTCATCCGACAATTGCTCCAGATACGTGTGATAATCCCTCTTCTTTTCATTTACTGCTTCTTGAACAACATCACTTTCCTCTAACCAATCCTTAATATTTATCCTACAACTAGTGATCGAGCTGCTATTTTCTTCAATTTTTGTGGCGAGATTCTCATCTCTCTCTTCAATAAGTTGGCCTTTTTCTTCTTCCAATTTTTCAACTTCTGTTTTATCTAAATGCAATAATTCCTGCTTTTTATTTAATAACTCTTCTTCAATCTGACCTTGCTTTGAAATATCTGACCACATTTTAAACCAGCTAGCATAGCGATCACGTTTATCCGGTACCGTTTTTAAAATCCTATCAACACTGTTTATCTTTTCTGAAATTTTCGATATATCCTCTTCTATATTCTTTAGCTCTTTGATTTTTTGTTGCAACTGCACCTGTATGGCTTCTTTACCAATGTATGGAACTTCATATCTTTCTCTGGCAATTTGCCTTGCTGTATGATTTTGATAGACCATACACGTTGCTGTAATACTACGTTTATATTTTTTTAGCTCCCGTTCAGACTCACACTTGATTAATGCACCTAACAGCCGATTGACATATGCTTGTACATAATCAATATTAGTTGTCACCTCTTCGGCTAAGCTTCTGAAAAGCGGCCTCCTTTGCTCTTCTATAATTTTATCGGTGTTGACCAATCCAACCCTTTCAATCTGATGTGTAAACTTATATCTCTCGTAACAAGACAGTGCGTCATCAAAATATCCAGTTGGCACTAACAAATCAAACTTTTGCGTGTGCAAATAGCCTTCCACTGCATTCTTCCATGTTTCATTTTTCACATCTATCACTTCACATAAAATATGTACCGGCACTTCAGCCCCATTCGCTGCAACAAGATTTTCCTTTAAGAGCTGTTTCAGTTTCATAGATGGATGATCGCTTGTTAATATTTGGTTCCTTTTTAATTCCTTGATTTTCTTTTCAACATCATACTTCGCTTCATAGTACTCTTTTTTTTGTTTCTGCCATTGCCTTTGTTGGTCTTGTAACCAATTAAATCCTGCTTTCCATTGTTGATTATGAAGTGAATAATTTTTAGGAAAATGCTCTAGTTCTCCTGTTTCCGTTAAATAATGCCAAACCGTGGAACCATCCAGGACGACCTTAATAATTTCGTAAGGCGCACCATTCTCTTGAAGTTTACTGAGGAGCTCTGAGCGTTCCTTTGTCTCCACGGATATATTAAAAAGAAGATTCTTTCTTTTATCTTTAATATCTTCTAAATCTTTATTTAATTGCTCTATTTTTTTCTTTAAATCCTGCTCTTTGATCGTTATATCGTGCTTTGCAATTCTAGTCGTTAAAGAGTCAATAGCTGTATTTAACTTATTAAACTCATCTTTTAATATTTTTTTCTTTGCTTCATGTTGGCCCAAAGCTACTTTCTCTTTTTCTACCTTCTCTTGCAATGAGTTAAATTTAATCTCCTGTTGTTTCCAAGCCGAACGTTTAATCATATAATAGCCAATGGTAATATTTCGATCCGTTTTAGCGATTTCTACATACTGAGCTTCAATTTCTTCAAGAGCTCTTATTTCTTTTTCTGTTTCAATAATGATGGATTCCAGTTCTTTAAACTTTTCAAAGTAATCCTGCATGGTTTCAACATCAACGGGCTCTTCGTCCAAAATATAATCATAAACAAATTTCCGTAAATTTGTAATTGGCGTAAAAGAAATGCCCTTTTGGATTATTGAAGAAAACGAGTCTCTGACACCACCACACAATTGGCGCAAATCGCTTAAATATTCTCCAATGTTATTTTTGTATTGCTTATACTTTATCCCCTGTTGCTTTAGGTATTGAAAAAATTGTTCTCTGTTACGGGCAAGTCCTTCCTCAACATAGAATAAATTATCACGTAATGCCTCTTCATCTATTTTGAAGAAAGTATGCTCCTCATCATTATTTAGAACGCTAACATCAAAAACCACACCAATAAGATATGATTTACCGGTCACTGAATGCATTATTTCTAACACCAAATAAGACGAAAAGTCATCTGTATTTCTTAAATATTCTTGTGAGCCTTCCGTTCCTGTTTTGCCCCTCAAATATGTTTTGATTGTTCGCTTTGTATTCTGGTCATGTGCAGAGGAATTGAACTTTATTTGTTTAAGGTTTGCAACAAATAATACCTGTAGAGCATCAATAATAGTTGACTTTCCGGCTCCATTATCACCTGTAATTAACGTACTCGTTTCAAAGTTAATAGTCTCATCCTGAAAATAATGCCAATCAATCATCTTCAGTTTGTTCAAAATCCTCATACCCATCACCCCCATCATCAGCTTTGGCCTGTAACCATTCTGTTATCTTATCAAGTGCCCGGTTCGAAACCGCTACAATTAATGAAGGATAAAGAACAATCGTAGCATCATAATCAGTCCAGCCACCAGACACTAATTCAACTAATGAATGATTTTGAAACAACTTCAGTGTCCGCGTATACTCATCTTGAGCCGGAAGTCTCTGTTTAATATTTAAGGCTACATACTTTTCATAAATGTCACGGTTATTAATTATAACTTGCTGGGTAAGATTTAATTCCTTTACTTTTTCATCATATAAAAGTCTAATAATAAATAGAAAAAGAGTGTCCGATAATACAAACTTGTGCCGGTTATTATCAAGTTGATTATGCACAGATATGACACCCTGGGCCTTTAAATGATTGAGCTGCCAGCCAGATAACAATAAATAATTCTTAATAAGATCGAACCGCCGTTCACAGAACCGGTATAACGGTAAATCCTTCTTCCTTTTAGCTACCAGGTATGTCTGGGCTAGCAAGGTATTAGTACATTCCTTAAAAAAATGCTTCTCCTTTTCCGCCATTACCTCATATTCCTTTAACCATTCCATTAATTATCCCTCTTTTTTAAAATAAATCGATTTGGAATAATACCATTTTTGACCCGATATGTACGCTGATCTTCATTTTTTTTAGAAATGCCATAATCTGCCTTTCTCGAAGTGCTAAATAAGACTGAATAAATTAACTTTATCCAGTCTTTTTTCGTATATAATGGCATTTCCGATAAATGTAATTTATCCTTTGTATCTAATACAGCTAATACATATTTATTAATCTGATTAATCGTTACCTCATCAGATACACGCTGTCTAAACTTGTCCAACTGCTTCTTTTTGACTTCCGGATCTAACTCCCTCCGCTTCATCGGCTTAGGTTTATGTTTTTTCACCGCTCCTACAGGTAGACGAACACTCTTTTCATCAATGATACTTTGTTTAAAAACCTCCACAACTTGATTAATCTCATCATCCGTTTCGGCCTTTTCCCCAATATTACGAATTTGGTCTGCTAAATAAGTTAGCACCATATTTAGTTTCCCTTCCATACTCCCAGATTGCAAAAGATGAAATCTTACTTGTTGGCTGGCTGCCCTGGCATATTGGCGATTGCGCGTGTCAATTTCCTCTAATATCTCGTCCATATGCTCAAATGAGCGTTCAATGACATCTAACCACTCATAAATCTGGTTTTCGCCTTCAATATCTGAGTTCACTTGTTTTTCCTGAACCATCAAGCGTGCTTGTTCAGATATAAGGGGCTTATTATACTGCCAATCACTAACTGCTTCAATAATTCTGGTTCGGTATTTTGATACATGCTCTGAAGTCTTCAAACGATAATATTGAGCACCAAGAACCTTTACTTCGTACTCATCAAAAATTTGTTCCAATATCTGTTTAACATCCTCGGCTTCCAATAATTGCTCTGTATACCGCTTAATATTATGATTTAGAGACTTTAAACCATCAATAAGGCTAAGTGTCGTCTCATGCGCCTGATTGGAAACGCTCTTTTAAATGTATACCAAAAAAGGAACCAGTGATACTGTAAACGGGGACCAGAAAACTGGTGCCTTTTTTTGTTATCGCTACTTTGTTTGGGGACCAAAAAAGGAACCAGACAAACAAAGGGGAATATAGCCAGAAAAAGGATACAAAAAAAGATTATGTGACAGCTAGCACCTGCCACATAATCCCTAAAAATTAATACCCAAAAACAATATGAATATAACACTGGTTCAGGCTAAATACAAGCCATTCGAGACAATTTTTTGTCCACTATCACCGGAAGAATTCAAAAAACTCCGGAAGGCTGGTATTGTAGCTAAAAGAAAACGGATCTATCATATGGTGCTACATTATCGGGATATTATGGTGGAATGTCCAGTCCAACTGGACAGTAAAAAACCTGTCGGCATCGTTCTCCCCGCCTTCAAGCTTCCCTACCGCAGATATCCCGTCTTTGTCTATCTGTATGCCATTGCCCTTTATCTTAGCGGTAAGAGCATGAGAACAGCCGCCCGGGAAACCGCCGAAAAATTTGGAGTGCCCAAATTTAGTCACTCCACTATCAGCCGGACATTAAACGCGTTAACACTCAAGATAGATGAATTGATTACCCTCTGCCCGCCCAGGGCCAAAGCAGATTACTCAACACCAGCTACGTTACCCGGTCAGCCTACCCCAGTTATGCGCCCCCGTTGGAGTGATTCGCGCAAACAGGCCGCCCCATACTTATTAAACGTCCTTGCACCCCTTTTCTCATCTTCAGAATACGGAAGCATACTCGCTTACCAATATTTTAAAAAATACGATCGTCTTTTGTTGTAAAAGCATTGGCGAATTGCGCCAGCTGTCGTATCCTTGCACCACTCTTTCTGTTACGCTGGGGCCATGAAGGAGGTCTTTAGTTTATGGAAAGAGTGGAACGACTCATTACACAGGTAGAAACGGCCTGTGTAAAAGACAATCAGGTATTGTCCCTCTCGGTAAATCGGCATGATGTAGAGCGCTGTGCACGGGTAATCCGGGAGTACGGTCTGCTTACGCCTCCGGTAGTGGGGGACTTCCCAGATGGCACCCGCATGGTGTTATCTGGAGAATGTGAGTTTCTTGCCCTTCGGGAAATGGGCGTCAGAAGTGTGGAGGCGGTAGCGGTTTCTGTTTTGGAGGAACAGGACAGCAGCAAACTTGCCCTACTCCTGGCGTCGCTGCGAAAAAGCCCCAATGCGCTCAGCGAGGGTATGCTGGTTGCACAATTGGTTAAAACAGGGCAGTATACCCAATCACAAGTAGCCGAAATGCTGGGCAAGTCGGTTAGTTGGGTCAACAAGCGGATCAGCCTGATCACCAGGCTCCATCCGGCGGTACAGGAACTGGTGACATTGAGGCAACTCTGCCCGCACAGCGCCCAGGAAATCGCGCGCCTGCCGGAAGAAATACAACACAACTTTGCCACGAAAGTGGTACAGGAAGGACTGCCTAAATCTGCCGTGGAGATACTGGTGGAAACCTACAACAAAGAAGGGTGCCCGGATTCGTTTAAGGAACAAATGCTGGAGCATCCCCGCCACGCTTTGGAAAAGATAGCGGATATCCGTACGGTAAGAACCATACGCAACCGCAAAGAAAAAGATATACCGCCCTCCGGTCAAACATTGCGTAACGACCTGGTTCTACTGCTGCGCTGCATCTCAGATGCCCAGCGGCAACTGGGCGGTCTGAATCACCCGTCGCTATTACAGCAACGTAGTCTCCTGGCCCGGAGCCGGGATGCCTTGATCCGGTTTGTCTCTTTGTTGGACTTTCATCTGGAAACAATGGAAGTTTCCCCGGGGAAACCCGGAAAGGAGGCAGCAAGCTATGGCCATTGATTGGGATACCTACCGAAAGATCCGACAGTTGTTCCTGGTGGAAGGGCAAAGTATTCGCGCTATTTCCAGGCAACTGAACGTGAGTCGGAAAACCGTGCGCAAGTATTGCCGGGGAGGCGTTTTGCCCAATGCACGCAAGATAGCGGACCGGCCTGCCCCGCTGTACCGAAAAGTTAAAAGTGAAATCATTCGCCTGCTCGAAGAAAACAATACTCTTCCCAAGAAACAGCGTCTAAATGCCAGAAACATATGGGAATACCTGCAAAGTGAAAAAGGCATTGCCATTGCCCAGTCCACCGTACGCCGTTACGTACGGGAACTACGGGAACACCACCCGGAAGTTTTTCTACCGCTGGAACATGAGCCTGGGGAAGCCATGCAATTTGACTGGGGCGATATGAGCGCGGTCATCGCGGGCGACAAAATTACGGTATCTGTCTTTTGTGCCGTCCTCCCGCACTGTGGGGCTCTCTGCGCGTTTATCTATCCGGATAAAAGTACCCTGTCATTTTTACATGGCCATATTCAGTCATTTGAGTTCTTCGGCGGCGTTGCACGTCACTGTATCTATGATAATCTCAAGACGGCCGTAAAAAAAGGCAGTGGCAAAAATGCCGTAAAACAGACAAATTTCATTCGGCTGGAAGCCCATTACGGGTTTGAAGCGGTCTTTTGCAACGTAGCTTCCGGCTGGGAGAAATCCAACGTCGAAAATGCCGTAGCCATTGTTCGGCGCATCGCCTTTACTCCCATGCCCCGGGTGGACAGTTTTGAGGAACTGCAAAATCATATCACCAATCGCTGTCTCCATTATGCCCAAACGCACACCATTTCGGGCCATGAACAAAGCATCCGGGATGCTTTGGAGCAGGAGCGAAAAACGCTGTTTCCCCTGCCGGATGTCCGGTTGGATACCGGATTTACGTACACTGCCCTGGTGCATCCTGATCTGACCGTGCGTCACGAGGGTACCCGGTATTCCGTTCCCCGTCACCTGGTTGGAAAAGAGGTCACACTTTGCCTTTCTCCCTTTCACCTCACGGTCTTTTACAAGGGCCGGGAGGTTTTTCAGCATGATCGCGCTATGAAAAAACAGGATCACCGCTATGTGCTGGAGCACTATCTGGAGATTTTAGACCGTAAGCCCCGTGCAGTAGAACAGGCCATTCCATTGAAACGTGGGATTATGCCCGAGGAGTGTAAGGAATTCCTGCGCCTCTGTCGGGAGCCGGAGGCAAAACAGCAGTTGGTACAGATCCTGCTGCTGGGCTCAAAGGTGGAACGGGCTAAGCTTTTGTGGGCCATCAGGCAGGCCAACAACACACGCAATCCAAACCTGTCTCTGGTGAAGCTGTACCTGGAGCTTGAAGAACCTGGGCCACAAAGAAACGAACTTGAAGTCAGGCACAAAAGTTTAACCGCCTATGATGAGTTGCTGCAGGAAGGAGCTGCAAATCATGAGCCAGAGCCCATGTGAATCCGAGATTACCCGGTTGGCCCACAAGATGAAATTGAACATATTAGAAAACTACAAAAAGCATGTGAAAACCGATAGTAGCTTTGAGGAGAACCTATTGACCTTGCTTCGTCTGGAAAATGAACAGCGTGACAAGGCGCTCGTCCGACGTCGGATTAAACAAGCTGGTTTTCCTGTTATTAAAACCCTCGACACCTTTGAATTTAACCAGACTATGCTGCCCCATCTTAAACAGGAGCAGGTGCTGGAATTATCGCTGTGCGAGTTTATCCGCAACCGTACCAATGTAGTTGCCATAGGCAACTCGGGAACTGGAAAAACGCACATTGCAACCGCTCTTGGTATGGAGGCTATCCGGAAAGGTTACTCCGTGCGATTCCGACGTGCCTGTGATTTAGCAACCCAGTTGGCGGAAGCTCAGTCAGAGAAACATCTATCCCGCATGCTTAAAACTCTTCATCATTGTCAGCTTCTCATCGTGGACGAGCTTGGATATATGACGCTGGATCAGAAAAACTCCAACTTACTGTTCCAGGTGCTGGCCGGTCGATACGAGGTACGAAGTACTATTGTTACCAGCAATCTCGAATTTTCCAAGTGGCCGGAATTCATAGGTGATCCAATCATGGCGACTGCGCTGGTGGACAGGCTAGTGCATCGTTCAGCTATCCTTAATATGAATGGTGAGGGATATCGGCTGAATAACCCAAAACGATGACATGCAAAACCGGCTACTCGTGAGTTTACAACTGACAATTCAATCTTGGAGGGATATGTATGCATTTTATGAAAGGGTTGGAACCTTATTTTATCAGTACCGGTTTCATTGATTTATTACCATTGGCACTAAAGTTAGCCGGTCAAGCAGGCTATAGCAAAGATGAGATTATTGAAGCAATTTGCAAGGTGGCTGATAAACATAAGGAATATCCGCCCAGAAAAAACAAAACAGCGTGGTTTGCATATGTTTTCAAAGAAAAGTTATCTGAAGCAAGGGCTGATCTGTTAAGGAAAGATTATTTGCGAAGTATGTAGTGTGTACTCATGCCAGCTACCTTTCTTGGGGCTGGCTTTTTATATTAGATAGACGGACTGACTGACTAATTCAAATCTATTTTAATTAGTTTTTATACTCAGGCTTTACTTCATTACAAGCACATATTTTTAAAGAGAAAACCAAACTATGGGCAAGAGTTAGCCTCGTCATAAAAACCCATCTGTTAGACCTTGCACTATTAGCGAGGTAGATTGGTCCCCAAAGTATAATCAAAAAGGTGATTTTTCAAGGTACCAGTTTGGTATACTTTTTAAGTAGCGAATCCACCTGATGCAAAGCAACAAATGAATGACATTCTTCACTAGTCATATTTTGATATATTGAAAGAACATGGCCTCTAAACTCCATCTGGTAACCATTCATGATTTTATTTATTGTTTCTAGCAATCGGAGTGAATAATCTGGGAGAGAAATTTTGAAGGTAAGGTCAAAATGTTGCTCTTGAATTAGCCATTCTGTCTCAATAAATTTTCTTAAAAAGTGAAATGCTCTCTCTCTGTTGTTATGTTGCTCCAGTAATTCTTCAGTTTCAGCAGATATGATAATTTTTTCAGAAGATGTTTCCAGGTATTCAGTAAAAAGATCAATAATTATTTCACGATCAATTGTATAGATTGTCTTCCGATACTGTTCATATACTAGGAGAAGAAGATCAGCATGAACATGTCTTAACTGACCAGAGAGCACTGAAAATAGATTTTGAGGAATATATGAGAATAAGCCCAATAGCATCACCTTCGTACACTTTTCACCATTATACCCCATTTTTTACCTCTTTCAAGCACATATAACGCAAAGAGTAACGGAATAGATTTAATAGTCATCATCCTAAAAAAGCAATTTTAAAAAGCCCACTACCGGTTAAGTGATAAGCTAAAAATTGGTGTTGCTGGAAAAGTCCCATAGGAATACTGGAGAATTACTGGAAAATATTTTAAGATTAACTTAGAACAAACTTGTTACTGTTCACTTAATGTAGAATATACAAACAACTTTTCTCAAATTAAAATAGACTGCGCTACAAGTTAAGCAAAATCCCTACCAATATTTAAAAATTTGGTAGGGATTTTGTATTCAATGAAAAATATAAGCAATGAAAAATAAAATAAAGGGAAGACATGAGCTGCTAGTTTTTCCTTCTATATTGATTTAATAGGGCTGAGTGAACAGGATATTTTAATTATCTCTTAAAATTAATATATTAAGCGTATCATCTGAATCATAGAATTACCATCTAAATCCGGTTCATTATCATAGTCGTTAAATCCATTCCT
>JGI2924J29684_1076912_pt1 | contig 12140 bp, 11 predicted proteins | sample BenlonsequencITS_FD_29684 | JGI IMG/M metagenome (IMG submission 29684)
TTCCCCTGCGCTGTGAAATAGAACCGGATCTCTGATGGTAAGGTAGATGGAAATTAGCGACGACGTACAAGAATTAATTCAGACTGCTTATCTCATGGCCAAGGAACGGCGCCACGAATATCTTACGCCGGAACACCTGCTTCATGCCGCCTTTCATTTCCCGGAGCTTCGTACTCTGCTTGAGGAAGCGGGCGCGGATCTTGAAGAGGCCAGCCGGTTGCTCGAGGCATATTTAGCCGAGAAGGTCCCTGCTGTAGCGGGTGACGAAGCCTTTGAACCGATACAGAGTGCTGGCTTTGAGAGTGTCATCGGCCGCCTTCTCTATCATGCACAAAGTTCTTCCACCAGCATTGTGGAACCCGGTGATCTTCTTGTCGCCATCTTCGATGAGGAAGAAAGCCAAAGCGGTTATATCCTCCGCAAAAGCGGTGTCAGTCGATACGCTCTTTTGAATGCCGTTACATCCGCTGTTCCCTGGGTGGATGAAGGCGAAGTGGAGGATGATTCCGAGGATGGTGATGATTCGGAGCCCAGGCGCCATGGACGTGCCCTGGAGCTGTTTGCCAGGGATCTTACCCAGGCTGCCAGGGATGGGGAGCTTGAACCCCTTATCGGCCGTGAGGATGTGCTTAAGCGCATGAGCCTTGTCCTTTGCCGGAAACTTAAACATAATCCCATTCTTGTGGGTGAACCGGGAGTCGGAAAAACCGCCGTGGTTGAAGGGCTGGCTTCGCGCATTGCCGAAGAAAAAGTGCCTGCCCCTTTGCGCGATTATCGGCTCTTTTCCCTTGATCTGGGAGGAATGCTTGCGGGTACAAAATATCGCGGTGATTTTGAGGAACGTATGAAACAGGTCCTTCGGGAGCTTGAAGCCGAAGAACGGGTTATTCTCTTTATCGACGAAATTCATACCATCGTCGGTGCCGGGGCGGTCTCCGGCGGATCGATGGATGCATCGAATCTCCTTAAACCGATGCTTGCAAGTGGTAAGGTTCGCTGTATCGGTTCCACAACGGATGAGGAGTTTAAGAAGTTTTTTGATAAGGACCGGGCCTTAAGTCGTCGATTTCAGAAGATCGATATCCCCGAAACCTCGAGGGATGAGACCTTTGCGATCCTTCAAGGCTTGCGGGGCCGTTATGAAACATATCATGGGGTCAGCTATGACGATGATGCAATAGAGGCGGCCCTCGATCTTTCTACCCAGTACATCAACGATCGACGACAGCCCGACAAGGCCATCGATGTCGTCGACGAATCCGGTGCCTGGATCCAACTTTCCGAACCTTCGGAGGCGGATGAACGGCGAGTAGTGGATCGGTCGATTGTGGAAAAGGTTGTGGCGGGGATTGCACGAATTCCCGAGCGTAGTGTCTCTTCCGATGAGACCGAGCGGCTGCGTACCCTTGAGCAGCGTCTGAAGTCCGTGGTCTTCGGGCAGGATGAGGCCGTTTCCGCGGTGGTGGAATCCATAAAGCGTTCCCGTGCAGGCTTTGGTAACGGTGAACGTCCCGTTGCCTCATTCCTTTTTGTCGGGCCTACCGGCGTCGGAAAGACCGAGCTCGCCCGACAACTCGCCGAACACCTGGGGATCGGTCTTATTCGATTTGATATGAGTGAGTATCAAGAGCGACACTCGGTGAGTCGGCTTGTCGGTAGCCCTCCGGGCTATGTCGGCTATGAAGAGGGAGGGCTCTTGACCGATGCGGTACGAAAAGAGCCCCATGCTGTACTTCTCCTCGATGAGATCGAAAAGGCTCACAGGGATGTGTACAACATGCTCCTCCAGGTGATGGATTACGCTACCCTGACCGATACCTCGGGGCGAAAAGCCGATTTCCGTAATATCATTATCATCATGACCAGCAATGCCGGGGCCCGCGATATTGGTAAGCCGATGATCGGTTTCGGAGAACGGAGTGTGAGTGAAGCGGCCCTTGGGAAGGCCCTTGAGGATGCCTTCAGCCCCGAGTTTCGGAATCGTCTTGATCGGATTGTCCAATTCGCCCATTTGCCGATCGATGTCGTTTTGCAGATCGTCGATAAAGAGATTAAGGCCTTTGCTCTGCAGCTGGAAGCAAAGTCTGTTTTTCTCGAGATCACTCCGGAAGCACGGCACTGGCTGGCTGAAACAGGGTATGATCCTGTTTTCGGAGCCAGAAATATCGCAAGGCTCTTTCAGGAGCACGTTAAGTCCTTCTTTGTGGATGCGGTCTTGTTCGGGGATCTTTCCTCCGGCGGCCGTGCCCGGGTAAGCCTTGATGCCGGTAAAATCAAGGTAGAAATCCTCTAGCTGGGTCATTGCTTACCATGCCTTTTTTTACCGAAGGGCTGCCGGTTGTAACATTTCCGGCTCCTAAAGATGATGAAGGAATTGTTGCCGTAGGGGGAGAACTTTCGCCCGAGATTCTCGTCTCCGCATATGGCCAGGGGGTCTTCCCCTGGTTCGGTGACGACAGCCCCATTCTGTGGTGGAACCCCCATCCCCGGTTCGTTCTTTTTCCGGAAAAACTCCACTCGTCTCATCGGCTTGAACGACGGATACGCTCCGGTGAATATCGGGTCACCATGGATCGAGCCTTTGATCAGGTCATACGAAGCTGTTCCGAGGTGCCTCGCCCCGGACAGGAGGGCACCTGGATAACCGAAGAGATGATTACGGCATACCAAAGGCTTCACAGCTTGGGATATGCTCATTCCTTTGAAAGTTGGTTCGAAGGACAGCTTGTGGGCGGGCTTTACGGGGTTTCGGTAGGGGCCCTTTTTTGTGGCGAATCGATGTTCGCACTTCGGCGTGATGCCAGTAAGGTCGCCTTTGTCACTGCCGTACGGTTTCTTGTCCGGCAGAACTATCGACTCATCGACTGCCAAGTCTATACCGAGCACCTTGCCTCCTTTGGTGCGGAAGAAATCTCCAGAGAACACTTCCTTTCACTGCTTTCCCGTTACCGTGACATGGAAACGGAAACTATTCCCTGAAAGATGGATTGACACTGTTACGATATTTGTCTTATTGTTCTGGTGTACTAATTAAATAGAACAGTAATACGGAGGTTTGAAATGATCCGAATATCCGGAATGGATTTTGGGTATGGTAAAAACCATCTTTTTCGCGGTTTGAACTTAAACCTAAAGCCAGGGAATATCTATGGACTCCTTGGTAAAAATGGTGCGGGTAAGACAACACTTTTGCAGATTATGTCGGGGCTTCTTTTCCCTGAGGCCGGGGAGGTCCTTCTCCTTGGGAGGGAACCTGCCAAGCGCTCTCCTTCGCTTCTTGCCGAAATTTTCTTTCTTGCAGAGGACTTTCATGTAAATGCACTTACCGGAGAGGCCTACGAATTGCTGTATGCTCCCTTTTATGAGCGCTTTGATCACCATCAGTTTCTCTCTTATCTCGAAGAGTTTGATATTCCAGGAAACCGGAAGCTTACCACTTTTTCCTATGGCCAGCGTAAGAAATTTCTTCTCTCCTTCGGCCTTGCATGCAATACCTCGATACTTTTCCTTGATGAACCCACAAACGGATTGGATATTCCCTCCAAAAATCAATTTCGGCGGGTGCTTGCCTCTGCAGTCGATGAAACCAAGACCATTATCATTTCAACCCACCAGGTACGGGATATGGGGCACTTGATTGATCCCATTGTCATTGTCGATTCAGGATCGATTATTCTCAACCGTACGATTGCCGAAATCGGTAGGTCGCTGCTGATGCGCTATGTTCGAGCGCTTCCTTCCGACCCGGTGCCTATTTATAGCGATCAGGCACTGGGGGGCTACATCGTGGTGGAGGAGAACAAAAGCGGAGAGGAAGGGTCGGTTGATATCGAGGTTTTCTTCAACGCTGTCATGACCGCTCGGGAAAGGGTCGAGGCCGCACTTCAAAGGAGGGCCGGGTGATGAGCTTTTCCATTCGCCGCCTCTTCCTTCTCATGAAACGGGATCTTCATACCCAATGGCGCAATGCCTTTCTTGCCCTCGCAGCCGCAATTGCCGTGATAATCGTTCTTGGAGTGCTTGTGGCCTGGCAGGGAGATACTAGGCAGTTCCACGATATCCTTTTTCCTCTTTTATTCCTTCCGGGCGGATACATACTTACCAGTCGGTCCTTTTCCGATCTTCATCACAAAGCTAGCATCCGCCATTTTATCCTTCTGCCTGCCGGGGCAGGGGAGAAAACCCTCTCGCGTCTTCTCTTTTCGGGCCCCTGTTACCTTCTCCTTGCTATTTTCGGTTACAGCATTGCCGCCCTCTGTGCCCACTTTCTGACTTTACTTTTGTTTCGTAATGCAATTCCCTTCTTTACGCCTTTCACAAGAAACTTGAGATTTTTGTATGCCAATTATCTTGCTAGCCAGTCTCTTTTCTTTCTCGGTGCCGCCTGGTTTCGTAAGAATCATTTCTTGAAAACAGTACTTACATTAACACTGCTCTCTTTTTTCTTTTCTCTGCTTGGACTCCTTGCTCAAAGGCTTGCTTTCGGTGGGCTGTATCAACTGAACCACTTGGACCCCTCGATCTTCCGTCCCCTTCTCGGTAGGGGGTTGATGGAAGGGCTCATCCGTTGTGCCAAAATCTTTTATTGGGGTATTCTTCCGCCTTTCTGCTGGTTGGTTTCCTGGCTGCGAATCAGAGAGGCAGAGGTGAGCCATGGAGTTTGATGATACACGTCCCATTTATCTTCAGATCGCCGATTTTATGTTTGAACAGATTATTACCGGTACTTGGCCCGTAGAAACGAGAGTTCCCTCCATCAGGGAATTGGCAGGGATGATGCAGGTGAATCCCAATACGGCGATGCGGACCTATAGCTACCTTCAAGAGCTTGGGGTTATCTATAACAAGCGGGGCATCGGCTACTTTGTGGCCCCGGAGGGCGCCAAGAGGGTTAAACGGGAGCGGAAAAAGAGTTTCTTCGAGGAAGAATTACCCGCACTGTTTCATGCGATGGAGACCCTCGATATAACGATTGATGAAGTGATCAAGGCCTATAAAACCTGCCGAAAGGAGCGGAAAAAAGAATGAAAACCAGCAACAAGATAGTGATGATAGCTTTGATTCTCGGAGTAGTGGCAGTATGTGTGCTTGCACTCTTGTTTCGGTTTGCCGTTATAGTGCCTGGGCAATTGCAAATGCCACGGGGATGGTGATGATACTCAGCATCGTCGTGGCGATAACAATTCCCTGGGCTCTTCGGCTATCTATGCCGTAGCGACTGGGAAGGACATAGCTGAACAGTGCCGCCGGCAAGGCCCCCGTTACCAACAGTACCGTACGGGCTGTTCCCGAGAAGCCGAAGAGGGTGACCACAAGCAGGGCTGTAAGAAATCCGGCGACGATCCTGAGAAGAATTCCTGCAAAGAGGTGTATTTCCAATTGAGGTTTGCGGGCATGGATGGAGAGCCCTAGGGTAAAGGCCGCAAGCGGAGACGCTGCATCGCCGGCGAAGGCGCAGGTGTCGAGAATGGGATGAGGAATCGGTAGTCTTCCCACATTTGCCCCGAATCCGGCGATAACGGCCCAAAGAATCGGGCTGCTTAGGGAGGCTTTGATGGCCCTTTTGCTTACCCCTCCCCGAATGATGACGAGCCCAAGGGTGAAGATATAGAGGGTCTGAATTTCATCAAAAATGATGATGATATTCATCGCCTCCGAGCCTCCCCATATCTGCATAAGGGGGATGCCGAGAAAGCCTGAGTTCATGAAGATTACCGGTAAGGCAAAGCTTTTCGGGTCTATTCGGGCGATACGGGCATACGATACTGCCAGCAACAACATGATCACCACCACGGCACTGGTAGCCCCGAAAAGTCTTCCGAGTTCCAACGGAGTAATAGTAGATCGGTACAGGGAAACGAAAACCAACATCGGCATAAAAAAGTCGGTGAGGACCGCGACCAATGATGCTTCACCCACTGCATAGAACCTGGCGAAAAGGTAGCCGGCACCTATGATGAGAAAAAGCGGCAGCAGCAGAACAAAGGTTGAAAAAATCATGCAATCTATAGCCCTAGTAGCTAAAGCCGCTTCCTCCTACGAATTCCCGCAAGATGGAATGTTGGGGGACATACTGGACCGGGATCGAAGAGAAATTGGTCAGAAATGCCAGGAGCCTTCTCGCTTCACTGTACTGCCGGTGGAAGGGTTTGACTGTATTCAACAGCGGCTCCACGTAAGGTTTTAGTACCGCAAGCTCATAGTCTAAGGCACTGTTAAAGGCCGAATCCGCGAGATGCTGATAGGGGAATATGTTGTTATCTTCCCCCCGTCTGACAGAAGGCCACATTTCCAGGGTAGAGAGTGCGCTGTTCCCTCGGAACTGATGGTCCCTAACCATTCGGCGGCAGAGCCTGTTGTCGGTGGTCGCGATCCTATTGTGGTCGTCGAGGTTGAGCTGGGTAAGAGCGGAGATATAGACCAGGTGTTTCTGTTCTCTCGGTATCTCTGGGGTAAGATCGGGGTTGAGGCCGTGAATCCCCTCCATGAGCAGGATATTGCGTTTTCCGAAGCGAAGCTTTTTCCCCTGCTCTTTCGGTTTTCCCGCTTTGAAATCGAAGATGGGAACCTCGATTTCCCTTCCAGCAAAAAGTGCGAGAAGATGACTGTTAAGCTGCTCGATGTTGAGAGCACGGAGACTTTCGAGATCGAGATTGCCATCGGCATCCAAAGGAACATTTTTTCTGGGGCGAAAGTAATCGTCAAGGCCGATAACGACGGGATTAAAGCCAAGTACCTGAAGTTGTATCGCCAGTTTTTTTGTGAAGGTCGTTTTTCCCGATGAAGAGGGACCTGCGATGAGCACTACTCGTACCGTATCCCGCCTTTGTGCGATCTGGTCGGCAATCTGGCTGATCTTCTTATCGTGAAGTGCTTCTGCCACCTGGATAAAGGGGGCAATGTTTCGTTCCTCGATGAGCTGGTTCAACCTTCCCGTACAATTAACATCCAGAATTTTTCCCCAAGCCTTATATTCTTTAAAAATTGAAAAGAGGAGCGGATGGTCGATAAACTCGGCGAGTTTTGTTGGTTCTTTCGACTTTGGATAGCGAAGGAGAAAGCCTGGGGGATAGTTCCTCAATTCGAAGAGCGACAGTAGTGAGGTATTGTCCAACAAGGGTTCATAGCTGATATCGAAAAACTGATCGCACATATACAAGGGAATTTTCGGATCATTTCGGTAACGAAGGAGCAGCTCTGTTGCCGGAAGATTTTCCTTGCGGACCCTTTCGAGAGCCTGCTCATAGCTGATCACCGAACGTTTGATCGGCAGAGCCGCTTTTACTATTGCATGCATCTCTTCCTCAAGACGGGCAATTTCTCCCTCCCCAACACCGGCCATTCCGTTGTAATAGTAGTAGTATCCATCTCCGAGGCTGTGACCGATTACGAGGTGGCGGTCGGGAAAAACCTTTTTTGAAGCAAGCCCGAGCAAAAACGAGAGGGAACGTCGATAGATCCGGTTGCCATATCTGCTATAGAGTGTAACCGGTTCGACGGTTGCGTCGATCTCGATCTTAAAAGAAGGAGTAACCAAATCGTTATTGACAAGGGCCGCTACAACTGGCCCCTGTAGGTCATCCGCTTCCGATGGCGGAAGGAATTCGCTGACTCTTGTTCCATAAGCAACCGTTTTCTTGCTGCCGTCGGGCAGTGTCACTGTCACTTGATTCATGCGTTGCCCCCTTGATGCGTACTATATCAAGTTTACGTCGGGCGCTTATCATTTGTACAGATTTCTTTTACGCTTTCTTTCATTCTTTCCTTTGCCACGGCGATCCAGGCCCCCGGCCCGACGTAATTGGGGCGTGACTCTATTTCTCTATCCAGATCGTCGATATTCGCTAAGGGATCAGGAGACCGCAATTCTTTCATATAATCATGTTTGTTCTTTTTCATCGGACATCTACCTCCCAAGAAAAGTGCCTATGCGAAGAGTTCAAGTTGTACGGGACGGGCGGGGTTACGTTCCCGTTGGGGGATAGAAGGCCGTTCCTGGGGATGCCGTTTCATCATCGGACGGCATTCCTCCTCGTATCCAAGGCCCGTCAGAAACGAGAAGACTGCCGACGAATCCTCTTCCCTATTCGTTGGAAAGGTAATGGCGGGATCAAATATGGTTAGAAGCGAAGCAGAGGCAGCGCTCAGGCTTGCAAGGCTCTGCATATAGGTTTTCCATTCCTCTATCTCATAGCCGGCCTTTTCTGCCTCTTGCGGAGAGCACATCATCTTTTCCACTCTCATCGCCGCTTCGGCGATGATTTCCCGAAAAGCAGCGGTCTCTGCTTCCTCGATATCACGCTGCTTCAATCGTGATATCAGTGTTCTGATCCAGAAAAGCAGACTTATTTCCGGCTCTTCGTCCTGGAGGGCCAGTGCGCAGAGTCTGCTTCCTTCGGCGGGTCCGAATATCAGTTTCAGATTGGAGACAATGATTTCGGGCGAAAATCCGTAGGCCGAGGCCGTTTTTGTGATCCACATGGCAAGGGATCTCGCAGCCTTCGGATAGTCTCCCTTAAGATCCCGGATGAGGAGGATTGCCGTTTCGACGAAGAGTTCCTCCATTTCGCCTTCGAGATACTCTTTCAGCTGATTCTGGGCGCTGGTGATAAAAGAACGGTCCTCGGTGACCTGATGAAAGAGGCTTTTGCTCTTTGGGGAAAGGGCTCCTTCCCTGCCTTCTTTTTTTTCGCACAGTTGTGTGATGACCGGGATGAGGGCGGAGGCCGGACTTTCATCATCAATATGCGATAACTGGCTCAGCGCCTCGTCTCGATTTCCGTTGTAGAAGGCAGAAATCGATAGACAGAGGGCCTTCCAGCTTGCCAGGGGAGACGCATCTCCTATGGACAAGAGTTCCGTTACCGCCTCCGGATTGTACATCCCGTTGGTAACGGACTCGAGGGCATCGCTAATGATTCGAGCCTCGATTTTTATTTGATCACCGTCGGGTATTCGTTCCGATTTCTCGATCGCCGAGGGGTCGAAGAGCAGGGGCGCCAGTTCGTTACGGCGGCCCTGGCGGATGAATTTTCCTATCGTATTGAGTATTTGATCCTGTTTCATATGCTGTTTCATGACGAAAGTGATGAAAGGCTAACCGAAAGGTCTGGCTCTGTCAACAAAATGATGTCCCTAATGGCGCAGGGGTAACTGCTTTTTCAACTCTTCTATCTCACTTCGGGAAAGCGGGCGGGAAATCTTTACCTCATTATCTTCCCGAATCTGTACCACTGGCTGCTCCGGATAGAGCGTGTTGTTTTCATTAACCAAAAGACGAACCGTCGGCTCCTTAGGGTGCTTCTGATCGGTCTTGACGACGAGGGCCTTGACCTTGTTGGAAAGAAGCACATAGGTCCCCACGGGATAGACCGAAAGCGTCAAGACCAGGGCCCTGAGAATTGCATCGTCGTAACGCCGCCCCATCTCCTTTACCAGATCCATGATTCCGGAATGGCCGTCTCTTCCCTCCCGAAAAGGCCGTTTCGAAACTGCTGCAGCATAGGAGGATGCAACACCGATGATCTTACCGTATAAGGAGATCTGATCTCCCCGAAGTTTTCTCGGGTAGCCTGTTCCGTCGATATATTCGTGATGCTCCAGGACTGCCAGGACAACGGGATTGGGGAATCCAGCCTCCTTGAGAATCTTGAAACTGATGACGGGGTGGGTGATGATGGTTTGCCGCTCCTTTGGGGTCAACTTTCTGTTGTGTTTGTAGATCTGGGGCGGAATCCGAATCATCCCGATTTCGTGAAGTAGGGCAGCAAGGCCTATCTCGATCTGCTTGTGAGGAGGAATATTGAGAAAAAGCGACAGAGCCAAGGCCACGACGGCTGTCTTTACCGAATGGGTAACAATGAAATTCTGATCCTCTTCTTCACTGTCGGGAAGGGCAAGAAGATAACGGCTCTCTTCCTTGAGCTTTGCAATGATCTCTTTGACGATATCTGAAAGTTCATTTATCGACAGTACATTATGTTCGAGAAAGGAGGTATAGATCTTTGCAAGTTTCTCGGTTTCTTCGGTAATGAAATCGACGGCATTCTGGAGAGCCTCGCTCTCTTTCATGGTTGCATCAAGGACCCCGACCTTTCCCGTTCCATCCGCCGGTGGGGCTTCGACCGGCATGCCGTCACTGTAAACCGTTTCGAAATACCATGATTCCAGCCGTTCGATCAGTCGTCGGGTAACAGGAATATCCGGGGTGAGCAGCACATAGCCCTCGTCTAGAAACAGAGGCGCATCAATATAAATTTGCGGTTCAAGACTACTGGTTGAAATACTTTTCATGAACGACGCCGTTGACCCCCCTTCCAGGATAGATTACACTTTCTCTTATTATTATAGGAGCATTTTGGGGTGAAGTTTAAGATAATTTTTCTGTTTTTCAATCTTGTCATCGTGTTATCGTTTTTTGTTGTCTTTTTTATGCCCTTATTTATGCTCGGTCATGAGTATGCCGCAATCTTTTGGCGCGACAGCTGGTATCTTCCTATCATCTTTTTTCTTATTATAGGTGGTATCGATTCCTATTTTCTTTTGAACTGGAGGCTTTTTCGAAACCTTGAAGACGAAAACTGGGATGGGGTCATCGCCTATCTTGAGGATCGCCTTTACCAAAGGGGGCGGATATCCGGTCAAAGGATACGAATACTCATCAATGCCTATCTTTTGAAAAATAACATGCAGGGGATCGATCGCCTGGAGAGCCATCTCCGGGAACACTATCCCAAGCTCCATTCCCGCTTTTTGCTTTCATTGGGTATTCCACGGCTGCTGCGGACCGATGCCGAAGGCTTGGAGTTCTTTTTCGGGCCTCATCGGGATGAAGCGAGGAAAGATAAGGAATGGATCAATTTCCTGTACGGTTTTTCACTTCTGATGCAGGTGCGCCGCGAGGAGGCTATGGAGCACTTCGTATCGATGATCCGTGCCGGTTACGTCGGTCCGACAGTGCGGCTCCTTCTTCTCTACTCCCTTGTCCCTTTTACCGTCGAACAGGATGATGTTGCCTCGCTGGTTTCCTCCGAAAGTGCCGAAATGAAAAAGCGCTACTCCAGACCCTCCCTTGAAAAGGAGATTCAGCGAAGCAGGGAACAGGTCGTGCCGGTCATCCTTGCAAAGTTGACCGAGGATGCTCTCAACTGGCTTTACCCTTCGAAGCAGGAGATCGAGAAAGAGGCCTGACTGTCAGCCTTCCCTTTGGTTGACCCTTACTTGACGTGATCGATATAATGGCAATTATCTTTCAAAGGGAAAGGCAACTATGAGTGTACGCGTACGTTATGCCCCGTCTCCGACCGGGCTCCAGCATATCGGGGGAATCAGAACAGCCCTGTTTAATTACTTTTTTGCCCGATCCAGCGGTGGATCATTTATCCTCAGAATCGAGGATACCGATCGTGAACGGTATCATGATGAGGCTTTGGAGGATCTCTTCGAGACCCTCCGTTGGCTGGGAATAGAGTGGGATGAGGGACCTGAGAAGGGTGGCGATTACGGCCCTTATATTCAATCCGAACGCCATGATCTCTACCAGGAATATACCAAGAAGCTGATCGAAAGTGGTCATGCCTACTACTGTTTCTGCAGCTCCGAACGGCTTGAAACACTTCGGCAGGAGCAGCAGAAGAGCAAGGCCTCCCGCGTGGGCTATGATGGTCATTGCCGTTCGATTCCTCTTGAGGAAGCGAAACAGCGGATTGCTGCGGGAGAGCATCCTGTCGTCCGCTTTAAGGTCCCTTCCGAGGGGAAAACCTCGTTTGATGATGTCCTGCTGGGGAAGGTGACCAGAAAAAATCGCGATATACCGCCTGATCCGGTGATTCTCAAAAGCGACGGTTTTCCCACGTATCACCTTGCGAATGTGGTTGACGACCATCTCATGAAGATTACCCATATCCTGCGCGCACAGGAGTGGATTCCTTCCGGAGCACTTCATGTGCTGCTCTATCGAGCCTTCGGCTGGGAGCCGCCGGTCTATTGTCATCTCCCCATGGTTATGGGTAAGGATGGACAGAAGTTATCGAAGCGCCACGGTGCCACCGCAGTGCGGGAATTCCGAAAGGCTGGTTATTTGCCGGAGGCCCTGATCAATTACGTGAGTCTTATCGGCTGGAGCTACGACGGCGAGCGGG
>JGI2924J29684_1076911_pt1 | contig 12136 bp, 9 predicted proteins | sample BenlonsequencITS_FD_29684 | JGI IMG/M metagenome (IMG submission 29684)
CGCCGGTGTTATGCCGGTCAACCAGTCGATTTATGACGCGTTAACAGTGCTCCAGCATCGTGGTCAGGATGCTGCCGGTATTATCACCATAGATGCGAATAACTGCTTCCGCCTGCGTAAGGCAAACGGGCTGGTGAACGATATTTTTGAAGCTCGCCACATGCAGCGTTTGCAGGGCAACATGGGGATCGGCCATGTGCGTTACCCTACCGCAGGCAGCTCCAGCGCTTCCGAAGCGCAACCTTTTTACGTTAATTCGCCGTATGGCATCACGTTGGCCCATAATGGCAACCTGACTAACGCGCATGAGCTGCGTAAAAAACTGTTTGAAGAAAAGCGCCGTCATATCAACACGACTTCCGATTCCGAAATCCTGCTAAATATTTTCGCCAGCGAGCTCGACAACTTCCGTCACTACCCGCTGGAAGCCGACAATATTTTTGCCGCGATTGCCGCGACTAACCGTCAGATCCGTGGCGCCTATGCCTGCGTGGCGATGATTATCGGTCACGGCATGGTAGCCTTTCGCGATCCGCACGGCATTCGCCCATTGGTGCTGGGTAAGCGTGACGTTGGCGATGGTCGTACAGAGTATATGGTCGCTTCAGAAAGCGTGGCGCTGGATACACTGGGCTTTGAATTTCTGCGCGATGTCGCGCCGGGCGAAGCTATCTATATTACCGAAAAGGGGCAACTGTTCACGCGCCAGTGCGCGGATAATCCGGTCAGTAACCCCTGTTTGTTCGAGTACGTTTACTTTGCCCGTCCTGACTCCTTTATCGATAAGATCTCCGTCTACAGCGCTCGTGTGAATATGGGCACTAAACTTGGCGAAAAAATCGCTCGTGAATGGGAAGATCTGGACATCGACGTAGTTATCCCTATCCCGGAAACCTCCTGCGATATCGCACTGGAAATTGCCCGTATTCTCGGCAAGCCGTACCGCCAGGGATTTGTCAAAAATCGCTACGTGGGACGTACCTTTATCATGCCGGGCCAACAACTGCGTCGTAAATCTGTGCGCCGCAAGCTCAATGCTAATCGCGCGGAGTTCCGCGATAAAAACGTCCTGCTGGTGGATGATTCTATCGTGCGTGGCACCACATCGGAGCAGATCATCGAGATGGCCAGGGAAGCGGGCGCGAAGAAGGTTTACCTGGCGTCCGCCGCGCCGGAAATTCGTTTCCCCAACGTCTATGGCATTGATATGCCGACCGCCAATGAGCTGATCGCGCATGGTCGAGAGGTGGACGAAATTCGTCAGATCATCGGCGCCGATGGGCTTATCTTCCAGGATCTGGACGATCTGATCGAAGCCGTGCGCGCGGAAAACCCGGATATTCAGCAGTTTGAATGTTCGGTATTTAACGGGGTATATGTTACCAAAGACGTAGATCAGCAATACCTCGACTTCCTGGATTCATTACGTAATGACGACGCCAAAGCGGTGCTGTTCCAGAACGAAATGGAAAACCTGGAAATGCATAACGAAGGTTAATAGGTTTTGCCAGCGGCGTCGCGCCGCTGGCCGGTTTCAATTACGCACCACGCCAAAGCGGATACCGTATTTTTGTACTTTGTACTGTAACGTAGTGCGGGATACGTTAAGGCTACGGGCCGCGGCGGCAATATTCCCCTGATGCGTATCCAGCGCGGTTTCTATTAAATGCCTTTCGTAGTTGGCAACCCGCGCCTCCAGCGACCCTTCATACTGCGGATCGGGTGACGAGGGAAGGGGATTTTCCGGCGCGGTTTCCGGTACGCCTAAATTTAACTCATCCTGTTCAAAAATGATGTGTTTAAGCAGCCCGTCTTTTTCCTGCATGATCATGCTGCGTACAATCGCGTTTTCCAGCATCCTGACATTACCCGGCCAGGCGTGATTGAGCAGATCAGCACGCGCCGTCTCGCTTAATCCGTGAATGTCCTGCGGCACATCATTACGGTATTTATCAATAAAATAATTCGCCAGTAAGGGAATATCTTCCGGGCGGGCGCGCAGCGGCGGTAGCGTCAACATTCCGACACTCAACCGATAAAAAAGATCCGTCCGCAGACGTTCTTGTTGAATTAATTTGACGGGCGCTTCGTTCATGGCGGCAACGATCCTGACGTCAGAGTGGAGTTGCTGTTGTCCGCCGAGCCGCCAGAAGGTTTTATCCTGCAAGAATCGCAGCAGCTTACTTTGCATCTCTATCGGCATGGCGTTCAGCTCATCAAGAAAGAGCGTTCCCCCGTTTGCCAGCTCCAGATAACCCTGGCTATTTTCCGCGCCGGTATAGGCGCCGCGCACGGTGCCGAAAAGCGTACTTTCGATAAGCGTAGGCGGTAGAGCGCCGCAGTTCAGGGCGATAAATGGTTTATTCGCCCGCTTGCTGCATTGATGTATCAGGCGGGAAAATAGCTCCTTACCCGTTCCCGTCTCCCCGACAATCGTCACCGGAATATTACTGGCGGCCAGCCGTTTGGCTTTGGCGATATTACTGAGCATTTCCGGGTTTTCGGTAATAATGGCATGGTGCTTTTCATGGTGATCGGCATACAGCAGTTGGTTCAGTTCTACCACCTGTTCCTGGAGCCGTCTGACGCCAGACATATTCCTGCCGATTTCGATAACGCCGACCATGCCGCCATCTCTTGCATAGAGCGGCGCGGTGGTGTGCTGATAGTCAACGGCCTGGCCTCGCGCATTGTAATAAATTTGATAATGACCAATGTATTCCACGCCTTTTTTTAACGATGAAAGCATCGTACTTTGGGCCTCTTTCATGCCCGGATAGACATCCAGCATATGTTTTCCCATTGCCCGTTCAATACTGTAGCCGTCCAGATCCGCGCTTTCCTGATTGTAGTAAACGTATTCACCACGCTCATTAATGACGGCCAATGGCTGATGAATCAAATCGAAAAAGCGGGAAAACATCCTGAGCGCCGAGGCCAGTTCCTGATTGGTGGATGCCATACGCGCATTCCTCATATCTATTGTTCATGTTGTCATTATAAAAGTGACGAATTTTCGTCGTTGTGATGAATAGCAAACTCAATGACGAAAATGAGAAAAAGCTTATTTTTATAAATTATTGATTATTTTGATAAAAATTAGTGGCATGCCTTTTGCTTTATCCCTGTAAAGAATGCGGATTTTTACCATAAACATTAAGCAGAGGGCGTTATGACTGACTCGATTATGCAGAATTACAACCAGCTACGTGAGCAGGTAATCAACGGCGATCGCCGTTTCCAGCACAAAGACGGTCATTTGTGTTTTGAAGGGGTCGATCTGGACGCTCTGGCGCGCCAGTACCCCACGCCATTCTATGTGTTTTCTGAGCCGGAGATTATTCGTAACATTCATGAAATCCAGCAGGCATTTGCGGCGCATAAAAATACTAAAACCTTCTTTGCGTCAAAAACCTGCTCGGTCATGGGCGTGTTGAAAGCCATTCGCGACGCCGGAATTTGCGCGGAGGCAAACTCACAATATGAGGTTCGCAAGTGTCTGGAGATAGGTTTTCGCGGCGATCAGATCGTCTTCAATGGCGTGGTGAAAAAGCCTGCCGATCTGGAATATGCCATCGCCAACGATCTGTATCTTATTAATGTTGATAGCCTGTATGAGCTGGAACATATTGATGCCATTTCTCGCAAGCTGAAGAAAGTCGCCAATGTTTGCGTCCGCGTAGAGCCGAATGTTCCCTCGGCGACGCATGCGGAACTGGTTACCGCTTTCCATGCGAAGTCGGGCCTTGACCTGGAACAGGCGGAAGAAACCTGCCGCCGCATTCTGGCGATGCCTTATGTGCATTTACGCGGCTTGCATATGCATGTGGGCGATCAGGTGCCGGAGTCAGAGCCTTTCGCAAAAGCGACCAAAGTGCTGGTGGATGAATCCCGTCGCCTGGAAGAAGTGCTCGGTATTAAATTTGATTTGATCAACGTGGGCGGTGGGATTCCGGTTCCCTATAAATATGACGACGAGAATGGCGACCCGTTAAAAGATAATATGTATGCCGGTATTACCGCCCAGGATTTTGCCGATGCGGTCATTCGCGAAGTGCATAAATGGCGTACCGATGTGGAAATATGTATTGAACCCGGACGTAAAGTGACCGGGTCGGCGGCGGTTTTACTGACGGAAGTCTCCTGCGAAAAACGTAAAACAAATTACGATCTTAACGGCAATGTGGAATGCCACGTTGAATGGAAATTTGTCGACGCCGGTTACAGCGTACTCTCTGACAGCCAACATTTTGACTGGTTCTTTTATGTCTATAACGCCTCTCGCATCACGGCAGCGCACGACGCCTGGATAAAATTAGCCGGGCCGCTGTGTGATGGCGGGGATTATTTCCACATGGGGGTGAAAGGCGAAGAGTTTTTACTGCCGAAGGAGACTCATGTTGGCGATATTGTCGCGTTTCTTGATGCTGGGGCATACACCATTGAAAGTCAAACCGTTTATAACAACCGTCCGCGCACGGGCGTGGTGATGATCGATAAAAATGGTGAGACGCGTCTGATTCGTCGGGAAGACAGTTACGAAGATATGGTCAAGTACGACATCTATTAATACTGTTTTGGGCTTCAGTTTCATGCTGAGGCCTGTCGTCAGATGATAAGAAGAGGGCAGTGATGCCTGAATGCATAACAGGAGATGGCCATGAGTAACACGAATTCTGGCTTACTTGGCATCAAAGACATTGTCTTTATGAATGTCATCGCTATTCTGAGTTTGCGGCAAATCCCTAATGTGGCGCCTTACGGGGCATCGGCCATGTTGTTATGGGTGATAGCTGCATTTTGTTTGTTTTTTCCTTTAGCGATGGTATGCGGCGAGCTGTCAACCGGCTGGCCGAAAGATGGCGGGATATTTGTCTGGATTAAAGAGGCATTTGGTAAACGTATTGCATGGATTGTAGTAGTTTGTTTTCTCTTTTCCTGCGTACTGTTTTTCCCATTAATGCTGCAATTCGGCTTTACCGCGTTGGGCTATATGATCGGCGGCGGCCTGGCGGAAAATAAAGCGTTTATCGGTATTGGTTCCGCGGTAATTTTCTGGCTATTAACGCTGATGAATATCCGCGGGATGGAATGGACAAAAATTATTAATAGCATCAGCGCCTGGTGCGGCGTATTTATTCCCTCCGCCATCCTCATTTTGCTGGCGGTGGTATGGCTATGTACCGGACACCAGATGCAGACGGACTACGCTACAGCGAAAAACTGGATTCCGGATCTCGGGCACTGGGATACGATCGTTTTCTTATCCAGCATGATGTTTGCGTTTGCCGGACTGGAGGTCGCCCCGATGATTGCCGGGCGTACCCGTAATCCACAGCGTGATTTTCCGCGAGCGATGGCCGTCTCCGCCGCCGTTATCGTTGGGATCTATATGGTTGGCACTTGGGCGATTAATACCCTTTTGCCCGCCGGGAAAACCGACATCGTGGCGGGTGTCATGCAGGCTATGCATGCTGCGGCGGACACGTTGCATATGCCGTGGTTAATTCCTGTTATGGCCATCTGTATGTTTTTTGGCGCTCTCGGGCAGATTAACTCCTGGCTGGTGGGGCCGATTTATATGCTCCAGGAAGCTTCTCGCGAAGATAATCTGCTGGGGGACCGAATCGGCAAATTACATCCGGTATGGAAAACTCCCGCTTTTGCGTTGACGGTACAGGCGATTATTGTCACGGTTCTGTGTTTTTCGACTTTTATTTCGCCAAGCGTTGCGGCGGCTTACTGGATGTTAACGGCGCTAACGACTATCACCTATTTTATTCCTTATCTGGTGATGTTCCCGGCGTTCTGGCGTTTACGTAAGACCCAACCGGATACGCCAAGAAGTTTTAAAATTCCGGGCAAGGTTTTACCGGCTATTTTACCCGCGCTGGGCTTTCTTTCTATCGCCTTTGCCGTTGCGCTGTTATTTATTCCGCCTTCTCAAATTGATATGGGCGGATATTTCCAGTACGCCGGGAAAATTATTGGCGGGGCGGTACTGGCGGTTGTCGTCGCGGAGTTCATTTACCATCGGGCGCAGAAACGTAATGCCCGTTTAGGCATGGCGGGGGGAAAATAAAATGTATATGCCAGTTCTCGAAATAAATCTACGCAAGCTGGAAGAGAACGCCCGCACGGAAAAAGCACTGCTGGCAAGCAGCGGTATTGAAGTGATGGCTGTCAATAAAGTTTTTGACGGCTGCGTGGAAACCGCGCAGGCGGTTTTCAACGGCGGAATTACCGTTATTGCTGAATCACGAACCTATAACTTGAAAAAAATACGCGAGACAGGATGTACGACCTGCCTGTTACGTAGCCCGTGTCTGAGTGAAATCGAGGATGTCGTGCGCTACGCGGATATCAGTTTAAATAGCGAGCCGGTCGTATTACGGGCATTATCGCATGAAGCCCAACGCCAGGGGAAAACGCATCAGGTATTACTAATGGTAGATATGGGCGATTTACGCGAGGGTATCTGGTTTAGCGAATATCAACGTATTCTTGAGACCATTACCCTTATTGCTGACCTGCCCGCTCTGGAATTATATGGACTGGGTACCAACTTTAATTGTTACGGCACCGTATTGCCAACAGTAAAAAATGGCGAGGATTTTCTGGCGCTGGCCGCCCGGCTGGAAGCCGACAGCGGTATTCCTGTCCGGCGGCTTTCTGCGGGGAACTGCACTAGCTATCACCTGCTGGATAAAGGTATCTGGCCGCACGGGCTGAATCATTTGCGCATCGGCGGGCTACATGAGTTCGGCATTGAATATGTCGACATGAAATACCTGAATGAATTTCACCACTCCGCAAAACCGGTCGATAAAGCCTGTTCTGATATGTATATCCTGGAAGCGGAAATTATCGAACTGAACAGTAAACCGACCGTACCGGTCGGGGAACTGGGCGTCGATGCCTTTTTGCAAAGTAAAACCTTTGTCGATCGTGGCATACGCCGACGCGCATTGCTGGCGTTTGGGCGCCAGGATGTGCCGTCGGATAACTGTGTGCCGTGCGATGACGCTATCACTATCTTAGGACAAACCAGCGATCATACATTAGTCGATATTGAAGATTGTCGTCAGCCGCTAAAAGTAGGCGATGTAGTTCGCTTTGAACTGGATTATACGGGCCTGTTAATGGCCTGCCAGACCAAAGGCATCGCCTGGAGGTTTACGCGTTAACGCATAACCGCCGCGCTGTGTCGCGGCGGCATCTGCTGATGATGTCGCTGGGCGGCACGATTGGCACCGGCTTATTTATCGGCATTGCCGAACCGTTAAGCAGCGTCGGGCCAGCGAGAGCCTTACTGGCCTATCTGTTTGCCGGAGCCATTATGCTGGCGACGATGATGTGTCTTGGCGAATTATCATGCGCCTTCCCGCACTCCGGCTCATTTCAACATTATGCTCTGATGTTTATGCCGTCACCTGTCTGGAGCTATACCATTGGCTGGCTTTACTGGTTTAGCTGGGGCTTTTCCCTTGCGGCCGACCTCACTGCCGCAGGGTTTATTGCCCACCAGTTTTTCCCCGCGGTTCCGGTATATATTTTCTGCCTGGCGATTCTGCTCATCCTGACGGTCATCAATTTCACCTCCGCAAAAAGTTTTGGTGAATGCGAATACTGGCTTTCGGCCATTAAAGTTTTCGCTATCGTACTGTTTATCTGTGCGGGCGGGGTGATGATCTATTCGCTAATGGGCCATAGTGACTGGCACCCGACGTTAAAAACCAATGGAATGTGGTTTCCCCACGGTTGGGAGCAGATTGTGGTCTGCATGACGATTGTGATTTACTCCTTCCAGGGGGGGGAACTGGTAGGAAATGCGGCAGGGGAGACAGAATCGCCGCACGCTATTTTACCGAAAGTGATCCTGGGGATCGGTCTCAGAATCATTTTGTTTTACGGCCTGGCGATTGCGGTGCTGGCGCTGGTCTATCCGCATAAACTGGCGCCAAATGGACAAAGTCCCTTTGTATGGGTATTCTCCCACGCGGGCATTCCGGGGGCGGATACGCTGATGACGCTGGTGATCTTTTCCGCCGCGGTTTCTGCCGCTAACTCGGCCATTTACGCCAGTTCGCGTATGTTATGGTCTATGGCGGGCGATCGCTTTGCGCCAGCCTGCTTCGGTAAAACGAACGGCGGCGGCGTGCCGGTGTATGCTATTTTAATCACGGTCTTGCTGGCGTTGGTGTCGTTGCTGACCCGCTATATTCCCGCGCAGCAATTTTATTTATATCTGATCGCCAGTACCGGGCAGGTGGGTTGCCTTGCATGGATAACCATTGGATGGTGTCAGTATCGCTTCCGGCAATCGGTGTGTAATGGAACCTACGCCAGCGATTTGCTACGCTATCGATCGCCGCTTTTCCCCTGGACGGCTCGGTTTGTCATTATCACCAATTTTGCCATTATGGTCGGTACCTGGTTTAGTGAGCAGGGGGGAGTGATAATGTTGGTTGAGCTGGCTTTTATGACAGGGATTCTTTTGTCATGGTATCTCTTCAGACCCACTTTGAGCCGATTACGTAACACAGTGGGATGAACGGCGCTCGTAAACGGTAAGAGAACATGAAACGACTTATTGTAGGAATAAGCGGCGCCAGCGGAGCGATTTATGGCGTGCGCTTATTACAAATTTTGCGCGATGTCGAGAGCGTGGAAACGCATCTGGTGATGAGCCAGGCGGCCCGGCAAACGCTGGCGCTGGAGACCCATTTTTCATTGCGCGAGGTGCAGGCGCTGGCTGACGTGACGCACGATGCGCGCGATATTGCCGCCAGTATTTCTTCGGGCTCTTACCCGACGGCGGGAATGGTTATCCTGCCTTGTTCCATTAAAACGCTTTCGGGGATTGTCCACAGTTATACTGACGGACTGCTTACCCGCGCGGCGGATGTGATATTAAAAGAGCGGCGACCTCTGGTGCTGTGTGTGCGCGAAACGCCGCTACATATCGGGCATTTGCGTTTAATGACCCAGGCCGCTGAGATAGGCGCGGTGATTATGCCGCCGGTTCCGGCCTTTTATCATCTTCCTAAAACCCTTGATGATGTTATAAATCAAACTGTTAATAGGGTTCTGGATCAGTTTGATATTCCACTTCCGCATGATCTTTTTGTTCGTTGGCAGGGCGCATAGCGTTGTCTGTTTAGCGTGCAATGTTGTCCCTGTTGCCCTGTTTCAGGGCAATTTTGTAACCGCGATCATATCCTCAACATTTAATTCGTTAAAAGCCGTCGAAACGCTGCGGTTCAACCGTCATTCCTGCTATCTTCAACATTAGGACAATATTGCAACTTTTCATTAACAAATTTAACGTCCAATCGTTCCGCTGACGTGAAAATGGCATAAGACCTGCATGAAAAAGTCTGTAAACACAACACCACGTAAAACATAAGAAAATGACGCTACCTGAGGGGTATGTATGAAGAAGACCGTTCTCGCTTTGTCTTTGCTGATAGGTTTGGGCGCGACGGCGGCCAGTTACGCCGCGCTCCCGCAAACGGTTCGTATAGGAACGGATACCACCTACGCGCCTTTCTCATCGAAAGATGCCAAAGGCGACTTCGTTGGCTTTGATATCGATGTCGGAAATGAAATGTGTCAGCGTATGCAGGTGAAATGTACCTGGGTCGCCAGCGACTTTGATGCGCTTATTCCCTCACTGAAAGCGAAAAAAATCGATGCCATTATTTCATCGCTCTCTATTACCGATAAACGCCAGCAGGAAATTGCGTTTTCCGACAAACTTTACGCGGCGGATTCACGCCTGATTGCGGCAAAAGGTTCCCCCATTCAGCCGACGCTGGAATCGCTGAAAGGCAAGCATGTCGGCGTGTTGCAAGGGTCCACGCAAGAGGCTTATGCCAATGATAACTGGCGCACGAAAGGTGTGAATGTAGTGGCTTATGCCAACCAGGACCTTATCTATTCCGATTTGACCGCTGGTCGGCTGGATGCCGCATTGCAGGATGAAGTCGCCGCAAGCGAAGGCTTCCTGAAACAGCCAGCGGGCAAAGAGTATGCGTTTGCCGGCCCTTCCGTTAAGGATAAAAAATACTTTGGCGACGGGACGGGGGTTGGGTTGCGCAAAGACGATACCGAGCTAAAAGCCGCGTTTGATAAAGCGCTGGCCGAACTGCGTGAGGACGGGACTTACGACAAAATGGCCAAAAAGTACTTCGATTTTAATGTCTACGGCGATTGAGATAAGGGGACAGCGCACCGTGTTTGGGAACTATCACGGTACAAAATAGAGATTTTGCACTTTTTTGGTGCATAAGCCGTTGCGGAACAGGTGCATAAATGCATACTTAATCGATTTTTATGCAAAATAAACCGGCTGACGAGGTAGAATGCTTTGCCTTGTCGGTCTGATTAATGGCACGATAGCCGCATCGGGTCTGAAAAGATCTCCTGGAAAGACAGTCTGTTGAGGATAGTTATGAAAAAACTGGCGTTATCCCTTTCCCTGGTGCTGGCATTTTCCAGCGCTACCGCAGCATTTGCCGCTATTCCACAAAAAATTCGTATTGGTACCGATCCGACTTATGCGCCGTTTGAATCCAAAAATGCACAAGGTGAATTGGTCGGTTTTGATATCGATCTGGCCAAAGAACTGTGCAAACGTATCAACACACAGTGTACGTTCGTGGAAAACCCGTTGGATGCGCTGATTCCGTCTTTAAAAGCGAAGAAAATTGATGCCATCATGTCCTCGCTATCGATCACTGAAAAGCGCCAGCAAGAGATTGCGTTTACCGACAAGCTTTATGCCGCCGATTCCCGTCTGGTGGTTGCGAAAAACTCTGATATCCAGCCGACCGTCGCATCGCTGAAAGGCAAGCGCGTTGGCGTGCTACAGGGGACGACGCAGGAGACCTTCGGTAACGAGCACTGGGCGCCGAAAGGAATTGAGATCGTCTCTTACCAGGGACAGGACAATATTTATTCCGATCTGACGGCTGGACGTATCGATGCAGCCTTTCAGGATGAGGTCGCGGCCAGCGAAGGTTTCCTTAAACAGCCTGTCGGAAAAACCTATAAATTCGGCGGCCCGTCGGTGAAAGATGAGAAGTTATTCGGCGTAGGAACCGGTATGGGACTGCGCAAAGAGGATAACGAACTGCGTGAAACGCTAAACAAAGCGTTTGCTGAAATGCGTGCTGACGGTACTTACGAAAAGCTGGCGAAAAAGTACTTTGATTTTGATGTTTATGGCGGTTAATCACCGTCGGTGCAGATAAAGCCCAAAGAATATTGATCGTCTTCATTGCCTGATGGCGCCGCGCTTGTCAGGCCTACGAGGAGCGTCGTAGGCCGGATAAGGCAACGCCGCCATCCGGCAGAATAAGAGGCAAAAATGCAAAAGAGGCTTCTTACTTCACCACACACAACAGGACAGGCTGCATGTTGTACGGGTTTTCAGGCGTAATTTTACAAGGCGCGATCGTCACGCTGGAACTGGCGCTCAGTTCTGTGGTGCTGGCCGTGCTTATAGGTCTCGTCGGCGCGGGGGCGAAGCTTTCGCAAAACCGGGTAACGGGGCTCATTTTTGAAGGGTATACCACCCTGATCCGCGGGGTGCCTGATTTGGTATTAATGTTGCTGATATTCTACGGATTGCAAATCGCGCTTAACGTGGTGACCGATTCTCTGGGTATCGAGCAGATTGATATTGATCCGATGGTGGCCGGTATTATCACACTTGGTTTTATCTACGGCGCCTATTTTACCGAAACCTTTCGCGGCGCGTTTATGGCGGTGCCGAAAGGCCATATCGAAGCGGCGACGGCTTTTGGTTTTACCAGATGGCAAACGTTCCGGCGGATTATGTTCCCGGCGATGATGCGTTACGCCCTACCGGGGATTGGCAATAACTGGCAGGTGATACTCAAAGCGACGGCGTTGGTGTCGCTGTTGGGCCTGGAAGATGTCGTCAAAGCCACGCAGCTTGCCGGTAAAAGTACCTGGGAGCCTTTCTATTTCGCCGTGGTCTGTGGACTTATCTACCTGGTATTTACCACCGTCTCTAATGGCGTGCTGCTCTTACTTGAGCGTCGTTATTCCGTGGGCGTGAAGAGGGCCGATCTGTGATTGAGATTATTCAGGAGTACTGGAAATC
>JGI2924J29684_1076910_pt1 | contig 12133 bp, 9 predicted proteins | sample BenlonsequencITS_FD_29684 | JGI IMG/M metagenome (IMG submission 29684)
ACGTCTAATTTCCTTGGGGATAACAACGCGGCCAAGGTCATCTATCCTTCTCACAATACCAGTAGCTTTCATCCATGGTACCTCCTTTAATAATTCTTTAATCTTGCTTTAGTAATAACCTAATTATGGCCAAACCATTACAGGAAACCATTGCATAAAACGCCGTGGCAAATGTCCAAGTTGCGTAAAAATTCAGGCAAAGCCCTGTTATTAAAGGTTTTACCAGCTTATCAAGCATTCAAAGGTTAATTTTTCGCTAAATAACATTTTATGACAATACTCTCATAAAGGGGCAAACATAAGTACCTGGCACCTCAGCTTACTTTTCAACACTCACTTATAACTGAAATAACTAATTGAGCCAGTGAATTGTTTTAATATTTAAACGTTTTTTTAAAATCAATTTTTAAATATTAAAAATTAGAAACTGTTTATCTTAATAAAGCCAGTAATACCATAGCATGTACTCGGGCACAGAAGTTGCATTATTAAACACCAACCATCAGCAGTAGCACTAATACCGGTCGTTTCTCAATACAAACAGCAAAAATCACCGGTGCTTTGGAAATAAATGGCAATAAAATAATTTAACATAATTTATTAAAGGAACTTGAGCAACCAATGTCTAATTTTTAAATGCTAACGGATTTAAAATTTTTAGATAAATAAATTAATAAGTTATTAAAATATATTATCCCAAGGAGGCGATAGTTATAGAAAATACCCACTCTCAAAGCCGGGCCGGCGGCTACAACCCCAACTAGAAAGGAGAAGAAGCTGTTGCTACAAAGAACCCTATCCAAAAGCAACAAAACAGATCTGTACCTGGATCTGCTTGAATTAGCCAGCGGGTTTATTCTGGTGGGATTTTTGTGGACTCATATGCTGTTCGTGGCCACCATAATAATCTCTCCGGAAACGTTTAACATGTTATCCGAATTTTTAGATACCTATTACCTGTCGTATATCGGCATCCCGTTTATTGTAGTAGTTGCACTGATGCACTTTGTTATCGCGGGACGCCGCATACCCACCCGGATGCAAGAACAGCGCATTGTCTGGCAGCACGCTAAAATGCTGCGCCACACCGATACCTGGACCTGGGTGTTCCAGGCCATCACAGGTATGGCTATTTTAGTGCTGGCCAGTATCCACGTATGGCTAGTAGTCACAGGATGGCCTATCCGCGACTTTACCAGCGCCCAGCGAATGGAATCATTTTGGTGGTTTTATCTGGTATTGCTTATTGTAGGTGAGTATCACGCCGGATTCGGTATTTACCGTCAATTCGTTAAATGGGGCTGGTTCCCGCGCAAACCTATCGGTTATATTTCTAAAGCTATTACCGCCGTAATACTTGTCCTGGGCCTGGCGGCAATGGTAGTCTTTATCCAGTTAGGAGGTACCCTATGAGCATATACCAAACACATATAACTGATGTACTAATCGTAGGTGCAGGCCTGGCCGGTGAAAGAATTGCCGTAGAATCGGCTTCCCAAGGACATGATGTAACACTATTAAGCCTGGTACCGCCGCGCCGTTCTCACAGTACCGCGGCCCAGGGCGGCATGCAGGCGTCTTTGGGCAACTGCGCCATGGGTGAAGGCGACAACTCCGATGTGCACTTTGCTGATACTGTAAAAGGCTCAGACTGGGGATGTGACCAGGAAGTAGCCAGAATGTTCGTAGAAACCGCACCACTGGCAGTGCGGGAAATGGCCATCTGGGGCGTACCCTGGAACCGCGTGGTTGCGGGACAGAGAAAACTCCCCGACGGCCGGGTGATCGAAGAGAAAAAGGAAAAGGAAGGACTGATCACAGCCCGGGACTTCGGCGGCACAGCCAAATGGCGTACCTGCTATACCGCCGACGGCACGGGTCATACCCTGCAATACACTATGGATAGCATGGTGGTTAAAATGGGTATCACAGTGCATGACCGCACCGAGGCCATTTCCCTCATTCACGATGGAGAACGGTGCGTTGGCGTTGTGGCCCGCTGCCTGCGTACCGGCGACCTGAGAGTATATATAGCTAAAACAACAGTCATCTGCACCGGTGGCTACGGCCGCCTGTATAGCGCCTCCACCAACGCAGTAATTAACGAGGGCAACGGCATGTTCGTGGCCTTGAACACAGGCATCGTTCCCCTGGGGAACATGGAGGCCGTGCAATTCCACCCCACGGGCATGGTGCCGGTGTGGATTCTCATCACTGAGGGCGCCCGGGGTGACGGTGGCTACCTGTTGGATAAAAATTTATACCGGTTTATGCCTGATTACGAGCCCAAGAAAAAAGAACTGGCCTCCCGGGACGTGGTGTCCCGCCGCATGACACAGCACATGCGAGCCGGTCATGGCGTAGATAGCCCCTACGGGCCGCACCTGTGGCTGGACATCCGGCATCTGGGCGCCCAGCATATTAATACCAACCTGCGGGAAATCGCCAACATCGCCCGCAACTTTGCCGGGGTTGACCCGGTGAAAGATTTAATCCCCGTGCGCCCAACCCAGCACTATAGCATGGGCGGCGTGCGCACCAACAAAGACGGCGCTGCTTACGGCCTGAAGAACCTGTTTGCCGCAGGCGAAGCAGCCTGCTGGGACTTGCACGGCTTCAACCGCCTGGGTGGTAATTCCCTGGCCGAGACCATCACCGCCGGCCAGATTATCGGTAAAAAGGTGGCCGAGTTCACCAAGGACGCTACCTTATCATACAGTTATAAACTTGTGGACGATGCCGTCAAAGAGCAGGAAAACCGCATCAAGGCCCTGGTGCATGGCTGGAACGGTAAAGAAAGCGTATATGAAGTCCGCAATGAAATGGAAAAGAACTTGATGGATTATGTAGGAATTTTCCGCAATGGTAAAGACTTACAAACCGCAGTGAATAACCTGCAGGAAGTTTACCACCGTTCGCTTAAGATTGGCTTAAAATCCAACGGCGAAGGTCCCAACCCGGAACTTGCCCAGGCGCTGCGCATGACCGGCATGGTGCGACTGGCACTGTGCATAGCCTACGGCGCGCTGATGCGCACCGAAAGCCGCGGCAGCCACGCCCGGGAGGATTATCCCAAGCGGGACGACACCAATTGGCTCAAGCGCACCCTGGCTTACTGGCCTGAAGGCGCGGACCTGCCTGAATTGAAATATGAGCCCGTCAAGATTACCGAACTGCCGCCTGGAGACCGCGGTTACGGCGAATCCTCGGCTCAATCCAAAGGAGGCAAATAATGGCTGATCGTGAGTTAACCTTTGAAATATTTCGCTATAATCCTGCCAAACCCGAAATAAAGCCGCAAATGCAGACATATAAACTCAAAGAAACCACGGGCATGACCATATTTGTGGCTCTGAATATGATTCGTGAAGAACAGGACCCGTCACTTATGTTTGACTTCGTGTGCCGAGCCGCCATTTGCGGCTCCTGCGCCATGATTATCAACGGGCGTCCCAAGTTGGCTTGCAAAACACTGACCAGGTCACTGCCCAAGAAAATTAAATTGTTCCCATTGCCCGTCTTTAAATTAATTGGCGATTTATCCGTGGACACCGGTACCTGGTTCAGGAACCTGTCCCTGAAGACTGAATCATGGGTGCATACCAGTAAAACATTTGACCCCACGAAACAGGAAGAGCGCATGGACAATAAAACCGCCCTGGAGATCTACGAAGCGGAGCGCTGCATTGAGTGCGGCTGCTGCATTGCAGGCTGCGCCACCGCCAACATCAGGGATGAGTTTCTAGGCGCGGCCGGTATTAACCGGGTTGCCCGGTTCATGGTGGACCCCCGGGACGAGCGCACCCCGGAGCAGTATTTTGAAGTAGTAGGCTGCGAGGAAGGAGCCTTCGGCTGCATGGGTCTAATGGCATGCGACGACAACTGCCCTATGGAGCTACCCCTGCAAATGCAGCTGGCCTTTGTCCGGCGCAAAATGGCCTCCATCGGCCTAGGCGTCAAGCAGGAGAGCAAAGTCAAAATGGGTGTCGGCTAACCACCACACTGCACAACAAAGCCTGGCCTCCAAAAGGGGTCAGGCTTAAACTTTATTAAACTAACTGCATAATCTTAATAATCAAATATAACTGTTTAACTTAAAACTTACGCACTTTCTATTACTGCATTGCCCATATAGCACCGGGTTAATAATAACCAAATTATTTATCCTATCAACGATACCAAGACAAAACTTATTCTATCGATGACGCAAATGAAAGTCATAAGCCATATTTAATAATTTCATTCAATATTCCTTCCTTGTATAATTTCCGGCAAATACCTGAATAATAAACAAGATAACATTAACAATTATGCAAAGGGAGGAATTCCATGAAAACAGGAACCCGCCAGGCAATGGTAATCAGCGAAGTATTACGGAGTAACGCCAGCATGATTGATCACTACAACCTATACATGAATAGCTGTCAGGACCAGCAGCTGCGCTCCATACTGGATCGTCAGCAAAGGCACACCCTGGACAGTTTTCAAAGACTTACCCAAATGATGCAAAGTCACGGACTGGACATAAGCAATATCCCAATGCCTACAACCATGTCCATGACCGGCACAGGCGCAATGGCCACCGCCACGACAACTTCCGCCCCCGCGCCATACGGCACCCAGTGGACTGCACCACAGTACAGCACCGGGCAAACCGGTACCGTACCCTATACCATGCAGCACTCTATAGGCAGCCAGGGAATTAGCATGTCAACGCCCACCCGTACGGAAGCCCCGCTGGGCGTGCCAATGGGTATGCAAACAGGCATGCAAACCGGCGCTCAGGCTGCCTCAAACACCGGTTTTAATGACCACGCAATCGCCGAGGGGGCACTGCAATTCCACAAATGCGGCGCAGATATCAATACCCGGGCCGCTCTGGAAAGTTCCGAGCCCCATATCCGTACTGCATTGACCAACATGGCCCGCAATTGCATTGAAATGTCCTACGAGATCTATACCTATATGTCCCAGCGGGGCTGGTATCAATTACCCAACACCCCGCAAAACTTTATCTCCCACTCACCAACGCAGCAGCAGCAACAGCAGTACACCCATCAGTAACACGACTGGTAACAATAGTGAGAGATATACCAACAAAACAGCCGCCCACAGATAGGTGTGGACCGGCTGTTTTGTATTAATTATGCTCTTCTTGATTATTGACTAAGCCAGCCACTTAGCAAGTTTATCCGGGTTTATAATGCTTATCGTTTTACCTTCATATACAATGCTGTTTTCATTTCTAAAGGTATTTAAAAACGAAGTCACTGTTTGCCGGGAAGTGCCCACCATACTGGCCAGTTCTTCGTGGGTTAACTGTAAATTAATTTTAATGCCATTATTGGTCTGCTCACCCATACGCTCGCCCATTTTAATTAGCATATGAGCCAGCCTGCCAGGCGCCTGCCAGCACACCATCTCATGAATGATGGCTTCAGCCTCCCTCATCCTGACGGCCAACAATTCAGCTACCTTTATTGATAAAAAAGGATATTTGGCCAATAACTCCTCAAACCTTGTTTTGGTTAGCGCCACCATGGTCACATTATTAATCGCCCCGGCAAAGCATATACGCTCTACGCCCATTAAAGTTTCCGCCAACCCCATAAGTTCACCCGGACTACGCATACTACCTACGGTCACTCGCTTGCCGTCAGCTGAGATTCTATATATTTTTACCCACCCGCTCTCCAGCAGATATACCCTATCCGCAATATCCCCGGCCGAAAATATTACATGATCCTTGGGATAATGCACCAATGATCCAGCCTCTCTAATTAACATTTTCTCGATATCGGTTAAAACTGGATCCACCTTGATATCAATGTCGTTAAAATCCGTTATATTTATATGCATAGCTATTACGACACCTCATGCTAGATGATTAATTTTGCTTATGTTCATAATAAAAATATCAGATAATTCTTAATCATAATGTCGTTTTAATGACAAATAGATAGTCATTCAGATGACAAATTTATTGTCTTTTATGCGACACACACACTGGTTTTCCACGTTAACATATTTAGCAATTTTCTGGTTTACCAAACAAAGTAGTTTTTTCTATAGCCGAACGAGTCCTGGCCCCAAAGGGGTCGGCTACTATTCCAGCATTTCATGGCAGGCTAAATTAGCAATTATAACATGCAAGTGGCATAAAATAGCACTGTAAAAATAAATGGTTTAACCAATTAAAAGTTGACAAATTAAGCTGGCAAAGTTAACATATAAACATATTTAAATATTTAATTATGTTTATCGAAAGGAGCAAGTACAATGGAAGAAATAACGGGTAATATTATAAAAATATGTAAAGCGCTGGCTGATAGCACCCGATTAAAGATACTTAACCTGCTATCCAGACAGGAAATGGCGGTTTGCGAGCTTATTGAGGCACTGGATTTATCCCAACCCGCCGTATCTCACCATTTGAAGTTGTTGAAGCAGGCCTGTCTAATAACAGACAGCCGGGAAGGCAAGTGGGTTTTATATAACATTGACAGGGATAATTACAACCAGGCTATGCAAACAGTGCAAAGCTTTTTGCAAAACGTGCAGGATAACCTGGAACGGGGTGTGCCGCTATCCCCTATCCGCACCCAGCCATGCTTATGCGAAGTGCTGAAATCCAAAGCTAAGACTTAAAAGTGAACTACCCCATGCGATCCTTATAAGTTAAATAACCATTAGCTAATTATATAATTGAGAGAAGTGGATAGTATGCAAGAACGAAATAAACTGCTCATTATAGTTGTAGTTTTTTTGGCCGCCTTTTACCTGCCGCTGCAAAACCCTAGGATGCAATCAGCTATACTGGAAGCATTTTTCATGCTGCAGGATTACGCCCAAAAGCACGTACTGGCCTGCTTGATACCTGCCTTTTTCATCGCGGGGGGCATATCGGTTTTTGTTTCCCAGGCGTCAGTGTTAAAATATTTTGGTGCAGGTGCCAATAAAGTACTGTCCTACGGAGTAGCCTCAGTATCAGGCAGTGTGCTGGCAGTATGCTCCTGTACTGTACTGCCGCTGTTCGCAGGTATTTATACCCGTGGAGCCGGCATCGGCCCCGCCACTGCTTTTCTATACGCCGGACCGGCCATCAATGTGCTGGCTATCATACTGACGGCCCGGGTATTGGGACCGGATCTGGGCATTGCCCGGGCAGTAGGGGCAATAGTTTTTTCCATCGTTATTGGATTGATTATGCACTTTATTTTTCTAAAAGAAGAACGAGCCAAAGAAGCGGCGGCATTGGAACTACCCGAGCCTGAACCAGGCGACAAATCACTGTGGCAATATGGCCTGTTTTTCTCCATTATGATTTTTATCCTTGTCTTTGCCGCCTGGGGTAAACCAGCCCAACCAGTAGGCTTTTTTAACGCGGTCTACGAGGTACACTGGTATATTACGGTGGCGCTGCTGGTGGCACTAGCGGTAATTATCAGGTTATGGTTCAATAAGGAAGAGCTGGTTACCTGGACGGACGCCACCTGGGGTTATGTAAAGCAAATTTTCCCTCTACTGCTGGGCGGCGTATTAATTGCAGGCTTTCTAATGGGCCGTCCCGGCCTGGACGCCGGTATTCTCCCCAACTCCTACGTCTCCACCTGGGTGGGCGGCAACTCACTAAGTGCCAATGTGCTAGCCTCAGTTTTGGGCGCATTTATGTACTTTGCTACGTTGACCGAGGTGCCTATTTTACAGGGCCTGCTGGGCAGCGGTATGGGCAGGGGTCCGGCTCTGGCCCTGATGCTGGCCGGACCGGCTCTGAGCCTGCCCAGCATGTTAACCATTAAAAGTATTATGGGCACCAAGAAAACGGCTATCTATATAACCCTGGTGGTAATTATGTCCACGCTATCCGGGTATATCTTTGGCATAATTGCAGGTTAAAGCTTTTATAGTCATTATATTGCCGAAGGGAGGTGTGACTAAAACATGGAAATTAAAGTATTGGGCCCCGGCTGCCCCAAATGCCACGCTCTAGAAAAAGCAGTGCAGGAAGTGCTCAGCGAGACCGGTATCAACGCCGAAGTAAAAAAGATCACCGATATCAAGCAGATCGCCAGCCATGGTATTATGCTCACTCCCGGGCTAATCATCAACGGTAAAATTAAATCATCCGGCAAGGCATTGAACAAAAATGAAGTTAAAAAATTTATAGAACAAGAGAAATAATTATATATCGCTGAATGTTGCTGGTGCATATAAATATAAGGACATCTTTTGCCTATTTAAACCTGAACAGCACCTCAATAGTGCCACCCGCAGTTCTGCAAATAGTTTGCCCCGGCTCCGGGTTTTATCCCGTGCCGGGGCTAAACTATTGATCAGCATTAATATATGTTGTACATAGTTTGACAGACAGACTTATATGCTCCACAGGGGTAGAATGGACAGGTGTATCCGCATATCCCCTAGAGTGTGGCTGGCAAACTCAGCCACATTACGCCAGCATAATTTTCTTTTGCGACTTGCATCCCCTCCAGGTATGGCTGACAACCCCGTTACTTATACCATAAGTGCTCTTGCATTAAGCCGGTGTCACACTGCAAAGTACCGTTTTAAAGTCGGGATAAGCTGTGATGGGGTCAAATACATCCATATCAACTAGCATATTCACGTTGGCGTTACCTCCCCAACCGTGTGGGACACTTACTACACCAGGCGCTAATTTATCGGTTGTGCGCATCCGCATTTTCATTTTTCCGCTTTTGGTCTCAATCTGGGCCATAACACCGTCCGCCAGGCCGTACTTACTTGCCGTAACCGGGTGGATCTCTGCCAGGGGTTCCGGATTATTATTACGTAATTCAAGCACTTGACGCTGCTGGGTATGGGTATATTCCTGAGCCCGTTCGCCGCTGATTAGAATTAGCGGGAACTTTTCATAAAGCTCAGGGGTATTGACAGGACTTTGTCCTGGCTCAAGATATACCGGAATAGGGTCATACCCGTGATCCTTTAATGTTTGCGAGTAAAGCTCCACTTTTCCACTGGGTGTCCCCAGTTTTTTCTTTTTATAAATATAATATTGTTTTTCACCATAATAAGCTCCCGCCGGGTTGGCGTTTAACTTATCTTTTAATTCGCCATCTTGCAAGAAGGCATTAGTGACCTCTTCATCGGTTTGCCACGGGAAATATTCGCCCATACCCATACGCCGTCCCAGTTCGCTCCAGATCTTCCAGTCGGGCCAACTGTCGCCCACCGGTTCGATCACCTTGTGATGGATCATGGCATACGGTTCGCCGAATACAACACCGTAAACGTAAGAGAGACCACCTTTTTCTAAGAAGGTACAAGCCGGCAGAACCACATCAGCTAATTCAGCGGTCTCGGTAAGGAACGGGTCAATGACCGCCAAAAAGTCCAAGTTGGAAAGGGCTTCTTTAAACTGATGTGCGGCGGGGAAAGAAACGACCGGGTTGGCAGCCGTAATGATACTTGCCCTTATGGGATAAGGCTTCCCTTCAAGTATTGCCTGTGGAAGTAAAGTAGCTATCCCAAATGGCGCCTTGCGGCCCCACAGTGAACTGAAAATGGGATACTCTTCCGCTCCGATAGGTGCTTCCTGATCCTTCAGGCTCAAGTTGGCCAGAGGAATCCTGGGGCCTTCAACCCAACCACCGGGAACGGCAAAATTACCCGTAACCGCTTGCAGGATCGATAAAAGACGGGAATTTTGCAAACCATTACGGTGTTGGTCGAGACTGTTAATCCCCTGAATAATGCAGCTGGGACCGGCCTGGGCATAAATCCTGGCTGCACCCTTAATATCAGCTGCATTTATCCAAGTAATTTCCTGCGCCCATTCGGGAGTATATTGTTGAACGTGCTCCACCAATTCTGGGAAGCCCACAGTATAATTGTCGACAAACTCTTTATCGTAAAGCCCCTCGTTAATAATCACATTCAACATCGCCAACCCCAGTGCCGCATCAGTGCCCGGACGGATAGTTAAATGGTGGGCCTTCTCCGACAGCGGTATACGTTTAGGATTGATAACAATTAATTCAAAATTATTATCATTTAACTTTTCCCTAATTTGCTCTGCCAGCATTCCCTTGGAGCCATCGGGATTATGTCCCCACAGGATAATGCACCGGGCATCCCCCGGGTCGTCCAACGGATAACGGCCAAAAGTGAGCTGGCGAGCCAAAATGCGGGTCCGGTAACAAATATTTTCCACCGACAGTAGATTTGGCGTACCGTAAGCGCCCTTGAAACGCCGGGCAAATGTAGCCACTTCAATGTTTTCCACGCCCACGGAACCGCAAAAAACGGCCAGCGACCGGGCACCATACTTTTTCTTAACATCATTTAACTTTTCCGCGCAATAGTCTAACGCTGTGTCCCAACTTACCTTTTGAAAGCGACCTTTTTCCCGCAGTAACGGGGTCGTTAAACGGTCAGCCGAATATACATAGCTGGGCAAAGCTTCCCCACGGGGACAGATATAACCCTTGGTTACCGGGTGCTCCGGTAGGCCTTCTACTTTCATTAAACGCCCATTTTCAATGTGTGCTTTAATCCCGCAGTCCCATACACATAACATGCAATCGCTAATCTTTGTTTCAATGAGCACGAGAAACACCTCCTATAATTTTTTGGCAATTTAAAAAATAACGCATTTCGTTAATACTTCCATCGACCCCGTTTCTCTTAGACCGGGATGGATTGCACGTAATGGCACCGACCCCGGTCTTGCTTATGGAGATCTCAAAAGCATAGCAAGCTGAATCACATCCCCCACCCTGTTATCTAAAGCACGTATGTCAGTTTTATAATCAAACCCTGGTAAGAGACTAAAGAAGCAAACATCATGCCACATGTTAACAAAGAAGTATTTTTATGATTAAAAAAAGACTGAAAATATTCAATAATCCTAAAAATATTCGAGGTTTGTTATTTATACTATATTAGTATTGAAGGGTTAATAAAATCAGATTGTTTTCGAAGTGTCTGAATAACATACATCGTACATTATCCGTACAAATCTGTAGCTGTTTCAGACAGTAAAATCAACGGCAGTTTGCCATAATCCTTGCTTTTCCTGGTAAAAATTATCCCCCTGAACTAAAACTCTTGTGGATTAAATTCCCGCATTTTTAATAAATCATCCCGTTCCAAATTCATTATATTTTCCACATGTTCTTGGTCAATATTATATCTATACAGTTTATAGTGCTCCGATGGGTACTCGCTTATAAAGTCCAAGCATTGTCCATCCTTGTGCCACAATATATAAGAGGTGGTGATGTAAACGCCTTCTGCAGGTATTAACGATAAAGCTTTATTGTTCAAGTTATATATTGCCAGCTTACTTTGAGATGTGTCACCAAAAGAAAAAGCCAGTTTACTACCGTCGGGCGACCAGTTGTAAGAATGTATCGTCTCTACAAATCCTTGTCCCTTGGATTCGAGATAATCATTTAAAATGATATATTCTCCGCTGTTTAGATTAACAATGATTACTTTAAAACCATAGTGAAAAAAAGCATTCACGGCCAAATATTCGTCACTGGCGGACAGACTCAGTGAAGAAATGGATACCGGCTTTTCAGCAAGCTTAATATCATGCTTTGTGTTACCCTTTTCTATAGTCATAGAGCTTATTATTGTATCCGATGTATGCATTTCTTCCGACTTTGACTTATGGGCAACAAACATAATGTCGTCGTTTTGCCAGGTAATTTGATTTTCATTGATTTCTTTTTGGGGGTTGTATTCACGTAAATAATAAATTGAAGTATTAACGCCGCCTGGTGCTTCAGTATCAAATTCAGGTCCACCTTTTTGACTTATTATCGCCGTTCGGCTCCCGGCATCCCATTTAACTCCCGCACCTAATGCTTCAGAAACAAACCTCAGCGGAACCATAGTTCGTCCTTGAATGACTTTGGCCGGGACATCTAAAGGAATAGCTTCTTCGTTCAGAAAAACATGTGTTGAGAATGTTTGAAGGCGTATTCTGTTTTTTCCTTTAGTAGCAATGATAGTTTCAGTCGTCGCATCATAATCAACCACAGCACCTAAAGCTTCAAAAATAGCTCGAAGTGGCACCAGTACCCGGCCTTTTTCAAGAACCGGTGGGACATCAAGCTGGAGTTGCTCATCGTTATGAATT
>JGI2924J29684_1076909_pt1 | contig 12131 bp, 11 predicted proteins | sample BenlonsequencITS_FD_29684 | JGI IMG/M metagenome (IMG submission 29684)
CCTGCTGCGCCTCCGCTGCCGCTTGCTCGTCCAGCCGCGCCGCGAGCTGGGGCAGGCCCGAACGGACCCCGATGGTCCACGAGTCCCCCGCGTAGATGCCGGAGAGAAGGGGATCGACCAGCCGCGACCGGACGTTCGCGCCGTGGACCGGCTCCACCAGCTCGCCGATGCTCATGTCGGCGCCGACCTCCCAATCCGTCGGCCGGTCCTGACGGATCAAGTCGAGGTCGTCGGCGCGCAGCAGCGTGGTGTCGACGTCGGGGCCGGGCAGGCCGAAATACGTCCCGGTCGGCAGCGGGTGTCTGCTGCCTGCGGCGAAGACGCTCGGCCGGGCCCCGCTCGATGACACGATCTGATCGGACAGGCCAAGCTCGTCCGCAAGACGGAACATGTCCGAGGCGTTCGCGAGGAAGGACTCCGCCCCGCCGTCCAACGGCTGACCGGCGAGCTCCACGCCGCGCAGGCAGCCTCCGGCCCGTTCGGAGCCGTCGATCACGACGATCTTCGCGTCCGATCCGAACCGCTTGCGCAGCTCATACGCGGCGACCAACCCGGTGACGCCCGCCCCGACAACAGCGATGGCGGTCATGCGCTGGGTGCGGTCTCATGCACGATGTCGACCACGGCGGTGAGCGCGTCGGGGTCGGTCTCCGGCAGCACGCCGTGGCCGAGGTTGAAGATGTGTCCGGCGGCGCCCGCGGCGAGCGCCGCGTCGGCGTCGGCGAGCACCCGCCTGGTCTGCGCCTCAAGCGCGGGCCGAGGCGCCAAAAGCAGCGCGGGGTCCAAGTTGCCTTGCAGCACCAGGCCTGAGCCGACTGCCCGAGCGGCGTCGACGAGGGGTGTGCGCCAGTCCACCCCGATCACTCGGGCTCCGCAGCCCGCCGTGGCCCCGAGAAGGTGGCCCGTGTTCACGCCGAAGTGGATGCCGGGCACGCCGAAGTCGGCGATCTCGGCGAACACCCGGCGGGTGTGCGGCAGGACATGGCGCTCGTAATCGGCCAAAGACAACGCCCCTGCCCAGGAATCGAAGACTTGCACCGCGTCCACGCCAGCGGCCAGCTGGACCCTGAGGAACGAGACGGTGAGGTCGGCGAGTTTCGAGAGCAACGCGGCGAAGACGTCCGGGGCTCCGGTCATCAGCGCCTTGGTCTTGGCGTGGTTTTTGCTCGGGCCGCCTTCCACCAGGTACGAAGCAAGGGTGAACGGCGCCCCGGCGAAGCCGATGAGCGGCGTGTGCCCCAATGCCGCGACCAGGGCCTTCACTGCCTTGGCCACCGGTTCCAGCCCCTCGGTCGAAGCGGGCGGCAACGCGTCGACGTCCGCCTGGCTCCCCACGGGCGCGTCCAGCACCGGGCCGACGCCAGGTTTGATGGTCACCCCCACGCCCGCTGTTTTCAACGGCACGACGATGTCGGAGAACAAAATCGCGGCGTCCACCCCGTGCCTGCGCAGCGGCTGGAGGGTGATCTCGCAGACCAGCTCCGGGTCGAGGCACGTCTCCAGCATGTCCCGACCGGCGCGCAACGCGCGGTACTCGGGCAGCGAGCGGCCCGCTTGGCGCATGAACCACACCGGCCTCCTGCTCGGGCGCTTTCCGGCGAGCGCGACAAGAAACGGCGAATCAGGGAGTTCGCGCCTCGGCGCGACGGGACTTCCAGCGGGAGCAGCAGACATCACTGACCACCTTAGCGGTGCGCCTTACCGAACTCGATACCCAGGTCAACTAGTGTGAACCATCGTGAGCGGACCGGCCCAAGGCATTGAGGAACCGCGGGTGTTCCGCGAAGCGGCAGAAGCGATGCGCGAAGCGGCTCATCGGCCCGAGATTTCACTGTCCCCGATCCGAGCCCCCGGCAAGCTCGCCCCGTACAGTTACGCCCTCGGAGCGGAGATCAGCGGAGACCCCGACTCCCCCACTGCGGTCGGAGAGGCGTTCGGCAGGCTGATCTTGCTGTACGACCCGGACGGCGCAGAAGTCTGGCAGTCCGTCTTCCGCCTCGTGGCGTACGTGCAGGCCGAGCTCGACGACGAGATCGCGGGCGACCCCCTGCTGCCCGAGGTGGCGTGGACGTGGCTCACCGAGGCGCTCGCCTCCGAAGAGACCGAGCACGTCGCGCTGGGCGGCACAGTGACCTCGGTCGCCTCCATCCGATACGGCGACATCGCGGGACCGGCGCGCGCCCACCAGCTTGAGCTGCGAGCGTCCTGGACCCCGGTGGGCGATCATTTCGGCGCGCACGTCGAAGCGTTCTGCTCCGTGCTCGAAGCAGCCTCCGGGCTCCCGCCGGTCGGCGTGGCCGAATTACGCCCAGGGCAACGATGAGCGAACCAGCCCGCGGAACTTCCCGGCGCCGAGTCCGAGAGCGCCGCCGCGCGGAGCCCCCGACCGCCGACGAACCGACGGGCGCCCCGATGCTCCTCTCCCCGGCTGAAGGCGTGCCTGCCGTCACCCGGTCGCCCGGTGATATCGCCGCGGCGGCACGGCGGCTTGCGGGCGGACAGGGCCCTTTGGCGGTGGACGCCGAACGGGCCTCCGGTTTCCGGTATTGGCCGAAGGCGTACCTGGTGCAGTTCCGCAGACAGGGCTCGGGGACGGTGCTGTTGGACCCGATCGGGCACCCCGAGGCGCTCGAGCCGTTGGCCGAAGCGGTGAACGGTTTGGAATGGGTGCTCCACGCCGCCGACCAGGACCTGCCGTGCCTGGCCGAATTGGGCCTGCGCCCAGCGAAGCTCTTCGACACCGAGCTCGGGGGGCGGATCGCAGGCTTTGAGCGGGTCGGACTCGCGGCGCTGGTGGAGGCCTTGCTCGGCGTCGGACTCGCCAAAGGGCATGGGGCGGCTGACTGGTCCCAGCGGCCCTTGCCGCCGGAGTGGCTCAACTACGCCGCCCTCGACGTGGAACTGCTCATCCCGATGCGCGAGGCTTTGCTCGCCGTGCTCGCCGAGCAGGGCAAAACGCAGTGGGCGCTCGAAGAGTTCGAACACGTTCGCACACGGCCGCCCAACCCCGCGAACCCGGAGCGCTGGCGGCGGACCGGCCGCATACATGAGGCGAAGGGCCGCCGCGCGCTCGCGGTGGTCCGCGAGCTCTGGCTCGCCAGGGAAGAACTCGCGAAAAAGCGCGACATCGCGCCGGGGCGAGTCCTGCCCGACACGGCGGTCGTCGCCGCGGCGAACAACACCCCCCTGATCGAAAGCCTCCGCGAGGACGCGAAACACGCGGCGGAGCCCTCGGGGCGCTCACAGGCGCTGCTGAAAGCTCTGCCTATTTTTTCGGGGCCGAACCAAATCAAAATGGCCGATTGGTGGCTCGGCGCGATTTTCCGCGGCGCGAACCTGCCAGAGGCAGCGTTGCCCCCCGTGCACCCGAAGCCTGCCACCGGCGACATGTCGGCGCGCAAGGGGCGCAACCCGCTTGAGGTCGCCGCAGCGAAATCTGCGCTGGCCGCCCTTTCGGAGCAGCACAAGACCCCGCAGGAGAATCTCCTTTCCCCGGAGACGGTGCGCAGGCTGTGCGCGTGGTACGCGGAGGACGAAGCGCGGCTGGCCGCTCTGCCGAAGGACGCGCTTGCCCAACAGGTGGACAGCTTTCTCGCCGAGCACGGCGCGCGGCGTTGGCAGCGGGGTGTGACCGCGGCCGGTTTGGCGGCGGCCTTGCTCATCGCCAGGGACGAAGCCGTCCGAGATGCAACCGCCGGGGCGGGCGAAACCGACGGAGAAACCGACGAGTGACTCCGGGCGCCGCGAGGCCAAGGCCGACAGCTTGCGGTTCACCGCCCGTTCGGGAAAACGCATTGGGGCGAAGCCCATGTGCGGCCGAGTCCGGCGGGAGGGATGACTGGCGCCTGTCGCGCGCTCGGCTGGCCCTGGCGGTCAGCGCTGCCCGCAGCCTCCGAGCAGAACTCGGATGAAGCCGAACCTCAGCGACGATTGGCGGGCGACGGCTCGGCGGGCCGCGAACCACACCCGCACGCGCCAAGGCGAGAAGCCTCAATCAGCCGTGTCGCCGCTCCTCCCGCTGGCGACAGCCCCATACGCGGCAGCCAACAGACCAGGGTCCGGCGACTCCAGCCTGCCGGGTTTCCCGAGGCCGTCGAGCACGACGAAGCGGCGCACCCCGCCCCGGTTCTTCTTGTCCGTGCCCATGATCGCGTGGAGCTCCTCAAAAGCGTCCGGGTCATAGGCCGTGGGCAGCCCCAACAGCTCCAACACCCGCTTGTGCCGGTCGGCGGTCTCATCGTCCAACCGCCCGGCGAGCCGGGCGAGCTCGGCAGCGTAGACCAAGCCCACTGAGACTGCCGCGCCATGGCGCCATTGGTAATTCTCCCGGCGCTCGATCGCGTGCCCGAGCGTGTGCCCGTAGTTGAGGATCTCGCGCTCCCAGCTCTCTTTGAAGTCGGCGGCGACCACACGGGCCTTCATGTGAATAGCGCGGACAACAAGCTCTTCGAACTGAGGCGTGGCCGCGTCAAGGGCTGCGACAGGGTTCGCCTCGATGATGTCGAGGATCTTCGGGTCGGCGATGAACCCGGCTTTGACGACCTCCGCCATGCCGCAGACCAGCTCGTTGCGGTTCAACGTCGCGAGGGTGTCGAGGTCGACGACCACCGAGCTCGGGTTGTGGAACACCCCGACGAGGTTTTTGCCCGCGTCGGTGTTGATCCCGGTCTTCCCGCCGACGGCTGCGTCCACCATCGCTTGGACGGTGGTCGGCACTTGCACGACGCTGACGCCGCGCATCCACGTCCCCGCGACGAACCCGGCGAGGTCGCCCGCCGCGCCGCCGCCGTAGCCGATCACCAGGTCCGAGCGGGTGAGGCCGATCTGGCCGAAGACGTCCCAACAGTACCCGGCCACCGCGAGAGACTTGCCGGCCTCGGCGTCGGGCAGTTCCAGGCGGTGCGCCGCTTGCCCTTGCGCTTCGATCGCTTTGCGCAGCTCCTCGGCGGGCTCGGCGAGCGAGGGCTGATGGATCACCGCGACTGTGGACGCAGACTGGGCCTCAGCGAGAATGTCCGCGGTCAGACCACGACCGACGCGCACTGTGTACGGCTCTGCCCCGCCGACTTCGATCACGGTGGGATGTGCGTTCGGGTGGCTCATGCCTGCTCCTGCGTGGTGGGGGCTTTTCGGTTCAACCGCCGTTCCAGCTCACGGACGATGCTGGAGGTCGGGCGGCCTTCGGCGCGCACCCGCAATGTCGCGAGGCTGCGATAGATCGGGGTGCGCTCCGCCAAAAGCTTGCGGTAACGCTCGTCAGAGTTCTCACCGGCGAGGATCGGACGATGCGTCCGCCGCGCGGTGCGGCGCACGCCTTCTGCGGCGCTGATTTGCAACCAGACCACGGTGTGGCCGCGCAACGCCTCTTGGGTTTTCGGCGAGAGCACCGCCCCGCCGCCGAGCGAGACCACGCCGTCATGCTCGGCCAGCGCGGTCGCGACGATGTGCTCCTCCAAGGCGCGGAAAGCGGGTTCGCCTTCCTGCGCGAAGATCTCCGTGATGGACTTGCCCGCTGCCCGCTCGATCTCCGCGTCCGCGTCTAGGACCTTGACTCCGAGCGCACGCGCGAGCCTGCGCCCGATGACCGATTTGCCACAGCCGGGGGCGCCGATCAGCACTGCGAGTGGAGGCATGGATTCCTCTGTCTTCATGAAGCGGGGGCTTGGCGCCGAAGCCGGTCCTGTATGCCCTGAAGATAACCCTGGGTGTTCCTTTTGGTCTCTTCAAGGCTGTCGCCGCCGAATTTCGCCAGCGCGGCGCGGGCGAGCACGAGCGCCACCATCGCCTCGGCGACCACGCCTGCGGCGGGCACCGCGCAGACGTCGGAGCGCTGGTGGATCGCGGCAGCGGCGTCGCCGGTCGCCATATCGACCGTGCGCAACGCCTTGGGCACGGTGGAAATCGGTTTCATCGCCGCCCGGACCCGCACCGGCTCCCCATTGGTCATGCCGCCTTCGAGGCCGCCCGCGCGGTTGCTCGCCCGCGTGACCGAGCCGTCGGACCCGAAAATCTCGTCATGGGCCTCGCTGCCGCGCCTGCGGGCGGTCGCGAAGCCGTCGCCGACCTCCACGCCTTTGATGGCCTGGATACCCATGAGGGCGGCGGCGAGCTGGGAGTCGAGCCGCTCCTCGCCGCTGACGAACGAACCGAGGCCGATCGGCAGGCCGTGCGCGACCACCTCGACGACCCCGCCGAGCGTGTCGCCGTCGCGCTTCGCCGCCTCGATCTCCGCGATCATCGAAGCCTCGGCGGCCGGGTCGTGCGTGCGCACCGGGCTCTCGTCGATCTTCTGCAGGAGGTCCGCGGCGGGGGGCTCGCCCACGTACGGGTCGCTGGCGCCAATGGAAACCACATGCGAGAGCACTTCGACGCCGAAAGCCTGGCGCAATAACGCCTTCGCGATCGCCCCGGCGGCCACCCGGGCCGCAGTCTCACGCGCGCTCGCGCGCTCGAGCACGGGCCGGGCGTCGTCGAAACCGAATTTGAGCATTCCCGCGAAATCCGCGTGGCCGGGCCTGGGGCGGGTCAGCGCTTCCCCTCTGGCGTTGTGGCGCAGCGCTTCGAGGTCCACCGGGTCTGGAGCCATCACTTGCTCCCACTTCGGCCACTCGGTGTTGCCGATCTGCACGGCGATCGGACCGCCGAGAGTGAGGCCGTGCCGGATGCCGGTGAGCAAGATGACTTCGTCTTGTTCGAAGCTCATCCGCGCGCCGCGCCCGTACCCGAGACGACGGCGGGCCAATTGCCCGCCGACATCCTCCGAGGTGACGGCGACACCCGCGACCATCCCTTCGAGGAGGGCGATCAGCGCCCGACCATGTGACTCGCCTGCAGTCGTCCATCGCAACACGTTCTTCATTCTCTCATCCGGCGCAAACGCCGACGACGAGACGCTGGAAATGCGTCAGACGGATTGGCGTTTGGTCATACCACGGCCGGGACAAGCACCACGTAGGCCGCAAGGCACATCGAAGCCCCATGCGCCACCGTGCTCGGCGGCGAACGTTGCCGCCGCATCAGCACAATGACCGCTGCGAGCGCGCTGAACAGGGACGACAGGAGCGCGACAAGCAGCACTGCGGGCGGGCGGACAGCGGCGCACAGCGCGCCGAGGCCGAACGCGAGCTTCACGTCGCCCGCGCCCATCGACGCGGGCGAGACGAGGTGGATCACAAAGTACGCGCCCGAGAAGCACAGCGCGCCGACGCATGCGGGCGAGCCTCGGCCAAGGACGAAGGCACTGGACACAATCGCCGCCGCCCCCGAAGCGGTGAGCATGTTCGGCAATCGCCGCACGGCGAGGTCGCTGACAGCGAGACAGCACAACCACCACGCAGCGGCTGCCGCCGCGAAAGCGGCAGGCCCGCACGCGGGCAGCGGCGCGAAAGCAACCGCGCACCCCGTCTCGCACCACCAGCGCGGCACCGCCCCGCCGAGCAGCTTCGACCCCGCCCGACCGGCGAGCAGACCACCGCAGAGCGCCATCAGAACCAGAATCGCGAACAACGCCATAGAGCAATCTTGCGGCGGGCGAAGCGGCTCCGAGACCAGTTCGGGGAATTTGTGGAATTCGAAGACGAGGCTGTGGATAGACTGGGGCCATGTCCGACAGCGCAGCCTCCTCCCTCGTTCTGACCGAGGTGGACGACCAGAACGTCGCCCATGTGGTCATCAACCGCCCGGAGAGGCACAACGCGATCAATCTGGACGTCCTCAACGGCCTGCGCGCGACGTTCAAAGGCCTCGCCAAAAACCGCGAACTGCGGGCCGTGCTGCTCAGCGGCGCAGGTCCGAGCTTCTCCTCCGGATTCGACACGTCTCTGTTCACCACGTCCTCTCCGGCGACTTCGGCCTACCGCATGCTCGGCACCACCAAGGCCGAGAACTGGTTCCAAGAGCCCATGTACGCGCTGCGCAGACTTCCCGTGCCGGTGATCGCGGTCATCCACGGCAACTGTTTCGGCGGCGGCGTCCAACTGGCGCTCGCGGCCGACTTCCGCTTCGCGCACCCTGAAGCCCAGCTGTCCATTCTTGAAGCGCGCCTGGGCCTGATCCCCGACCTGACTGCCAGCGTGACACTGCCCGAACTCGCCCGGATCGACCAGGTCAAGCGCCTCGCCATGACCGGAAAAGTGATCGGAGCCGCAGAAGCGGCCCAGCTCGGCCTGGTCACAGAGGTGGCTCAGGACCCCAAAGCCGCCGCGCTCGAGCTGGTCGCCGAACTCGCCGCCCGCTCCCCCGACGCGATCGCCGCCGGAAAGTTCCTGTTCCAAAACACCTGGACGCGCGGCCACCGACTGTCCTTGCTGGCCGAACGGGTGACACAGATGCGGCTGCTGTCGGGGAAGAACTTCCGCATCGCCAGCAAAGCTGTCGCCGAGAAAACTGTCCCGAAATTCCTGCCTCGAACGTGGTGAACAGCCACGACGGGCGACGATCCCAACTTGTCGGCTGGCTCTTCGTCTCGCCGAGCGCGATCGGGCTCGGCGCCTTCATGCTGTTCCCGGCCCTCGCAGTGCTGTGGCTCTCCACACAAGACTGGGATCTGATCGGGCCAAGCCGTTTTGTGGGCCTCGGGAACTGGCGGGCCGTGCTCACCGATCCGCAGTTCGGGCATTCCTTGCTGGTGACGATAGGCTTCACCGCTGTGGTGGTGCCCGCGCAAACGGCGCTGGGACTCTGGGTGGCGACCCTGCTCACCAAAGGACTGCGCGGTTCCTCGGTGTTTCGGACGGTCCTCGCCGTCCCGTGGGTCTGCGCGCCGCTGGCCCTCGCCCTCATCTGGAAATGGCTCCTCTCCCCCGCAGACGGCGCGATCAACGCCCTCACGGGTTCGCACGCCGAATGGCTCACCGACCCGAAACTCGCATTTCCCGCGGTGGCGGCGGTGAGCGTGTGGTCGCAGACCGGCTACGTGGCCTTGTTCTTCGTGGCGGGGCTTTACGCCATCCCCGAGGAGCTCGGGCAGGCCGCCTGCCTCGACGGGGCGAGCTCGCGCCAGCGGTTTTGGCGGATCACCCTCCCCCTGCTGCGGCCCACGCTGGTCTTCGTGTCGTTGACCGGGGTGATCAACGCGGTGCAGGTCTTCGACCTCGTCTACGGGCTGACTCGTGGCGGCCCGAACGGGAGCACCGACCTCGTCGCGCACCGGCTGTACTCGGAGGCGTTCGAAGTGGCGCGGCCCGGCAGGGCCGCTGTGATGGCCGTCGTGCTGGCGCTCGGGCTGATGCTGATCGCTGTGGCCACCCGGCGGGTCGCGGAAAGCAGGGCGGCGTATGCGCTCCGGTAGCCGCCCGGGCGAGGCCGCGCGGGCGTATCTGATCCTCGGCTTGGCTTCGCTGCTGGTCCTCGCCCCGTACGCGTTGTCGGTGCTCACTTCGTTCACAACGCCGCAGCAGTATTTCACGCGGCCCCCGCTGGCCCTTCCCGATCCGCCGACCGCCGAGAACTACCTGGCGCTCGGCCAAGCCGGGTTCGGGCGAGCCGCGCTCGTCACCGCATTGGTCGTCGCGTTCCTGTTGCTGGGGCAGATCGTCTTCTCCGCGATGGCCGCCTTCGCCTTCGCGCATCTGCGGTTCCGCGGCCGCGACGCCCTGTTCTGGGCATACCTCGCCACGCTGATGGTCCCGCCGGTCACCGCAGTCGTGCCCTGGTATCTCATCATGGGCGCGCTCGGGCTGCGCGGCACATTCTGGGCGCTCGTGCTGCCCTACGTCCTCGGCTCCCCCTATGCGGTGTATTTGCTGCGGGAGCACTTCCGGCAGATCCCCGAGGAGCTCATCACCGCGGCGCGGCTCGACGGCGCGAGCACCTTCGACGTTTTCTACCATGTGATCATGCCGGTTTCCCGGCCGGTCCTCGCCACGTTGGCGCTCATCACCGTGGTCGCGAACTGGAACAGCTTCCTGTGGCCGCTGATCGCGACTGCCGGCCCGAAATGGCAGGTGCTGTCCGTGGCGACGGCGAATTTGCAGTCCCGCGAGGCCGGGAACTGGACCTTGGTGACCGCGGCGACCACTGTCGCGATCCTGCCGCTGTTGGTTTGCTTCCTCCTGGCGGGGCGGGGCCTTGTCCGCTCCATCGCGTTGACAGGTTTGAAGTGATGGCGGGCTTGACATGATGGCAGGGTGCTCGTGGTGAAGCAGTCGACAAAAGGGGCGATCGCCTTTGTGGCGGCGTTCGCGCTGCTCATCGTCGCGGCAATGTGGCTGGGCCGCGAACAGGCCGACGGGCGCACTGTTGTCACCGTGCGGCTGTGGGACAAGGCAGTCGCCGCCGCCTACCGAACATCTCTCGACGAGTTCGAGCGCAGACACCCGCAGATCCATGTGGATGTGCGAGTGGTGGCCTATGCGAACTACGCGATCAAGTTGCGCACCGACGTCGCCGGGGACGGCGCGGACGACCTGTTCTGGGTGGACGGGACGTATTTCGGCGACTACGCGCAGGCGGGCAAGCTCCGGTCGGTGGACGACGCTCTGGGGCCGGGCGCGAAAACCGCCTGGGCGCCCGCCGTGGTCGAACAGTTCAGCCGAGACGGCACGCTGTGGGCCGTCCCCCAGCTCTGGGACCCCGGCGTCGTCTTGTACTACAACAAAACCCTGCTCGCCAAAGCGGGCGTCAGCGCGCAGGATCTCGCCGCCGCGCGTTGGGACCCCGACCCGGCGCGCGATTCGTTCCTGCCGCTCGTGCAGAAGCTCGCCGAACGAAGCTCGTGGGGTTTCGGCGCGTTCGAAGACTTGCAGAGCACCATCTTGCCGTTCATCGGGTCAGCGGGCGGGCAACTGCAAGACGGCGAGCGGTTCGTCCTGGAAAACCCCAAGACGCAGACCGCGCTGCAGTACGTTGTGGACCTCATCAATCGATGGCATGTCGCGCCCTCGGCGGGCGACACGAACATCAACCCTGGTTTCACACTGGAGCAGTTCTTGCACGGCAAGCTGGCAATTTTCGAGTCGGGGCCCTATAACCTCGCGACAATCCACCAGAACGCGGACTTCCCTTGGGGTCTGACCGCCGCGCCAGCCGGTCCCGCCGGACGGGCGACCGTCGCCAACGGCGTTTCGGTCGCCCTGAACGCGCGCTCGCCGCATCCGGAAGCCGCCCGCGAGGTGTTGGCCTGGTTGGGCTCCGCCGAGGCGAACGCCGCGCTCGGCGAAAGCGGCGCGGCGGTTCCGGCCGTCACCCTGGCGACCGGCAGTTGGACCAAGCACTGGCAGGACCTCGGGGTGGACACGGAGCCGTTTTTCGCCGTGCCCGCCCGGATCCCCTCCCCGCGCGGCGCGCGCTTTGCCGCCGCCGCGCAAGCGGGCAAACCGATCCTGGACGAGATGTTCTCCGGGCGCCTCGCGGTGCCGGAAGCAGCCCGCCGCTACGACGCGACGGCCAATGAGGTCATCAGCTCCTGAGCCCCGGTCGCGGCAAACGCCGTGCCCCACGGCCGGCCTCCTAGCCCGAGCCCGCCGGAGCACGTGCAGGCGAAAACCTAGTCCTCGTCCCGCAGGCGGTCCTTGAGCGGGAGATGCTTAGGGTCGAGCGGCAGGTTCGCGACCACGGGGAAATTGCCGGTGTAGCCCACCCGCTCCTGCGCGATCGCGTGCACCCGGTCGCGCAACAGGAACCAACCGAGGATCAAAAGCGGCAGCAGCACGACGAAGAAAGTGGCCACCGTGATCGTGCCCTCGTATCTCCTGATGAACACCGTCTCGGTCTCTTTCGGCAGGGCCATGAGCACGAGGACGAGCACAAGGAAGACGAGGGTGGCGTACCCGGTGTAGGGGGCCCCGAACATCTTGAAGTCCGGCCGCACAGCCAATCCCTGCTTGCTCAGTTTGTAGAACTTCAACTGGCACAGGACGATCGAGGCCCAACTGGCCAGGATGCCGATGGAAGCCATCTCGGTGGCGATGCTGAACACTTCGGCCGCGTCTTCGATCAGGTAGTTCAGGATCACGCCGACCAAAGCGACGCTGCTGGTGAGCAGGATGCCCGGATACGGCACGCCTCGGGTGTTGATGCCGGTCATGAACGACGGCGCGCTGCCGTTCATCGCCATCGAGCGGATGATGCGGCCTGTGGAGTACAGCCCCGCGTTCAGGCTCGACATCGCGGAGGTGATGACCACGGCGTTC
>JGI2924J29684_1076908_pt1 | contig 12122 bp, 13 predicted proteins | sample BenlonsequencITS_FD_29684 | JGI IMG/M metagenome (IMG submission 29684)
GTCGAATTCGACAATTTTATTAAGGTTAAGCATGGAGAGAACGATTCCACCTTTAATAGGAACGGTTCCGCCGCTGAGATTGGTTCCTGATCCCCGTGGATAGATGGGTACCTGATGGCGCTGAGCTATCTTCACAACCTCTGCGACTTGTTCGGTAGAAGAGGGCGAAACTACAACATCCGGCTTTTGATGCTTCAATGCTGCAGTTGCATCATAAGCGTAGGTCAGTAAATCTTCCTGTTCTGTAAGAACATTTTCACGACCGAGCACTTGCACGAGTTCCTCTAAGACTTCACGAGCTAACATTATCTTTTATCCCCCTTTTTGAATTGTCTGACTATCAGACCACATAAAAGACATAAAACTACAATTTTTTTATCTTTTCTATATATAATAATAATCCAACTGTATAGAAATTTCAATATGAGAATATTATATAATTAGATTGACAAATTTATATAGTTGAACTTATTTAATGAATGCAAAGAGGGAAGAGGTAATATTAACCGCTTCCCTCTTCAGAAATCCTCTGAGAGTCTCATTAGAGAATATAATTTAGTAACTTGCTTTTAAGGAATCATCCATGGTAGGAAATAAGCTTGTACATAGCAAATCACCATAACAATTAATAGGAAAAACAAGCTGTGCTTGAGAGTGAAACGATACAGAGCACCTTCTTGACCTACTAAACCGGTAGCCGATGTTCCCACGGAAATGGATTGCGGGGAAATCATTTTACCCATAACACCGCCGGAAGAGTTTGCAGCTACAGTAAGCACTGGATTTACCCCAATTTGCTGAGCTGTAACTTTTTGAAGTCCGCCAAAGAGTAAGTTTGAAGATGTGTCACTGCCTGTCAGGAACACTCCCAACCAACCGAGGACAGGTGCGAAGAATGGGAATGCACTGCCCATCTTGGCAAACGCTAAACCAAGCGTCGCGCTCATGCCTGATGAGTTAAATAATTGACCAAGACCTACAACGATAGCGATCGTTAACAAGGCCCAGCGCAGTTCGTAAATCGTTTCGCCTAAGGTTTTTAACCATGTTCCAAAGGACATACGAATAATAAACATACTGATAAAGGCAGCTACTAAAATAGCAGGGCCAGCATTCAAAAGATTTAAAGAGAAGGAAGCAGGAATTGGTGTTGGTTTAGCCACAAGAGGAGCAACTTTTACGGCAACCATGTCCAAAGCCGGCCACTTTTTAACGATGAATGCAATAGGCGTTAAGAACTTCTTAACTGCGTCTACATTCCAGAGGACAATTGTAAGACTCAGAATCAGGTATGGCATCCAAGCTGTAACCACACCACCATTTGGTTTTGGGCCATTTTTCTGCTCAGATGCTTTCGCTGAAGAAACCTTTTCATTGGGAAAATGAAACTCAGTCTTTGGTTTCCAAACCTTAAGAAGCATGGTTAGAGCAAATAGGCTGCTTAATGAAGCCAAGACATCAGGAAGTTGGGGTCCAAGGTAATTGGAGCTTAAGAATTGCACGACTGCGAAAGTTATACCAACTGTGAGAACAGCCGGAAGAACTTCAATGGTACGTTTCCAACCTGCCATAACCCAGACCAAATAAAATGGCAACCAGATGGAAATAAAGGGCAACTGACGACCAACCATGGCTCCCAAGGTATGGGGATCAATTCCAACCACAGCAGCCACAGCAGTAATCGGCACCCCGATGGCTCCGAAAGCAACAGGTGCAGTATCTGCAATTAAACACAATCCTGCAGCATAGAGAGGATCAAAACCCAATCCCACGAGAACAGCTCCGGCAATAGCAACGGGAGCTCCAAATCCGGCAACGCCTTCGAGGAAAGCACCGAACGAGAAAGCAACGAGCAACATCTGCAGACGACGGTCATTGGTTAATCCAGCAATTGAGTCCCGAACGACATCAAAGTGACCAGTTTTAACCGTCATTTTATATAGAAAGACCGCAGCCACGATAATAATACCGATTGGCCATAGACCGGTAAAAGCTCCGAGAAAATCCGAAGATACTGCGGCACTCACCGGCATTCCATAAACAGTAACCGCAATAATTGTTGCAACAATTAAAGTAATAATTCCGGCGACATGTCCCTTCAATTTGACTGCAGCTAGGAGTACTAAGTATAAAAGAATTGGAATCGCTGCCACTAGAGATGAGAGCGCGAGGTTGTTCCCTACAGGAGCATAAACCTGTGACCAATGCATTTAAATTCCACCTTTCGACTATTTATGTCTCATCATTTCCAAATCGCTAATCTGTTATTCCGATTCTCTAAACCTCCTTTATTTTTTATTTTAAGGTGAAAATCGACAGGACGCTCCGGCCATCAGACCAAAGTCCGTCTTTAATATAGTAACAATACTATAAGAAAATTTCAATATGCCAATATAATTCTTTATTTCACAATTATCACCTTTTTTATAAAAATCCATTCCAATTAAAAGAATATTAAGCAAAAAACCTTTTCATTTATATTTTCTTCAGTAGATTTAGTATGAATCTTTTTAATTATTTAACTATTACAGGAATAAAAAAATGTTTCTACTCAATAGTCATTAACAATACATTTCGTTTATTGATTACCTAAATGAGAAAATAAGCTTTATTAAAATTCTGTAAATCTAAATTAAATATTTCACAAACATAATCACAATTCATCGTTTAGATGACTAAGTATAATCCATACAAAATCGGCAAGAAGATTTGATGTTTTACTCCAACGGCGTTTATAGCAAACATTAATTCATAAATACAAGGACGGTGAAGAGATCAAGTTTCTTTTCCTCACCGTTCTTGTTTCTATAATATAGACGTCTTGACTTAATGCAAATATTTTTGTTCTATTAATTTAACCTCTTGCTGAAAAGATTGACTTAGACGAAATAACAAGCGTTCCATGTCCAGACGATGGAGAGTGATATTTTCCGGGCTTAAGAACTCAATCTTACGAAACTCCGGTTTTATTAATAAAGGCAGCAAATCATCAAGATTTTCCACCCGAAGTGTCAAAATAATTGGAGCATAGGCAAAGTCTTGAGTGCGCCTCCCAGAACCTTGACTTACCGTATATACATCTAAGCTTAAATCAACGTCCTCGATCATGATTCCCTGGAGAGGAACATTCCGTAAAACGGCAACCTGCTGTTCCCTTGTTGCCTCCGCCACTTGTTCTTTACTTCTGCTCCCAAAAAGAAACCGACCGCTTCGTGCTTCACCCTTAAAATCTAAACGAATTCTGACACGAACATGTTCCGTGAGAAGTTCGTCTCCAATTCTTATTTTCATCTCTACTCTCTCCGTTCTATAATAAAACAACATTTATTTTGCCTTTTAAGCAAAATATTCTCCAAAGAGATGAATTTCTCCTGCTTACTTTGCAATAGGCTTGTATTTTGTGGACATACTAAGCCTATCATAAGGAAATCCAAACAAAGGAGATTGCAGCATGAGAAAAACTGTGGTTGGTATTTTCAAAGGACCCCAGCAAACCAAAGAAGCTCTTGAGGAAATCCAAGGAGAATCCTTAGCCAATAGCAAAATTTCGGTCATAGTTCTTAGCGATTATCTTCATCAAGGGGAATTTAAAGAAGAAATCGCCAATGAACTGGCCTATTATCCCAGTGAAATAAACTTAGACAAATTTAATGCCTGGCTTGTGCAAGCCCCTCCCTTCAATGTACCAAATCTGGGAGAGGTAGTTGTTGCCGGTCCTCTGGCCAGCCAGTTGATGCATCAGCCGCAGGGCCGCGGGCTGCCTGAAGTTCTTTTAACTTATGGTATTTCTGGAGAACGAGCGCGACATTACGAGCATGAGGTACGTACCGGACATTGGCTTGTTCTTATCCCAACCAGTCACGAGAAGCAAAATTCAGTAGCCAATGCTTTAAGTGCTTTTGGCGGCAAGGATGTTGAAAAGTGGAACACTTCCTTAGATCATCCCCTTTATCCTATAGGTTAATTCAAACCCACCAGTAAACGCAGTCTTTTTACTTCCTCCCGAGTTAAAGACCGGTACTTTCCTGCCGGAATCCGTTCGTCAAGGGTCAGGGGCCCGTATGCGATCCGTTCCAGTTGAAGAACTGGGTAACCTACAGCACCGAACATCCTCCGAACTTGCCTATTTTTCCCTTCGTGAATCGTAATTTCGATAACTTCCAGTCCCTTACCTTTCTCTTTTGACAGATTGCCTTTTGCCAAACCGCTCCTGAGTACAACTCTAGCAGGAGCGGTTTTTCCATCTTCAAGAACAACTCCTCTTCTCAGTTGTTCCAGGGCCTCGATTTCCACCGGCCCCTTAACCCATACTCGATACGTCTTATCCACCCCAAAGGAAGGGTGCATTAAACGATGCGATAATTCTCCATCGTTAGTCATGATTAACAGACCCGAAGTCTCATAATCTAACCTGCCCACAGGATAAACTCTTGCCGGAATATCTTTCATTAAATCCACAACGGTAGTTCTTCCTTGTGGATCTCGGGCACTGGAAATGACTCCAACCGGTTTATTCAGTAAATAATGACAAAGTCCCTCAAACATTTGAACCGAGTTTCCATCCACCCAAATTTGATCGTCAGAACAGACCTTAGTTCCTAAAACAGTAACAGTCAAGCCATTGACTGTTACACGCCCATCCAGTATCAATTTTTCAACCTGGCGGCGTGAGGCGACTCCTGCTTGAGCCAAAACTTTTTGCAATCGTTGGCCCGGCTGCCTGCTTTGCCTACTTTGTTCATCTTCCACGAAACTTCAATCCTTTTCTCTCTAAGTCCTCTTAATGTCTTCATCCAATCGTGAGACTCCCACTTCCTCCATCCTTCAGCGCGATAGCATTTGTTTTTGCTAGGCGCTTTCGACGAAACTGTCCGCAGGACACTTTCGTCACCGAAGTCCCGATGTTCAGCTTTAGCTCAACGAGTTCACTTATGTTCGGATATCTAATCAACCCCTGCTAAGCTCCTTCTGTTTCTTGAGGGAATAAACCCCCGGACCCACTTCCGGGTATAGTTCTCGGACATTTTTCCAGAAAAGTTCATGTTGTTGTGTTTTCGGAAGCCTGACAACATAATCCCCTGGAAATTGTGATAATACTTGGGCCGGAAACTCTTCCCCTGATCCTTCCACGACAAAAGGGAGACGAAAACCCACACGATGGGCATAATAAAAGGTCATAGGTGCAGGATCACTTAAAACCAGAACACTTGAAGAAGGTGTATGTTCTTTTATCCACTCTGCCTGCGTTAAATATTCCGGATTCCATTGATACTTAGGTTTCAAATATGTATAGGATTCCCGGTTGACTACAATCAAGAGCATGAGGACAATCACCAGGTAATACCAGGTTTTACATTCGTCTAAAGCATAAGCACTTAATAAGGCAGCTAGGGGCAAAACCGGAATCAGGTAATAATCCAACGGAATACGAACACAGACTATGCCGAGATAAAGCAGGCCAATTCCCACCCAAGTCAAAAGAGCTAATCGACCGTTATCCCGTTTAAAAAACAAACGCAATAACCCCAGCCCGGAAAGGAAAAGGACACTGTCCGTTAAACCTCGCTGCACATTTTTTATAAGCAACTTCCAATTCAAACTGCCGGAATTAACGACTTGATCCTTTAAAATTCCGGATACAAATTGGCTCGAAGTGCCAGCATTCATATGTACCCATGCATAGTATACCATAGGAAAACAGAGAGCAAAAAAACAATAACTCAGGATTTTCTTCATTTGAGTTTGTCTTAAAGGGTAAAAACCCAAAAGCAGAGCAACAGGAAATAACATTAATTGAGGCAGCTTCGCTAAAATAGCACCCGCCAGAACTAGTCCAATTTTCCAGATATGGTGCCTTTCAGGTGCTCTTCTCCAGCGAACTATAAGAGCAAGGGCCCAAATGCTTAAGGCTTGCGCCATCGGCTCCGGCATTACAACCCTCCCATAATATATTGACAGCGGCATCAAAGCATAAATAGCGGCAGCTAGTAAGCCTGCTCTCTCGGAGATCAGATTCCGCCCTAAATCATATAAACCGCAAAGTCCAAACAGCGTCAAAATGACAGCCCAAAGGCGTCCCCAGATATCAGCCCAGCCAAATAATGTCCAAGTCCATGCCAATAAATAGGGAAACAGGGGGAACTCTAATTCAACTCTCTGAGGAACAACTCCATCATAATTCAATTGAGGTATCATTACCCTGGGAAAATCGAAAAGATGACCAAGCATATGAACGGCTATACTGGCCGTATCAGCTTGCCGCCAACCTTGATCATCGAGTAATGGGTTGGTTATCCCTTTCAGGCGAAGGAGCAAAGCAACCCCTAAGATGATCCCTAATAAGCACCATGTTACTCTTCGACCCATTCCACAGGACTCCACCTTTGTCGCTTAATTTGGTATATCAACTGGGCATACCCCCAAATCGTGGCCCAGATTTTCATCTTGCTGGCACTCTTTTTAAGTTCATAGTGCAGTTTTAAGGGAATTTCAGTCACGCAGTCTGCTAAAGGGGCCATCTTTAAAAGCAATTCCACCATGCCGGAAAAATTCCGGCTCTGAATAATGTTCGGACCATAATGTCTGGTCCCTTCAAGCAATAAGGAAAGTCGATAAGCACGGTAACCACAGGAATAATCGCGGACCCCACGAATCGGCACAAAGAAATTCATGACTTTTCCCGCTCCCCAGGAAAGCAATCGTCGCAGCATAGAGAGCCCATGCTGCTCTCCTCCTTTAACAAATCTCGAGGCAATGGCAAGATCAGCGCCCGAGCGAATTGCCTCACATAGCAAGGGGATGCGATCTGCCGGCTGAGTATTGTCGGCATCCATCGTGATAATCATATCTGGACTTTCATCCTGATGATCCGTTAGAGGATGCGGGAGAAGCGAATTATAATTCAAAACATATTGAAATCCACTGTTTAAAGCCGCCCCCAACCCCTGATTTTCAGGATGATTTACCTGGTGAACCGAGGGATATAGTTCGGCGTACCTCTGAATTACTTCAGACGTTGCATCGGTGCTCCCATCGTTGACCACCGCAATTAAATGGGGAATACGAGAACAGATTCCTTCAATATTTTCGAGCAGCGCTGGTAAGGAACCAGCTTCATTATACGCAGGCAAGACAATATAAAGCATACTAACCAATACCTCCTTTTCGGTATTGTTAGTATGTGCAGAATTCAGTCCTTAAAACGTTTTTGTAACAATCCAAATCGAAACAATCAACCCGATAAAATCTGCTAATAATCCCAATTTGAGGGCGTAACGATATTTCTTTATCCCAACCGAACCAAAATACACTGTAAGCACGAAAAACGTCGTATCGGTGCTTCCTTGAAGAGTAGAGGCTAACCTGCCTATATAAGAATCAGGACCGTATTGATTTATCAGTTGAGTGGCTACACCCAGAGCACCTGACCCGCTTAACGGACGCATGATCGCTAAGGGTATAATTGCCGCAAAATTAGAATCCAATCCTAAAAAGGCAAAAAGCGGCTGCAGCCAATGTGCCAAAATGTTCAATGCTCCGGAATCAACAAAGATTCGAATAGATACTAACATGCCTATTAGGAACGGAAGTATACGTACTCCGGTATTAAATCCCTCTTCGGCTCCTGCCACGAAGGACTCATAGACTGGAACTTTTCGCAAATACGCAATCACTGGGATAAGCAGTAACAGCAGCGGAATTGCCCAGCGAGAAATTTCGGCGATAACCTTCATTTAATTTCCCTCCGCCGAAAAAGAAAATCGGCGAATATGGCTGAAGCCATCGCACATCCAGTGGCAACAATGGTTGTGCCGATAATCTCAGTCGGATCAGCCGAGTTCGCCTTCAGCCTGACTCCAATAATCGTTGCAGGAATCAGAGTAATGCAAGATGTATTGAGAGCAAGAAAGGTAATCATTGCCGGACTTGCCACTTCAGGAGTAGGATTCTCCTTTTGTAATTCTTGCATTGCTTTTAGACCAAAGGGGGTCGCTGCATTACCTAATCCTAAAATGTTGGCACTTAGATTCATAATTATAGCTCCTAGGGCCGGGCTGTCAGGCTTTAGCGTGGGAAAGAGACGGCGAACGATAGGACCAAAAAGACGGGCTATCCCCCTGACAACTCCCGCTTCTTCAGCTAAACGCATCAGTCCCAGCCATAAACTCATGACCCCGATGAGTTCAATGGCTACCTCCACACCTAATTCCGCCGCTTTCATAGCCGATATAGTAACAATCTCGATCCGCCCATTAAGCGCGGAAATAGCAATTCCAATCACTAACATACAAAGCCATATGAGGTTAACCATTGCCCTCCCCCCTTGCAATGAATTTATGAAACCTGCGAAGAAAAAAGAACGAGATAACTCGTTCTTTTTCCGGAATATGTATTTGGGAACTTGTCTTATTCTCTGGCCAGAATAATTTCATCCGCCGGTTTCTTTTTCTTTTGAAACATTCCTGATAGTTTGTCTATAAGGTCAGGAACCGAATCCAAAATACGATCTATAACAACATTACTATCTACAGGTAAGAGGCGTATCGTCCCATTTCCAACGACCAAAAACCCAACAGGCTGTACGGATACGCCGGCACCGGCACCTCCTCCAAAAGGCAGTTGGTTATTTGCCGATTCACCCGAATTTCCATTCTCTTTTGACTTCTCGGGTGGAGAAAATTCGCTGCCACCAGCAGCAAAGCCGCAAGCCACTCTTGATATTGGAATAATGACCGATCCATCATGGGTCTCCACCGGGTCACCAATTATAGTGTTGACATCCACGATCTGTTGAATGCTTTCCATGGCGGTTTTCATTAATAATTCTATAGGATGATTCCCCATGCAACTACCCCCTTCTAGCCCGTTTGAATCTACGCACAGCATTAAATCCAACAAAAATAATATGACCGATTCTTAGGTGGAATATGCATTGGATATCACATAAAAAACCTTCTTTTTTATATTGAGGAACCACCACAAGCTCAGGGTTCTGAACCTCTACAATCACTTGCTTGTATAGACGAGCCAGAGCAAAACCAAACATGCTCCAAAAAGCTCCCGCTGCCATAGCTGTTTGAGCGGCGTCCTTGTATCCGACTTCAATTCGCCATTTAATGGCTTTACAATGGATTCCATGATAGAATTCCTTCTTTACCCAGGCCAATTGATGGAGATAATTGGGTACATTTGGCCAAAGCCTATATAGCCATCCTAGGCGAATATAACGAAGGCGTACGTCTGATTTTGCTTTCCGAGTTCCTCCCTTTTCTTCACTAACTTGATTCACTTCTATTTCCGGTCCTTTTTCCCATTCTAATTGAAGTGTTGGAATTTGATATTGAGCATGCCAAATTCCATGCAACGCTCGAAAATCAATCTCCAGATGATCTTTTTCCTCTACCCGCCGATAGCGAAAATCTACCTCTGCTTTAATCGCTAAGCTAAAAAGGAAAAGAATAGCCAACGCGAGCAAAAAGGCTAAAACTCGCATAGTAACCCCTCCGAACCCATCACCATCGTCTAACTATTTCTCTAAATAACTAAGATTTCCGATAGAACGTCATATTATGCTAAAGATTCCTCCAGTAACAATTATTACCTATAAGTACTTTAAAAATTCCAAAGGATGGTCAATTAAACTCCGAGCACCGTTTCTGATCAATTCCTCTCTCGTTCGATAACCCCAGAGAGCGCCCACTGCATACATATTGGCTGCTGCTGCAGTTTGCATATCCACCCCGGAATCCCCCAAATAAATGATTTCCGCCGGCGGAATAGCCAAACTGGAACTGATCAATAAAGCACCTGTGGGATCAGGCTTTCTCGGGATATTTACACTAGGACCTATGACAAATTCAAAGTTCCAATCTGCTAAAAGGACTGATACGACTTTTTGGGCCAATTCATCAGCCTTATTCGTTAAAATACAAAGCTTAATGTTACGTTTAGTCAGCTCGTCCAGCAATTCGGGAACTTCTGCATAAGGTTTCGTCTTGTCAAGACATCGCTCTCGGTATTCTTTCAGCATGGAATCAAAGCATCCAGAAATAATAGATTCATCTCTAGATTCCTCGGGCAATGCTTGACGGACGAGATTTTTAATTCCGTTACCAATAAAATATTTATAGGACTCTAAGTCATGAATTTCATAATTCAACCTGCGCAAAACTGCGTTCATAGACTCGGCGAGGTCTTCAAGGGAGTCAACTAAGGTTCCATCGAGATCAAAAATTGCTGCCTTGTATTTCATATAGCATCATTTCCTCCTGTTTAATTAATCAATTTTTAATGTAGCCGAAGCCAAACAAGACTCGTAGTTTAAAAGAACAACGGCCAAACTAAACAATAAATTATAGAAGATTTCTTAGAAAATTGCAAAGTCTCTCACCGAATAATCTATCCTAAGCTTTAAGCTTATTTCTATAAGTGAGGATTACTGCTTAAATTCACGAGCTAAAAATTCGCGGATTATCGCCCACTGATTAATCTTTTCTTCAAGTTTTATAGTATTAGCCGGGCTGGTAGAAGGCAATTGTCTAAAACTTAGATTGCTAAAGTTAAACCCCACCCGCTTTTTAAAGATTTCGTAGGCCTTGGCGCCATTAAACAGGACTAATGTGAGAGCAGTACAAGTCTCGAACAGACGATGAAAATCATTAACCCTCTCATCCTTAATATTGGAATCTAAACTTCCTTCTCTATGACAAGTTGCAATAACATCCCACAAGGCAATCCTTTGACTCCTAATAAAGCTGATCCGTTGCTGATAATCTGAATCAAAAGGCACAGAAAAAATTGTATAGAGAATTCGCCAAAACTGATTCTGCGGATTTGCATAATAACGTTGTTCTTTCAGCGACTGAACTCCTGGCATTGAACCAAGAATCAAAATGCGTGAGGTACTATCAATGATAGGCTGGAATGAATGCAGGGGAGTTTTCTCCAATCCTCTTCAACCTCTCTAATCTAAAATTCCAGCGGTCTCTTCCCGCCATCCCGATAGTCTCCAGTGGAGAGTATCGCACTTGTTTGGCTCCAGAGACACTCGGCCGATCCACACTGCAGGAGTATGCGTAATGAGTTGCAGTGCGGCAATAAGCTCGTCCGCTTATCGTCTTGGCCGGCGGCTGCAGAAGTAACAACAAAAAAGGGAGCCTTTTTAATCTCCCTTTCTCAGTCTGTTCATTATTTGGGCACATTATTTAGGCAACGTTCCAAACCTATTCAGGGGCCAATAACGTAAGACCGCCTTACCTTCGATGTCCTTGGCCGGCAAGGCTCCCCAATAATGGCTGTCAAGACTGTTATTGCGATTGTCTCCCAGTAAAAAATAGGAATCTTTCGGGACAGTTACAGGACCATAGGTATAATTAGGTGCTTCCATTTCGAAAGGTTCCGTCTGTGCTTGCCCATTGATATAGACCTTGCCGCCGGTAATTTGAACCTTGTCTCCCGGCAGTCCGATAACTCTTTTGATCCAATAGTCACCGCTGGAATCCAGGTTCTTAGGCGGGTCAAAAACAATGATATCGTCCCTTTGTATGCCGGAAAACTTATAAATCAACTCGTCGACAATGACTCTGTCCTGAATATGAATCGTAGGCATCATGGAAGGCGTCGGTATCGTCGCCGCTTCCACAACGTTGCTCCGCAGTCCCCAGGATAAAACCGAAGCGAATATTAAAATTTCTGCGAATTCCACGATTAAACGAATGACACTCTTCTTCTTAGCCACTGAAATACCTCCTCAAAAGCTCTATCTTAGATACTTCGCTGCTGTTGCAGGAATCCCTTCAAAGCGAAAGCTTAACTATGCAGTTGTATTGAGCGGCCTTATTATGAATTTAGTGGCTCTCCCCCTGAATTGCTTACACCTGAATTGCGTTACATTCGAAGATATTGGACAAACTAATTCAGAGGTGATTGAAATGAAATGTAACGTTGGAAAAACTGAGCAATTTGTGAGAATTGTCATTGGAACAGTTATTATCCTGCTAGGTATATCCTTAAAGAGCTGGTGGGGGCTTATTGGGCTCCTAGGGATCATAACAGGTCTTATACGTTATTGTCCAGCTAATGATATTTTAGGGATCTCAACCTGCGAAGTTCCGAAAAAAAAA
>JGI2924J29684_1076907_pt1 | contig 12116 bp, 9 predicted proteins | sample BenlonsequencITS_FD_29684 | JGI IMG/M metagenome (IMG submission 29684)
TTTACTGTAAGTCAGTTCCGGCACAACCGCGACCCGGGCGGCGGTTGCGCCGGTAAATCGGTACAGTAATCCGTATCAGTCTTCCAGCGCGACCGCGAACCCCCCGCAGTTGTGCTGGGAGATCGGTACAGCAGTCCGTCTGAACGACGACGCCGACGAGGGTCGTAGCGAATGCCAGTACGTTCTTGGTCGTGCGGCAGACAGTGACGATCGATGCAAGGCGACGCCTTCACCGTCACGTCGGCCAGCGAGCGGTGTGACGAGGTTATCTCCCGTATCGACGATGCGGTCGTCACGGACCGCGAGTTTCTGGAACAGCTCCTGACGGCGGCACTTGCGCGCGGACACGTTCTCCTGGAGGACGTCCCCGGAACTGGAAAGACATTGACGGCACTGACACTCGCCCAGGCGCTCGGACTCGAGTTCTCCCGTATCCAGTTTACCCCCGACCTGCTCCCCAGCGACATCACTGGTTCACACGTGTTCAACGAACGGACCGGCGAGTTCGAGTTCCAGAAGGGGCCGGTGTTTGCGAACGTGGTTCTTGCCGACGAGATCAACCGCGCGCCGCCGAAGACACAGGCGGCACTGCTCGAGGCGATGGACGAAGAGCAGGTCAGCGTCGGTGGGACGACCTACCAGCTTCCCGAGCCGTTCCTGGTGGTCGCGACACAGAACCCGGTCGAACAGGAGGGAACGTTCGAGTTGCCCGAAGCCCAGCGCGATCGCTTCACGATCAAGACCTCGATCGGCTACCCCGACAGGCACGGTGAACTCGAGTTACTCGAGCGCCGGAGCCAGCGCGAGACGAAGACGCCGTCCGTCGATCCCGTGCTCGACACTGCTGGCGTTCGGGGTCTTCAGGCCGTTCCAGAACGGGTCACGATGGCCGAACAGGTCAGGGAGTATCTCGTCGACGTCTCGCGGGCAACGCGCGAGGACGACCGCGTCGACATCGGTATCTCTCCGCGGGGGATTCAGCGGTACTACGAGGCAGCGCGCGCCAGAGCGGTGCTTTCCGGCCGTGAGTACGTCGCACCAGACGACGTCAAGCGGATCGCGAAGCCGATCGTACAACACCGGCTCGTGTTGACGACCGACGCGAAGATCGAAGGCGTCGACGGCACGTCGGTCGTCGAGGATGTCTTGCGACGGACGCAGGTCCCAACGGTCGACCCGCCAGCGTGAAAGAAAGTGTCGTAACTGTACGGCCGCTCGCACGACAGCGTGTTCTCTGGCCCGCTCGAGCGGGGGAACACGGCGGTTCAGTTTGTCTTCGCGCGCCGCTTGAGCGCGACGAGGATGGCAAGCAACGCGACGGTCAGGCTGACGGCGACGGTGATTCCGGTTCGAACCGCAATCGTCTCGAGGAGTCGCGGGAGCACAAGTGCGAGTGTGATTCCGACGATACCGACCAGCACTGCGCCGGTAGCATGCGCGAGCGTGGGCAGACGGGCGTTCGCGTCCCGTCCGAGTTCTTCGGTGATCGTGACGCCGTAGACTGCCGTGTCCCAGGAGACGATCGCCGCCGCGACCGCGGTACAGACGATAAACGCCGACGCACCGTCGGCTGCAGCGAAGATGCTGCCGGCGACGAGTGCGCCAGCGACGAGCGAGCCGGGAGCCCCCCGCGTCGGCAGGAGACGGACGAGTCCAGTCAGCCAGAGACCCACCAGCACGGCGACGACGGTCCCGACGAGGAAGACGACCGCGACGCCCGCGAACACGACGCCCGCAGGCGGAGAAACCACCTCGAGTCCGTCGGCGAGCGGTACTGTCCCGAGTCCGGGGACGACGAACGCGCCGTCGGATGCCATCGCACCGAGTGTGGGTCGTATCCACGTCTCGAAGGCGGTCGGGTAACCGACGACGACGAGCGCCGCTACGAGACATCCGATCGTAACCGTCGGGCCCCAGTTCACGAGAGCGCCGTACCGAAGCCGACGGACACCTGGCGCTTTCGATAGCACCCACAGCAGCCACAGCGTCGCGAGCGTACCGATGGCACTGATCCGGACCGCTGGTGCCGTCGCGATCGGGACGAGGGCCGACTCGAGGATCGGGATCACTGACTCGAGCGGTGGTATCCCCACGGCGTCTGGCACCAGCAGGACAGCGGTCGCGGCGGTTCCGACGAGCAGGGCGAGCAGTCCGAGGACTCTCGTCAGCGACGCGATCCGCCGAACGCGCTGTCGGGCGGGTTTCTGCCGCTGCCGTGACAACAGTTGCGGAATCGGCAGTCGCGGGAGGACGAACGCGACGGACCACAGCAACGCGACGAACAGGGCCACGAACGTCACGACGCCGACTCCCGTCGCGTCCGGCGAGAGGAGTGCTTCGACGGCGAGACGACCGTTGCTGGTCCACGCGACATCGGTCACTGTCGCTCTGCCAGAGCGGACCGGGCCGGCAGACGCTGCGGTAGCGGCCGCGATTGGAACGGCAGTGACGACGGCGACTGGAATCGCAGAGCGGACGGCCCCATCGCCGACCGCGCCGGTGAGCGTCGCCGTCGCCCCGAACGACGCGAGCACGACGGAAAGAACGACGCCGACACGAAAGATCGCGCTCGCACCGACCGGGCCGTGGACCGCAGCGAAGCCGATCGCTCCCGTCACGGCGACTGCGACGAACACCACGAGAACGCTGCCGGCGGCTCGGCCGCCGGGCGTTCGACGGCTCGTTGCGGTCACCGTCGCCGTCAGCAGACAGCCCGCGACGGCGGCGACGACAGCCGGCTCGAGCGCGCCGACACCGACCGCAAGCGCCAGTGTGCCGACGGCGGTCGCAAGCATCGTCACGATCGCGGTCACAGGTGCACTGACGGTTCCGGTCGGCTGGCCGTCGCTCGCCCGCCCTGCTGGCGTCGTCACCGGACCACCTCGCCAAGTCCCTGGCTCAGTGCAGTCACGAGCGGGTTCGACGTGTTCCAGTCGACCACGGACACCTCGAGTCGGCGCAGCCGTTCCAGTCGGGCCTGGCGCTCGATCCCTGCCAGTCGCGCGCCGACGTCGTCGCCGTCGGTCACGTCCGGCGAGATCGTCGTCGTGTGGAACCCCCGTCGGCGCAACGCGAGTGTGAGATCGACGATCGCGTCGTCGACTGCGGGCGTACAGACCACGAGTTGTGCATCGGCAGGGAGCAACGTCTCGAGATGTGCCGCGGCTTTCCCGCTGTCGGAACGGAGCGCCGACCGGTCGTGAGTGTGCTGGCTCGGCCGGACGGGGCGCTCGCTGCTGCTCGAGTCGTCGCTTCCACGAGCGGCGATGGCGTCACACACCCGCGCGATGCGGCCACCGACGTCGACGCCTGCGCCGGGCTCGACGTAAGCGGGCGGGCCGGTATAGACGCCGGGGATCTCCCCTTCGATCCCGAGGCCGACCATTCCGACGCTGTGACCGACCTCGACGAGTGCCGAACTCGTTACGATTCCCGTGTAGGCTGTGAGTGTGGTGCCGTCAGGGCGGCCGGGCTCCGGCGCGACCGTCGTAACGGCCCGTCCGTCGACGATCACGACGATCTTCGCCGCCTCCTGTTTGCGGTACTGGACAGTCCCGAGGTCGCCCGTCCGGGCGTACCGTCGCCAGTCGATCCGACTCAGCGGGTCGCCATGCCGATACTCGCGGGTCGAGTGGAACTCGAATCCCGGCCCGCCGCTGTCGCTCGCGACGGCACCGGCGAGTGCGATCGTCTGCCGGTCGATCGGGAACCCGTCGAGCGAGATCGTACACTCGAGGTCGGCGTCGCCCGCCACGGACGGTGACGCCGTCGCAACCGCAGTCGCGCTCAGGCTCCGGAGACGAATCCACGGCTCGTCGAAGGTGTACGTCCCACGTTGTGGCCTGACAGTGTAGGTCAGCTCCGTCCGGTCGCTTGCCCGTAAGGGAACCGCACGCTTTGCTGTCCCCTCGACGACCTCGAGACCGTCGGGAACGCGGTCGACGATCCGGACGTCCGGGAGCGTTCGACTCGAGTCGTTCTCGACGGTGAGCGTCACTTCGACGCGCTCGCCGGGCAACGGCTGCTGGGGCGTACAATCGCGTTCGACGGTCAGCACAGCCTCGGGGTCGGGCGTCGACGACAGGGCGGCGTAGCCGAGGTAGGTGATAGGGACGATCGATGCGACCAGCAGCGACTGGAGCCCCAGCAACGCGCCGGCGGCGACCAGCACGAGCGAGGCGACGACGCCAGAGTGCCACCGCGAGACACGTCCCCTACGCATCGTCTCCCTCCGAGTCGTCCGTATCCGTCCGTCCGTTCCTCGTCACGTCGGTGCTCGCGTACCGCTCGAGTTCTGCGAGCGTCCGCTCGAGTCGCCGCTCGAACGTCCATCCGGGGAACAGCCACAGCCGGAGGCGGTGCCAGATCGAGAGGCTGCCGGCGGTCTCGTCCCCGAGGAACGTGGCCGCGATACGGTCGTCGGTCCACGTCCCGCGACGAATGCGGTTCTCTCGCCGAACGCCGGAGTAGCCGCGTGCGGTCTCGATGGCTCGAAGCGACGCGCGGACGTCCTCGACGATCGGCTCCGTGTCGGCCGTCTCGTCGCGTTTCAGCGCTGCGATCGTCCGATCGACGCGCTCGCTCGTTCGTGCGCCGACCACGTCGGCGTCGGGCGGCCGGTCGGTCGTCGACCGCTGCCCAGCGACACCGGCATCGTGAACGTCGCTCGCACCGGAGAAGTACGTCCGCCACAACCCGAACAAGAAGACGACAGCCGAGATGCCGATCAAGACGGTACTGCCGTCGGCCGACTGCTCGAGTGCCGTTAGCCGGCCCGCGACCGCCGGCGGGAGTGTGGCAGGCACGATTACGGCCACGGCACCAAAGACGAGTGCGGTGATCGACACGAATGCGAGGAGTGCGTTCAGTCTGGACCAGTCACCCATCCGCCTCACCGTCGTTTGCCGCCTCGTTTCCGTCGCCGGTCTCGCTCTCGCTGACCGAAGAGTCTCGAGTCTCGTCCTCGTCGACGGGTGTCGTCTCGCCGATCAACCGCGTGGAGTCGTCGACTGCTCGTTCGATGGCGTCCCGTCCCGACTGCTCTGTCTCCGTTGCAACCGACCGAAGCGCCACGCCGACCTGCTCGAGTCGCTCTTCCGAGGGCGTCGATCTCCCGTACTCGGTGTCCCGAAAGGCGTCGACGACGGTCCGGACGGCCGACTCCGAAAACCCACGTTCGATGGCGTACCGGCCGATCTCTCCCGGCGTCTTCGTCCGAACGTTCGGTGGCTGGACGAGCTTGACGAACGCTCGCCAGCAGTCCCGAAGCGTGAGCACGACCTGGGATTCGCCGCCGTTCGCGTCGTTCGGAACCGACCTCCCCCTGCCGAACACCGACGCGAGCGCGTTCGCCCGCTTTCCCGAGGCGTCTCTCAGCGCAGCGATCGCGTCTACAGCGATAGCGGCCAGCCGAAGCGGGTGTGTCACGGCGAGCGCCGCCACCCCCTCGGCGACGAGTGACCGCACCACGGATCGACACCAGCGGCCGAACCCCTCGAGGCGTTCGGCGACGCGGACGACGGCGTCGACGACCGTCTGTCCAACCTTTCGGCCCAGTTCGATCGCACGTCGAGAGCGTCGCCTCGCGATCGCGGGGAGAGAACGGATCGTCTCGGCCGTGATGCCGTACCGACACACGAGAGTACGGCCGACGAGTCCCGTCCCGCCGACGAGTGCAACCGCGAGCAGTCCAGCGTTACGGTAGAGGCCACCGACAGTCGTCTCGACGGTCGTCCCGTCGAGTCGTCCCTCGATCGTCGCCTCGTTCGCGACCGGGAGCCCGACCGTCGCGGTGCCGTTTGCCGTCGTCACCGCGGCCTCGCCGTCGACGAGCACCGTCCCGTCGTCGACCGGACTGTCGCCGTGAGTGAACTCGAGATCGACCGTCCGACCCGGCAACGGCAGGACGCTGTCGAGTTCGAGCGCCGCGTCGACGACCGTGACCGTTCGCTCGGCCCCGATCTCGCCGCGCTCGACGCGGATCGTCGCGTTGCCGACCTTCTCCGGCATCGCGACCCGTGCCGTTCCGGCGGCGTCGGTCGTCGCCCGTCTCCCGCCGTCGACGAGCACCGCCCCGTCGGGGAGCGGACCGCCGCCGACCGTCGCCGTGACCGCGAGTTCCGCGCCGGGAACTGCAACCGCCTGCGCCTCGAGGGTAGTAGCTGCGTCCGTCTCGACGGTCGTCGCCGTCTCAGCCGTCTCGTTGCTCGATGCGCGGGTCGACGCACCGACGAGGGCAGCCCTGGTGACGCCTCGAGCGGCCGATTGCTGTGTCGTCGCCGATGGTTCGACCCGAACGGTAAACGAGTTCTTGTAGGGGACTGTCCCCGAGACGGTTCCGTCGGCGTCGGTGACCCCGATTCGGTCGTCGTCGAAGAAGACGACTGCACTCTCGACCGGGTCGCCGGTTGGTCGGGTCGTAACGGTGACCTCGACCTCGGAGCCTGGCGTCGGCGACGGATCGTCGAGAGCGACGACGGAGGCGGTTTCCGTCTCGTTCGCTTCGGGCTCGCCGGCGGATTCGCCCGCGTCGGTCCCTTCCTCTTCGGTCGCCCAGTCGTCTTCGCGTTCTCCCGTTCGATCCTCCTCGTGACCGTCGTCACCCTCGCCGTCGTGGGCGTCCCGTGGCTCGTCGACAACCCCGTCGTCTTCGGACCGCTCCTCGAAGTGGTCGTCGTCGAACTCGCCTTCGCCCAGCTCCTCGAGTCGCGCCGAGTGAGTGTCGTCGCGGTCGTCGCCGGGCGTCGGCTCGAAGGCCACCCAGCCGTGGTCAGGGACGTAGACCTCGACCCAGGCGTGGGCGTTCGACTCGCGGACGACGTACTCGTCGTCGACCCGTTCACCGGTCGTGTACCCGGTCACGTAGCGGGTCGGGACATCTTCCACCCGGAGCATCTGGGCCATCGTCGTCGCGAAGTAGACACAGTACCCCTCGTCCATCTCGAGCAGGAACGCCTCGGCGACGTCGCCATCGGGTCGGTCCACCTCGAGCGAGTACTCCTTCGACGACCGGAGATAGGCCTCGACGGCGGTCGCTTTCTCGTATGGCGTGTCTGCGTCTTCGGTGATCGCCTCCGTTCGCTCGGCGAACTCGCTCGAGACGCCGTCGGGAACCTGCCGGTACTCGAACTCGTCGAGCGAGTCGGGATAGTCTGTGCCTGCCGCCCGAAGCGCTTCCGGGGCCGGATCGGCGATTGCGCTCTCGATCGCGTACCCGTCGCCTTCGGCTATCTGCGCTGTCGGATGGGGCTGTCCGTGTGCAGAGACCACCGTGTCCCGAGCCTGTGTGTCGTCGACGGCGACCGGGTCGGCCGCCGCCGGCATGACCACGAGATCGGTATCGGCCGTGACGGTCTGTGTCAACCGCTCGCCACCGGAATCGGTAATCGGACCCGCGTACGGGCTTCGTTCGCCGGTTCGAACCCACTCCTCACCAGTGAACCGATCGTAAACGCCCGTTCGCCAGTACGACCCCCGTTCTGCCCGGACGGTAAACTGCACGTCCTGCGAGAGGTCGACGGAACCACCGATCGGAGACCGGTCGGACCCGTGATCGATCGTTTCCTCGAGCGTCTCCCCGTCGATCTCCTCGTCACTGCCGTCCACTCCGCCGTCTTCGGCTCGCTGCTCGCTCTCGTCGCCGAACTGGGGAACGTCGCGTTCGTCGTCTACCGCCGCCAGCCCGTCTACGCCGGCGACCGTGACTCCCCCCAGTGCCGGCAACACCACTGCCGACAGCGCAAGTATCACGATAGCGACCACGACGAGCCCGAACTGCCCCCAGTCCGGCCGGCCTGAACCTGTCGGCTCCCCCAATTCGTTCCACTCCATTGATACTACTCCGCAAGCACCGTTCGTTCGCCGACTCCTACTAACTCGGTTCCCATAAATACACCCATGCGAGACATCCCAACTCGAATACAGATAGTGAGCCGTACACTGAAGCCAGCTACCGCGATAACCCGTTGTGACATCTTCCCCGCCACAAATAGGAGGCTTTCCGATCGACCAACAGTGGGTTCACCGCGGCGACCGCCACAGCGACGCGAGTCGATCGGACGCTTCGATGCCGGCCAGCAAGAGTACAGTGTAAACCTCGTCACTGTCCGGCCGGGGCGCGTCGCCGCCGAGGAGTTGCGCCGACCCAGTCTCTGACTGCACCGTTTGTCGCCCGTCTGCGATCCCCTTCCGATTGAGCCAATCCGGCGGCCCACCGACGACCACCATCGTCCGATTGACGTCCTCGAGGTCACACTCGAGAGTAAGTTTCCCGTGGAGTGCCTTGTTGACAGTCGTCTCGACAGCGCTGACTGCCTCGGTGGTGTCGACCGACGACTCCGTCGGGATGAGGCCGAGACCGAACCGCGAGCCGCCGTCGTCGGTCTCGACGGTCTGTGCACCGTAGCCAAGCGTCGCGGTGGTCGTGCCGTCGGTGGCATCCAGAATGCGTGCGACGTCGCTGGCGTCGATAACAGTCTCTGCAACGTCGCCTTCGGCTGCCGCGCTAGCCCCGAAGAGGGCCTCGAGACGCGTCGCGAGGCCACGATTAAGTCGATCGCGTGCGTCGGCGAGTTTCTCGTCGGTGTGCAGCCACGCTTCGTTGTCGAAGCAAATAACTGCGTCTGCAAGACCGTCGATCCGTTTGAGCGTCCGGACTGTGTTTTCCTCCGCCATCGGCCTGGCCTCTCCGACACCGGCGGCAGAGTCCGCCGTCGCTTGCCGGTCGATACCGGCAGTCTCGTCGGTCCGCAGTTCCGACTTCGCCGGCAGCGCCGCGAGCACGTAGACGGGTTTGTCGTACACCGACTGTAGCCGAGAAATCAGGTGTGGCACCACCCCGCCTCCCGTCGCACCGCCGCTACCGACGACCAGAAAGAACGCATCGGCAAGCGACGGACGCCCCTCGTCGAGAATGCGACCGAGTTCGTCGACGTACTCCTCGCCGACCTCGAACCCACGGTCGAGGTTTCCGTTGAGACCCTCGTCGATCGTGTCACCGAACCAGTGGCAGTGCTGTTCTGGAATCGCCTCGAGTGCCGCTGTGCTCTCCGCGTCGGTGTCGAATGCGAACGCGTCCCCGACGAACCGACGCTGCTCTGACTCTCGTTCCAGAATCGCGTCGGCGATCCGACACCCAGCCCCACCGACGCCGATCACCTCGAGTTGCATACCCTGACCTATCACACGCGGACGTTTTTACAGTTCCGACCGCCCTACGCGACCGCGGAAATGTCACGGCGTCAATCTCTCGAGCGACCACCACTCGATCGTGCCATCCCCGGCGACCAGCGCAAACACCATCGTCTTGCGGACGCCGTGAGCGAGGCGGACGTCGAGCGCCAGATCCCGTGGTTCGAAGACGTAGTCGGCCGGATGCACCCGAACCAGCAGTTCCGAGTGGCCCAGATCGTCGACAGACTCGACGTCGGCGTAGGTCCGGAAGTCGGCACCGAACTTGTATCCCGTCTTGGGGACGACGCCGCGATCGCGCAGTTCCGTGTAGACCGTCAGCCGCCGGTCGAACCGCTCCCCCTCGACCTCGCGGCCCCGCTCGCGGACCGTCGACGGCTCGAGGGCGATCGCCCCTTCCGCGGCGAGAGAAGCCGCCTCGAGCAGCGAACACTGCAGCGTCGGCTCGTCGTACTCCCGGCCCTCCAGCGGCTGGCCGTAGAACGTCCGCTCGTAGAGCTCCACGGGCGGGTCCCAGACGACAACCCGATCCTCGAGCAGGTCGGCCTCACAGCGACCGGAAACGGTAACGTCCGCATCCGAACTGCCCGTCGGGTCCCTGCGGTCGACCTCGAAATACGTGATCTCGCTTTCCTCGTCGACGACAGCGAGAACGCCAGCCGACAACTCCGACGCGGGAACGTCGGTTCGCTCACCGAGCACCCGCAACGCGTAAGCGACTTCGCCGTCACCCGGCCCCTTCCCTCGCGGAAACACCGCGAAATCGACCTCACCCACGGGCGGCTCGTCGATCCACGGCTCCGCGGCCGGCGAAAGATAGAACCCCCGCTCGCGCAGGTCCGCGTAGACGAGAAACCGGACCCCAAACGCCTCGCCCGGTTCCTGTGCGACGAACGACTGGAAATCGAGCCGGTCGCCATCCTCGCCGACGACCGCCTCGAGATCACCTCTATACAGGAGGTGTGCCGCCTCGACCGGCGAGAGAGCGATTTCGTTACCCGAAGTCGGATACCCATACCCCCGCGAATCGTGATAGCGCTGGCGTGCGTCGCTGCCGACGGTGACGACGCCCGTCTCTTCGTCGAACCGGCCCTCGAGAGACATGTGCTGGCCTTGGCCGTGGGACACTAAGTGGCTGTGGATCACTTCCGCCTCGATATCGTCGCTGGCGTTCTTGCTAGGCCCTTCGAACAACTCGAAAGCCCCACCGGTTGCGGATGGCCGGCCGAGTGGTGGCGGTGAATAATAGCTCGGCGTCGGTCAGTCGTCGCTGGCCGCACCTGGTTCGGGGTCGACCCGGTGTTTCTGGACGCGTTCGCAGGTCGCATCGAGACACCGAGTCTCGCCACCGGTATCGAACGTCGGGAGGCCACAGCCACACTCGCCGTCGACGACACCGCCCGGAATCGCAAAGCCGGTGTCGCAGTCGGGGTAGTGCTCACAGCCGGCGATGAGCCCGCCGCGTCTGAGAACTCGCAGGTCGCCGTCACAGTCCGGTTCGGGACAGTCCCACTCGCGATCGAACGCCGCCGTGACCGCCTCGTCCAGCGACTCGCAACCGCGGTCGAGACAGACGTTGAACGCGAGACCCCGTTCGACGCGCATCCGGGGAAGCCCACAGTCGCAGTTCGCCGCGTCGTCGCGGATCGTGGCGTCTCCGGGCACGCCGTACCGATCGCCACAGTCGACACAGTGGACGCCCGTCGACCGGACGAGCGCGCCGCTACAATCCGGACAACTACCCACGAGCGGCCCCGCGGCAGAGGCCGGATAGTGAGCGAACCCATCCTGATCGTGAGCCGCGATGCGCAGCGTCTGGGTGTCTTTCTTCGCGACGAGAGTGAAACCGTCAGAGCGATCACTCGAGACACTGTCGGCCCGCGTCAGCCACGCAACCGGCTGGTAGCCGTCCGTGTCGTGGACGAGGACAGTGTTGTCGGGCTTGACGATCGTCGTCATTCGACCGCGGTACTCCTCCCGGCCGCCCGTCTCGGCGATCACCGTGCAGTCGCCCGCAAGAACGCGAATCGCGCCGTCGATCATGAGAGTGGTGGCCGCGGTATAATACTTAAACTCGAGGACGTCCGGCCGGAGACACAACCCCTTTGCCGTCGCTTTCGTTGACAGTCAGTATGACCGACCGACGCGACGCGAGTGGCGACGCTTCCCGGCCGCTCGAGGCGCTCGAGGCGCTCGAGGCGCTCGAGGACGAGGTCGCGACGCTGAAACGCGTCGTCCAAGAAGGCGACGAGCCGCGACGCATCCAGTTCGAGGCGGCCGCGAGTCGCCTCCAGGACGTGTTTGCCGAGACAAACGGCGGGCACGGGACGATCAACACGCACTCGGGCGAGCAGATCACGCCGCTCTCGCCGGACCCCGAGCAGATCGACCTCGCGGACGTCGCGCACGCACTCTCGAACCTGAGTCGGTTCACCGGGCAGGGAAAACACTTCTACAGCGTCGCTCGCCACGCGGTCCACGTCAGTCACGAGGTCGAGTCCCGCGGCGGGAGCCGTGAAGCCCAGCGGTGGGGACTGCTTCACGACGCGAGCGAAGCCTACTTCGCGGACGTTCCCGCACCGGTCAAACGATCGCTCCCAGGCTACACCCGCGCAGAGAAGGAGTTTCAGGCGGCCGTCCGTGAGGCGTTCGACCTCGAGTTAGCGGTCGAAGACGAACGACTGGTCGACGGCGTCGACGGCGATATCGCGCGATACGAACTGTCGATCCACTTCCCGGCGAACCACGAGAGTCCGGGACTCGAGTGTGAACACGACGACCTCGACGGGAGCGTCGACGACGCGGAACTGTATCGTCGGCGGGCACGGGAACTCGGGCTCTAGTAGCGTCCCAAGTCTACTCTGACTAGTGCACTCCACTTCTGATCGAGAATCGTGATCGGTTTGGGCCAACTCTCAACTAGTCGG
>JGI2924J29684_1076906_pt1 | contig 12110 bp, 13 predicted proteins | sample BenlonsequencITS_FD_29684 | JGI IMG/M metagenome (IMG submission 29684)
AGCCCGGCCAAGGCGGCAGATTCGAAATCTGCTGTCCTCACGGACTCGGGAGTTCAAATCTCCCTCTCGGCGCTTTTCAGCGAACAACACCGCCGAGCACCGCGTAGCGTGTGCTCGGCATCCGTGAGCGGAAAACGCGAACAGGGCGTTTGAACTAGACCGAGGTTCTGCGCCGCAGGCGCAGGTTCTCGGGCGTAGTTCAAATCCCTCTCGGCGCTTCTGTGGCGACCAACGACGACGAGCGACGCGTAGCGGCGCGAGTTATCCGGTCGCCTCTCTTCCCGCCCGCGGAATCGCCGACGGCGTATGCCTCGCCGTCGTGCGCAGGGCTGTTTTTTATCGACATGTGTGTTGTTCGCACGCAGTGTGATCGACAGCAACGCTACCGCCTTTTCGTGCGCTCGAGCGCCGTTTTCTCGAGGTGACGCCGCCCGATGAGTGACGACCGTCCGGAACGGACCGATTCGTTCCACCCGCTCGGCGAGGCCGCAGAAGAGGACTTCGAGCAGATGCTCGCGGAGACCGAGTACGACGCGGAACTCGGGATGGAGATGGCCAGAGATGCCTTGCGGCTCACGAAAGGCGAGATCGGCGAAGCGGAGTTCTACGATCGGTACCACGAGGACGTGGTCGAGGAGTTCGGCGAAGACGAGCGGCCGATGGCCGCGGAGATCGAGGCCACCCGTGAGGAAGACGGGGACGGTGCGGTTTCAGAGGCGCTCTCGACGCTCGGCGTCGGCGACGAATCCCGGCGCGACGTGATGAAGAAGATGGGTGCAGGGGCCAGCGTCGTCGGTCTCGGAGCGTTCGGGGCGAGTCAGGGACCCGACGGGCCAAATCCAGCCGCAGTACAGGACGAGCAGGAAGACGAAGCGGAAGACGGCGACGACGTCCAGTGGGGGATGGCGCTCGACCTCGAGACATGTGACGGCTGTCTCTCCTGTGTCGTCGCCTGTCATGCGGAGCACAACTGGAACGAGGGGGCAAACTGGATGTACATTCTCGCCTACGACGACGGGATCGTCGAGTCACCCGATACGGACGAGTTCGACGACTTCCGCGAGTTCAACTACCTCATCCGACCCTGTCAGCACTGTACCGACGCGCCGTGTGAGAAGGTGTGTCCGACGACGGCTCGACACACCCGCGACGCCGGTGGACTGGTGTTGACCGACTACGACGTCTGTATCGGCTGTCGGTACTGCCAGGTCGCCTGTCCCTACGGCGTCAACTACTTCCAGTGGGAAGACCCCCCGGAAGAGGCACTGGAGATGGACGAGGACATGATCTACGACCAGCGCGATCGGTGGGTCAGCGGTGCCGGACCACGGGGCGTCATGGAAAAGTGCATCTTCGATCCGGCCCGCCAGGACGGCCAGATGGGCGAGGACATGGTCGGAACGACGGCCTGTGAGGATGCCTGTCCGCCCGGCGCGATCCAGTTTGGCGACATGAACGATCCCGAGAGCGATCCCCAGCAGTACTTGGAGGACACCGCGCTCGCACGTGCCATCGAGCACGACCCCGAAGAGGAGGAACTCCAGGAGGCAATCGAGATACTTCAGGACGAAGAAGGCTCGGACGACACAGAGATCGAGGACGCACGGACGCTCATCGAGAGCGAGTTCGGCACCGGCGAGTCGCGGTTCAGGCTGCTCGAGGAGTACAACACGAACCCGAACGTGATGTACATCGGCAACGAGCCAGGGCCGAACGCCGAACAGGTCGAAGGTCCCATCGCGTACGACGATGTCGGCCAACTCGACAACCGCAAGAACCGTCTCGACGAGGGGACGGTCGGATTCGATCTCTGAGACGGACTGCTGTCCCGCTGTCCCGGGGCGACCGCAGGAGGGCTCGCGGCTACGTTGGAACTGACTGATACGGTTTACTGTAAGTCATTTCTGGCACAACCGCGACCCGGGCGGCGGTTGCGCCGGTAAATCGTTACAGTAATCCGTATGACAGCACACAGTATGTGATGAGGAGTCATACAGTCGTCCCAGTGCAACCGTTTCGGGGCGCGATTGCACCGACACTGACGGACGGCGAACCGTACGAAGCGTCCGTTGTACTGTTCGACGATCGAGGAGGTCAAGGAAAGACTATGGGTGGCTGGAGCCGAGTTCGTTCGATCAGCGCCCGTTCAAACGATGGCCCCCAGCCACGGTGCCGTTGACCACCCTTCGGATGAGGAAATTGCTGGTGAAGACTCCCCGGAAGACGCATCTCCTGACGAGCAGTGACACGACCAGCAGACGGGAGACGTTACCTGTCAGACAGAAGTCAGTGCGAAGCCAATCGTGGCCGTGAGTTCGGAGTCCTCGCCGACGGGGACGACTTCAGTAGAACGATCGTCTTCACGTAGTCCTGTCTAGTAGTGTTCGTAGTGGGCGTCTCGGGTGTGCAGGTGCCGACGTGCCGAGTGTGGACAACCCGAGGGTTTCATGACGATTCGCCAGAAGAACCGGATATGGACACTCGTGACCGGTTGATCGTCGGCGGACTCTGGCTCGCCGTGGCGGGAGTGATGGCGATCACGCTCGAGTTGGGGCTGCCGTCGACTGCGAGCGAGGTCGCACGGCTGTTCGTGGTGGTCGTTGCACTGTTGCTCGCCGTTCTCTACCTGTTCGATCCGTGGGAGCTTGTGAGTGGACAGCCGTTCCACTGATACGGTTTCCTGTCCGCCAGTGCCGGTGCAACCGCGACTGGAAACGGACGTGCGGCAACAATGAAGTCGTTCTCGTGGCTGTGGCGCAAACTCGAGGGCGACCACGGTAGACGACGGTTGGCTGCCGTCGTCGGGTTCGTTTTCGACTTCGAGAGACGACATCACCTGCAGCAACGCGGACGGCATCGGTCAAACTCGAGAGCAGAGACGACGAGAGAACTGCCAGTTACCTACGACGATTCGACCGTCCGCACCGTCAACACGGGCACGTCCGCGTTCGGCACTACTCGCTGTGAGACGCTGCCGACGACCAGTCGCTCGAGCGTGGACTTGCTTTCGGTCCCCATGACCAGCAAATCGACCGTTTCGGCGTCGGTGTACTCGAGAACAACGTCGGTTGCCGGCCCGTGTTCGACGTGTTGGCTCGTTTCGAGACCTCGTTCTTGGGCTTGTTCGGCTACTTCCGCCGTCGTTCGTTCACCGTGTTTCTCGAAGGCCTCGTGTAACTCCGGGGAGTCGGGGTCGACGTCAACGGCGTACAGCGCGTGTAGGCGGGCGTCACAGGCGTCGGCTACCGACAGCGCATGGCTCGTCGCTGCAGTCGCTCCTGTCGCGCCGTCGGTGGCGAGACAGAGATCCTCGATCGGGCTCTTTTCGCAGTCCCAGGTTGCATCGCTGCCGACGGTGAGAACGGGCAGGCGTGCGTCCCGGATCACCTCGAGGGCGACGCTGCCAAGCAGCGCCTGACGGAGTCCAGTGCGACCGTGAGTGCCGACGACGATCACGTCGACGTCGGCGGTCGCCGCGTACTCGCGGATTTCACTCGCCGCCTGCCCTGTCAGGACGGCGCTGTCGGCCTCGCAGCCGGCGTCGATGGCGCGATTTGCGACCGTCTCCGCGTGCTCTCGGCGGCGTTTGCGACGCGTCTCGTCGGTTTCGTCTTCGACGACCGAGAGGGCATGAACGGTCGCCCCGAGCGTGCGGGCAAGCGCGATCCCTGCCGTTGCGGCCGTCGTCGCAGCGTCACTGCCGTCGGTCGCGATGAGGATGTCGTCGTACATACGTTCTGCTACAGAGACCACGGCCTTTGCTCTGTTGGAGGGTCACACGTCACCTTCGCTTCCAGCGCTGTATACGGACGTAGCGTCCACTCGAGTCCTCGACAGCAGGAGCGATTCTCGACGGTTCGTGATCGGTGACTTCGAGAGATAGCCAGCGATCGCTGCTCTCGAGGCGTCCTCGTCACCGGTGTGTCATACGGTTTGCTGTCAGTCAGTTCCGGCGCGACCGCGGGAGCGCGGTCGCGCCGGGACATTGGTACAGCAGGCCGTAGCAGTCTTTCTCGGCAGTTGGCGTCGACGCCGGCCAGGTCACCCACGCTCTTGCAACGATGGGTGAGCCACGCCGTCGGCGGCACGGTCAGACCTGTTCCGCCAACGGACAGTAACTCGTGGCGGAGAGACGCGCCAACTGACGGGCGAAAGGACGATTGTTCTCTCCGTGATACCGCCAGTATGACCGAGACCACGTGGTCGGAACTCGAGGGGACGGAGCTCCAGTACAGAAACGACTCCTGGGAACTCACGGGGGCGGTCGATGTCGGTAACACGGGGAAGTTCCTCGAGGTCGAGGCGAAAAAGACGACCGATGTGCGCAAGCGGACTGTTGCTCTCCGGTTCGGCCCCGACGGCGACTCGCCGTCGGTCAATCCGGGGAACCTCGATGCCCGGTTCGATCGCATCGAACCCGAACCTGGCGGACAGTTCCTGGTTCTCGAAGACGATCACCGCATCTATCGATACGAGTTACAGGGACTGGTCTACCGGTGACGGGACGGACGCCGCGTCCGGTGGGCGATATCGGAGTGGGGACACAACCGGTCTGGACTTCGGCGGTCGTCTCGGACGGATTGCTGTCGGCCATCTCCAGTGCAGCCGCGACCCGAAGCGATTGTGCCGGGACATCGGCACAGCACTCCGTACGACGGCAGTCGACGGCTGTGGGCGGCGACTGCGCTCGACGACCGACGGTCGGTCACCGTACGACCGTCACTGGAACAGGCGCTCGTTCGACGAGCGCTTTTGCGACGCTCCCGACCATCAGTTCTACCCGTTCGGTCCGTCCACGGTGACCGACGAAGATCGCGTCGACCTCTTCTTCGTCGGCGTACTCGGCGATCTCGGTCGCCGGATCGCCGTACAGCAGTTCGCTCTCGACGTCGTGGCCGTGGCCGGTGGCGAACTCGACCGCTTCCTCGAGGACGCCGAGTGCCCGCTGTTCGGCGTCGGCGACGCCCTCGACGATCAGGCGCTGGTCTGCGTCCGAAAGCGACGCGAGCGGTTCGGTGCCGCCTTCGTCGAAGACGGTCGGGTTGACCGCGTGGGCAACCGTAATCGAGCCGTCCATCGCATCTGCGATGTCGATGGCGTAGTCGAGTGCCTCGGTCGACTCGTTAGAGCCGTCGATTGCTACGAGCAGGTTCATGCTCGAAAGTTAGAGCCGAGACTAATTAAAAGGGTCCGAAGCGGTCGGTTTAACTGGAATTCTCGTTCAGCGAGAGCTGTATCGTCTGCGAAAGTCGTCGTCCACACGTTCGATCGGAGTCGATGAGGAGAGACGGGCTGTAACCCGGATACCGTGATCACCACGGAGTACGTATACGAAGCTCCCATCCGGCACGGAACAGACCGTGAGATCTCCGAAGAGACCGTCCTTGACGTTTTCGAGGCCGACAACGTCGAGGTCGACCACGAACGAGGCGATCACACAGACGCCCGGAGATCGGGCGAGTACGAGTGAGACGGATTACTGTAACGATTTACCAGCGCAACCGCCGCCCGGGTCGCGGTTGTGCCGAAAATGACTGACAGTAAGCCGTATGAGACGGTTTGCTGTCAGTCAGTTCCGGCGTGGCCGCGAGCACTCCTGCGGTCGCGCCGGGACAGCGGGACAGCAGTCCGTATGAAACGACCGACCGCGACCGACGAAAGACCACGTCGACGGACCACCCCGACGGTGTCAAATAGGTGAGTGGTACTGCACCGCATCGCTGGTCGGCCTGTGGATACCGATCTCGCCGTTCGTCTACGAGGCGACGGAGTCGGGCCTGTGGAACGACGTCATCGTCGGTGCGGATCTTCCTGATCGCAGGGGACGACTACTACCGGATCGTCACCGACGTCACGACGAGCGTGAGTGTGATGTTGCTGGTCGGACTCCTCGGGGTGTGGACGGTGATCGCACCGTTCGCGTTCGAGATCGGCGTCGAGACGGTGGTGTGGCGCAACGTCGTCGCCGGCGTTCTCGCGTTCGTCTTCGACAGCTACGTTGCATACGCTGGTCGTGTCGTCCGCGCAGTGGGTCCACGGGAGCGTCGGGGAACAATATCAGTTCCGTTCGGCACTCGAGTCGGCCCACTTGTCGAACCGTTCGGAGAGAGAATCAGAGATGTCCGTAAGATACGCCGTCCCCCACAGCGTGACGATCACAGCGCCGACGGTGTTGAAGATGAGGTCGACGATCGTATCGTCGATACCGTACTGGGCAAGCACCGCGTCGAGACCGAGGACGATCGCGCTCTGGTCGACGATGAACTCGAGGATCTCCCAGACGACGCCGGCCGCAAAGACGAATAGCAGAATGAACACGGCCATCAGTTTCGACGGGATGTAAATGCGGTCGGTGTGGACGTGAATCGCCCGGAAGATCGCATAGCCTGCCGCGGCGACGACCGACGCCGATAGCGCGTGGGTGAGGTGGTCCCAGGGGTCGATCGCATCGTACAGTCCCGCGGAACCAAGCGCGTGCAGGAAGACTGCAGTCGTGATCCACAGGACCAGTCCCGCGTCCATCGGGAGGTCGTACTCTCGTTCTAGGATCGCTGGGACGAACGTGATCACGAGTGCGACGGCCGCGTTCGCGATCGTCGGGAGATCCTGGACGTACAGCCCCCACAGTAACACGACTGCGAGGACGATCTGCATCGCTCGACTGGCCTGTCGCTGGCGGCGTGGTGGGATGCCGATTCGATCCCTGAGTTTCGGTGACTCGGGTCGATCAGCAGTCTGTCGCTGCTCTCCGCGAGGCAGTGGTGGCACGTACGTTCGCTCGGTCGGTGTCCGGTCCCGCGACCGGAAGTAGAGATCGAAGAGCAGGCCGCCGCCGACCCCGGCGATTCCGGCGTAGATGAACTCGAGCATCACGTCGGCGTTGATCGCGTCCTGCGAGCGCCCATCCAGCAGGAACTCCGTCCCGAAGAAGACGTCGGCGAGCCACTGTAGGACGTTCCAGACGCCGGCGACAGCGAGTGTAGTCAGGACCACGAGAACGATCGCGAAGGTGTGGTTCATCCGGACAGTCGTAAACTGGTGGAGTTCGACGGCGATCAACAGTGCGAGTGCGGCGATCGCCAGGTAGGTCAGCACGTCCGTCAGGAAGCCCCATCCGAGAAGCGCCTGCCAGAGAATTGGGATGGCGACGATCACGATCAGCTCCCACGGTGGCATGACTCGTGGGTCCCGAAACGCCCCGGCGGGCACCAGCGCGACTGCAACGACCGACAGCGTGATGAACGTCCAGTCGAATGCCCCCTCGAGGGCCGTTCGTACGCCGGTCAGCGCCAGCACGCCGACGACGAGCCAGGCGGCGACGGCGTTCGGGCCCGTCTCCGAGAGCAGTCCACTGACGTCGTCGGTCCGTTCCATACGCGTTCGTTGTGGCTGGGGTGTCAAATTCGTATTCCCCGGGTGTGGTTGGGCAAACCTTCTTGTCATTTCGTCCCCTACAGTAGGTCACGATGATGGCGACGACCCACGCACTCTGGGGAATGGCTCTCGCGGTCCCCGTCTTCGCTGTTGCCCCCGAGTTCGCACCAGCCGCGGCTCTTGCAGGGTTAGTCGGCGGACTCGCGCCCGATCTCGACCTCTATACGGGTCACCGGAAGACGCTTCATTTCCCGGTCTATGCGTCGATCACCGCGATTCCGGCGGTCGCACTCGCCGTGATCGCCACCTCCGCGTGGACCGTGGCGCTTGCGGTCTTTCTCGCAGCAGTCGCCCTCCACGCGGCGAGCGACACCCTCGGTGGCGGTCTCGAGCTTCGCCCCTGGCAGGGCACCTCCGATCGTGCAGTCTACAGCCACTACCACGGCCGGTGGCTCCGACCACGACGGTGGGTGCGGTACGACGGTGCCCCCGAAGACCTGGCAGTCGCCGGCGTCGCGGCCCTGCCGCTGCTCGCCGTCGGGGACGCGGTCGTGACTGCTCTCACGCTCGCGCTCGTCGGCATCTCCACGATCTACGTCCTCCTGCGGAAACGGCTGGCCGAAATCGCAAGACTGCTCGCGTCCCTGTTGCCAGCTCCGGTCCGACCATACGTCCCCGAACGGTACCTCGAGCCCTGATCGCCGCGACTGGAGAGTTCGGCCCTCGAGTCGGGCGACGACCAGCGAGCTCGCGGCCGAACCGCAACTGCAGCGAGCACTCCTTCGATGAAACGTTTAACACCACGGTCGGTGGACCCCCGAACGGGGACGGTTCCCCCGGAGTTCCATGACAACCGACGATAACCCATTCAGGAACCTCGAGCAGCAGTTCGAACGCATGCAACGACAGTTCGAAGACGCCCTCGAGCTGTGGGATGTCGACCAGTTCGGGATGCCGGCGACCGACGCCGGGGCGACGACCACGCTGGGGATCGATCTGGCAGATCACGGCGAGGAGTTCGTCCTGACGGCCGACGTGCCGGGATTCGACAAGGAAGACGTCGAACTCCGGCTGTCGGACGACACGATCCACGTCACCGCAGAGCGCGCACAAGAACTAACCGAAGCAGAAGACGACGGGTTCTACCTCAGAAGCGAGCGTGAACGGCAGTCGATGAGTCGATCGGTTCGGCTGCCAGAGCCGGTCGACGCGGACGCGATCGCGGCGACTTACCGGAACGGCGTCGTTACCGTGACGCTCCCGAAACGAGAGCCGTCCGAACCCGCTGGCAGGTCGATCGACATCGAGTAACGCCGACCGGCATCTCTCATGCCCACCACGAACGACACCACCATCCCTGTCGGCGACGTCGAACTCGAGGGTGACCTCGTCGTTCCCGACGACGCCGACGGTATCGTGGTCTTCGCTCACGGGAGTGGAAGTAGTCGAAAGAGCCCGCGAAACAACTACGTTGCGGAGGTGCTTCGCGACCGCGGTCTGGGGACGTTGCTGTTCGACCTGCTGACCGAAGCCGAAGACCAGCACCGCGAGAACCGGTTCGACATCCAGCTTCTGACCGACAGACTGGTCGCGGTCACCGAGTGGCTCGACGGCCGGATAGAGAAAGAACGTAGCTACGGGTACTTCGGCTCGAGCACTGGTGCAGCGGCTGCGTTGCGGGCCGCCGCTCGCCGGCCAGACACGGGAGCCGTCGTCTCCCGTGGCGGCCGGGTCGACCTCGCCGAACAGCGTCTGGCCGGCGTCACAGCACCGACCCTGCTGCTCGTCGGCGGCGAGGACGAGCACGTACTCCGACTCAACCGGGAGGCGACCGAGTCAGTGGCTGCAGTGTCCGAACTGCACGTCGTCGAGGGAGCCGGCCACCTCTTCGAGGAGCCGGGGGAACTCGAGGAGGTCGCCGACGTCGCGGCCGACTGGTTCGAGCGGTTTCTCCGGTAGCCTATCGTTCCTCCGACCGGTTCCCGAACGACACCAGGTACAGTGGTTCGAGCGCTGCCGACAGTGAGAGCACGTCCGCAAGTTCGGCGTCGGCAAAGGCACTGACGGGACAACTGTTCAGCGTCCAACTCTCACAGAGGCGGTGAACGTTCTCGGCGACGTGACCAGCTTCCATGTGGCCGTACCGCTCGCCGTGGCCGGGATACTGCCGTCGCGTTCGCTCGTCGTCGGCGGCCAGGACGACCGTCGCCGGTGCCTCGTCGGCCACCGCCTGGTCCAGCGCCGCCCGCGTCGGGTTGTCCCGGATCGAAGCGTCTCTCGCCGACTCGAGAGCGTGTTCGGCTGGTTCGTATCGGTACAGACCCGCCTTGGGCGCCGGACAGCCGCCCGACGAGAACTCGAGATAGACGACGAGTGGGTGGGTCCCACCGGCACTCGGCGCTGCCCGCAGTTTGACGCCGTCTTCGACGTGGATGATTCCCTGGGACGCCCAGAGAAGTTGTGATACGGTTTGCTGGAAGTCAGTTCCGGCACGACCGCGCTCCTGCGGTCGCGCCGGGACATCGGTACAGCAGTCCATATGGGATGTCCTCGATGGAGACGGGCGTCGATACGAACGATCGGCGGCTGGCTCTGGTCCCGATCACTCGTTCGACGCTCGTCTCTCCCCGTGGCTCCGATTTCGGAAGGCCGATCGAGGCCATGCGCTTCCTGCGACGGCCAGGTGAAAAATACCCCTTTCTCCCAGCTCTGTCGACCGAAGATTCGATCGACACCGACAACTATACGCCTGCTACCGGAAGGTATCGGTATGTCCAGGACGGTTCTCGTTCCGATCGACGGATCGCCGCTTTCAGTCCGGTCGCTTCGGCACGCATTCCGGGAGTTTCCCGACGCTGCGGTGGTCGCCTCCCACGTCGTCGATCTCTTCGACCCGGACAACGGCGTGGGATCGGTCGCCGACGCATCCCTCGGTGTACGAGCCGATGATCGGCAGCGACGAGTGGGACAGCGCAGTCGAGGAGGCGACGGAGCAGCTGTTCGACGAACTCGAGGCAGTCGCCGCGGAGTACGACCGAGTCGGACATTGGTGATCCCGCGCGACTCGTCGTCGACTATGCGACGGAGCAAGACGTCGACCACGTCGTGATCGGTGCCCACGGCAGACCGGACGAACATCGATCGATTGCGGGGGGCGTCTCCGAGGTCGTCGTCCGGCGGGCCCCGGTCCCCGTCTCGGTCGTCAGGTGACCGGTCGCGTTCCGTTCGTCCAACCCGTCAATGCGAGCGAACGTACGAGGTGACTTGATGACCGTCGGCGGTGAACGAGTCGCCATGATCTCCGTCGACACCGTTCTCGTCCCGACCGACGGCAGCCAGGGAGCCGAAGCGACGATCGACCACGCAATCGACCTGGCTCGAACGTACGATGCGGCCGTTCACGCCCTCTACGTCGTCGACCCCGGAACCGAACTGGCCGACCTCGATGCCGACCAGCGCGAGGACCTGTCCGCGCCGTCCGAACGACTGGGCCGCGAGGCGACGATCACGATAACGAACCAGGTCGAAGAGCACGGACTCGAAACCGCTCGAGCGGTCCACGAAGGCATCGCTCACCGCGAGATTCTCGCTTACGCCGACGAACACGATGTGGACCTGATTGCGATGGGAACTCACGGACGGACCGGTCGCGAACGAGCGCGTCTCGGGAGTACGACCGAGCGCGTGATCTCGCTCGGTGACGTCCCAGTGCTCTCGGTACGGCTGTCAGACGAGGAGGTTCCGTCCGCCGGATTCGACCGCATCGTCGTCCCCACGGACGGCAGCGACGCCGCCGAACGCGCCGCACGGCGCGCACTCGAACTCGCACAGCGGTACGACGCCGAGGTTCGCGTCGTCTACGTCGTCGATACGACGATCTACAGTCTCGAGGACGCCCCGGGGAGTATCGTCGGCTTGCTCACCGAGGGTGGGCAGACGGCGACGGAGACGATCGCGGAGATGGCTCGAGAGCGAGAGCTCTCGGTTCGGACCGCCGTCAGGCGTGGAGTGCCGGCCGCCGACCTGCTCGAGTACGCTGCGGCCGTCGACGCGGACCTCGTCACCATGGGCACCCGCGGACGGGCCGCCGGAGCCGAAAGCGATCGGCTGCTGGGGAGTACGACGGCCCGCGTCGTTGCGCGGTCTCCAGTGCCGGTGCTCGCAGTCGACTAACCGTCCCTGTAACCTATATACTCGTGCCTGTGGTGGATGTCTCACGCACATGTACGATACGATTCTCGTCGCTACGGACGGAAGCGATGTAGCGAACCGGGCGACCGACCGTGCGATCGACCTCGCGTCGACGTTCGACGCCGAACTCCACGTCGTTTTCGTGGTCGATACGCGACGCTACGGGAGTTCGATGCTGTCGGAATCGGATGATGTCGTCGACGACGTCGAGAGACGGGGGCAGGAAATCCTCTCCGACGTCGAGACGCGAGCAGCGGTCGCCGTAACCGGAGCGGTTCGGCGTGGCCGCCCACACGACGAGATTGGGGCGTACGCGGACGCGATCGACGCAGACCTGATCGTGCTCGGCAATCGCGGACTCGGCAAGGGCGGCAAGATCGGAAGCACGGCGGAACGGGTCGTCAGATACGTCGACCGGCCGGTGATGACGGCTTGATACGGCCTGCTGTTACCTTCGTCCGACCTCATACGGTTTACTGTCAGTCATTTTCGGCACAACCGCGACCCGGGCGGCGGTTGCGCCGGTAAATCGTTACAGTAATCCG
>JGI2924J29684_1076903_pt1 | contig 12100 bp, 11 predicted proteins | sample BenlonsequencITS_FD_29684 | JGI IMG/M metagenome (IMG submission 29684)
GGCGGCAAATCGTGCCCAGATTGAATCCGTTGTCGAGCAACTGGTGAAGCCGTATCTGGAAGAGAACGGTTTCGAGCTTGTCGACATCGAATATGTGAAAGAAGGCGGCAGCCGGTTTCTGCGCGTCTTCGCGGACAAGGAAGGCGGCATCGACATCGACGATTGCGGGCGGATCAGCGAGTGGCTCAGCGCGCGGCTCGACGAACTCGATCCGATTCCGGAAGCCTATTTCCTGGAGGTTTCGTCGCCCGGAGCCGAGCGGCCGCTGAAGAAGCCGGAAGACATGGCGAAAGCGGTGGGCCGGCACGTGTTCGTGACGACCTACGAGCCGATCGACGGCATGAAGGAATTCGAAGGGCGGCTCGTCTCGTTCGAGGACGGCACGGCCGTCGTCGAAATCGGCAAGAAGCGCCACGCGCTGCCCTGGGCGAAAATCGCCTCGGCGCGCCTGGCCATCGTATTCGAATAATCCCGCAATCAGTCGAGAGGAGGAATCCAGTTCCCATGAACATCGATTTTATCGAAGCGTTGGCGGAGATCGAGCGGGAGAAGGGCATCTCGAAGGATGTGCTGCTCGAGGCGATCGAGGCTGCGCTCATTTCGAGCTACAAGCGCAATTTCAACACGGCGCAGAACGTGCGCGTCGACATCAACCGCAATACCGGCGTCATCAAGGTGTACGCGCGCAAGACGGTCGTCGAGGAGGTGCTGGACCCGCGGCTCGAGATCTCGCTCGACGCCGCCCGGGAGATCAATCCGCATTACCAGCTCGACGACATCGCGGAGATCGAAGTGACGCCGCGGGATTTCGGCCGCATCGCGGCCCAGACGGCGAAGCAGGTCGTCACGCAGCGCATTCGCGAGGCTGAACGCGGTCTTATCTATGATGCTTACATCGACAAGGAAGAAGACATCGTCAACGGCATCGTGCAGCGCCAGGACGCGCGCAACCTGTACGTCGATCTCGGCAAGGTGGAAGCGGTGCTGCCGCTGACCGAGCTGATGCCGAACGACAAATTCAAGCACGGCGACCGGGTCAAATCGTACATCACGAGGGTCGAAAACACGACGAAAGGTCCGCAGATCATCCTGTCGCGGACGCATCCCGGGCTGCTCAAGCGGCTGTTCGAACTGGAAGTGCCCGAGATCTACGACGGTATCGTCGAGATCCGCTCCGTCGCGCGGGAGGCCGGGTTCCGTTCGAAGATCGCGGTCCATTCGCGCAATCCGGAGGTCGATCCGGTCGGCGCGTGCGTCGGACCGAAGGGCATGCGCGTCCAGACGATCGTGAACGAGCTGAAAGGCGAGAAAATCGACATCGTCCGCTGGTCGGAAAATGTGGAGGAGTTCGTCGCCAACGCGCTCAGCCCGTCCAAAGTGCTCGAAGTGATCGTCTACGAGCAGGAGCGGGTTGCGCGGGTGATCGTGCCGGATTACCAGCTTTCGCTCGCGATCGGCATCAAGGGCCAGAACGCGCGGCTGGCGGCGAAGCTGACCGGCTGGAAGATCGACATCAAGAGCGAGTCGCAGGCAGAAGTTGAATTCGACCGTCCGAGATCGCAAGGCGAGGCCATGCACCAGGATTCCGTATCCTACGACGGTTGAGCAGGCATCGCCTGAAGGGCATGGAGGGGGTTACCGAACATGAAGCAGCGCAAAGTGCCGCTTCGCAAATGCGTCGCCTGCCAGGAAATGAAGCCGAAGCGGAGTCTGATCCGCATCGTGCGTTCTCCGGAAGGCGAAGTTTCGATTGATCTGACCGGCAAGAAATCGGGACGCGGCGCTTACCTTTGCGGACAAACGTCGTGCTTCAGACTGGCGAAGAAGAGCAAGGCATTCGATCGGGCGCTCGCCGTCTCCGTCGACCCGGAGATCTATGACCGTCTCGAACAGGATTTCATCCGGGTGGAAGATGAATTCCAGGCAGCCGGCGCCCGTGAAGAAGATGCGTGATCCGGCCCGGGCGCTGAACGCGCTCGGCATGGCCGCGCGGGCGGGCAAGCTGGCTTCGGGCGACGAGACGGTGCTGCGCGCAATCCGCAGCGGGAAAGCGAAGCTCGTCGTCGTGGCGGCCGACGCGTCGGACAAGGCGAAGAAGAAGTACGGGGACAAATGCAGGGCTTACGGTGTGAGGCGCATCGAGGCGTTCGACCGCCGGACGCTTGGCGCCGCCATCGGCAAGGCGGAACGCGTCGTCGTTGCCGTGCTGGATGCGGGGCTGGCGGCGCTCGTCGCGGACCGGCTCGGCGAACTATCGGAGGTGGAAGATATTGAGTAAACAGGAGAACAAGGACAAACTTCGCGTATATGAATATGCCAAATCCCAAAACATGAGCAGCAAGGAGATCCTGACCATATTGAAACGGCTCGGCCTGCAAGTCAACAATCATATGAGCGTCATGGAAGACCACATGGTGGAGAAAGTGGAAGGTTTCTTCCGCAGCATCAAGGAGAACGCGGCGGCGAAGCGGGCGCAGCAGGAACTGCAGGCTGCTCAGCAGCGGCAGGCGAAGGCGCAGGAAGCGCCGCGGCAGCAAGGTGCGCCGTCCGCGAACCGGCCGGCGACGGTGAACGCGGCGCCGCAGACGAATGCGGCCGGCGCGCAGCGCCGCGGCGACCGCCCGCAGAGCGGCCAGAACGCTCAGGGCGGCGGCCGGAGCGACCGTCCGCAAGCCGGTCAGGGTGAACGACGGGGCGACCGTCCGCAGGGGGGACGGAACGATCGCCCGCAAGGAGGTCGTCCGCAAGGCGGGCAGGGTGATCGCCGCGGCGACCGCCCGCAGAGCGGCCAGGCTCATGGCGGAGGCCGGAACGACCGTCCGCAAGGCGGCCGGAACGACCGTCCGCAAGGCGGCCGGGGCGATCGTCCGCAGGGCGGCCGTCCGCAAGGCGGTGGCGGCATGCGCGGCGGCGCGGGCGGCGGTTTCCGCGGCGCGGCGCTGGCACCGGCGGCACCGCCGCAACCCGACCGGAAGAAGGGCTCGGGCAAAGACAAGGACAAGGATCGCCGCAACAAGAACGGCGAGAACAGCCGGAAATTCGAAGAGCCGCGCGGCGGCTTCAAGGGCAAGCTGAATGCCGGCAAGGGCGGCAAGAAAGGTCAGGAACGCCGCGAGAAGGTCGACAACACGCCGAAAAAGATCATCGTCCGCGGCGAAATGACCGTCGGCGAACTGGCGAAACTGTTGCACAAGGACGTCTCCGACGTTATCAAGAAGCTGATGTTCCTCGGCGTGCTCGCGACGATCAACCAGGTGCTCGATCTCGACGCCATCCAGCTCGTCGCCGGCGAATACGGCGTCGAAGTCGAGATCAAGCTGCCGGTGGACGAAGACGCCTTCGAGACGGTTGAAGAACAGGACGACCCGGCGGATCTGAAACCGCGTCCTCCGGTCGTCACGATCATGGGCCACGTCGACCACGGGAAGACGACGCTGCTTGACGCAATCCGCCATACGAACGTGACGAGCGGCGAAGCGGGCGGCATTACGCAGCACATCGGCGCTTATCAGGTGGAAGTGAATGGCAAGAAGATCACCTTCCTCGACACGCCGGGCCACGAAGCGTTCACGACGATGCGCGCCCGCGGCGCGCAGGTGACCGACATCACCGTGCTCGTCGTCGCTGCGGACGACGGCGTCATGCCGCAGACGGTCGAAGCGATCAACCACGCGAAAGCGGCGAACGTGCCGATCATCGTCGCGGTGAACAAGATCGACAAGCCGACCGCCAACCCGGACCGGATCATGCAGGAGCTGACCGAGTACGGCCTGGTGCCGGAAGCATGGGGCGGCGACACGATCTACGTCAACATTTCGGCGAAACAGCGGATCAACCTGGAAGAGCTGCTCGAGATGATCCTGCTCGTCGCGGAAGTGAACGACTACAAGGCCAACCCGGACAAACGGGCGCGCGGCACCGTCATCGAGGCGGAACTCGACAAGGGCAAAGGTCCGGTCGCGCGGGTGCTCGTCCAGCACGGCACGCTCCATGTCGGCGACGCCTTCGTGGCGGGCAACTGCTTCGGCCGCGTCCGGGCGATGGTGAACGACCGCGGCCGCCGGCTCAAGGAAGCGGGGCCGTCGACGCCGGTCGAGATCACGGGTCTGACGGAAGTGCCGCAAGCCGGCGATCCGTTCATGGTGTTCGAAGACGAGCGCAAGGCGCGCGCCATCGCGGAGCGTCGCGCCGCCAAGGCGCGCGAGTCCGAACGCGGCGCGAACGCCCGCGTAACGCTGGATGATCTGTACAAGCAGATCAAGGAAGGCGAGATCAAGGATCTGAACGTCATCATCAAAGCGGATGTTCAGGGCTCCGTCGAGGCGCTCAAAGGCTCGCTGCTCAAGATCGACGTCGAAGGCGTGCGGGTGAAGATCATTCACTCCGGCGTCGGCGCCATAACCGAATCGGACGTCGCGCTCGCATCCGCGTCGAACGCGATCATCATCGGCTTCAACGTCCGGCCTGAGACGCAGGCGAAAGCGACCGCCGAACAGGAAGGCGTCGACATCCGGCTGCATAACATCATCTACAACGTGACGGACGAGATCGAACAGGCCATGAAAGGCATGCTCGATCCGGTCGTCCGCGAAGTTGTCATCGGCCACGCGGAAGTGCGGAACGTGTTCCGGGTCAGCAAGGTCGGCACGATTGCAGGCTGCATGGTGACGTCGGGCAAGATCACCCGGACGGCCGAAGCGCGGCTTATCCGCGACGGCATCGTCGTCCACCAGGGCAAGATCGGCTCGCTCAAACGGTTCAAGGACGACGTCCGCGAAGTGGCGCAAGGGTACGAGTGCGGCCTGATGATCGACGGCGTGAGCGACATTCAGGAAGGCGACACGATCGAAGCGTACGTGATGGAAACCGTTGAGAGGTGATCGAAGATGGCCAGAGTCCGCGTCAGCCGCGTCGCGGAACGAATCAAACAGGAGATGAGCCAGATTCTGCAGCAGGAGCTGAAGGATCCGCGCATCGGCTTCGTAACCGTCACCGGTGTCGACGTGACGAACGATCTGTCGCAGGCAACGGTCTATCTGAGCGTCCTCGGGAATGACGAACAGAAGGAAGCGACGCTTGCGGCGCTCGGCAAAGCCCGCGGGTTCATCCGCACCGAAATCGGACGGCGCATCCAGCTGCGCCATGTGCCGGAACTGGCCTTCAAGTTCGACTCCAGCATCGAATACGGCAGCCGCATCGAACAATTGCTGGAGCAGCTCAACCGGGAGCAGGAGACGTAAGATGGCGTCCGTCGGCGATCAATACAGAACCCGGCTCGACGAGGCGCTCCGCTTCCTGCGTGAACACGACGACTTTCTGATTGTTTCGCATGTGCAGCCGGACGGCGATGCGATCAGCTCGACCATCGCCGTCCGCTGGCTGCTTGACCGTCTGGGCAAGCGGTCGCTCATGATTAATGAAGGGTGGATTCCGTCCCGCCTGGAGTTTCTGCCGCATGCCGGGGAAATCGTCAATTACGGTGAACGGAAGCCGGACCGCAAATTCCGAGCCGTCGTCGCGGTCGATTGCGCCGATTTCTCCCGGATCGGCCTTGTCCGCGAACTGTTCGAAGAACCTTGCGAACTGCTCAATATCGATCATCATCCGACGAACGACGGCTTCGGCACCGTGAATCTGCTTCGCCAGGATGCGGCGGCGACGGCCGAAATTCTGTTTGAACTGATTGAACATGCCGGCCTCGCGTTCGACAAGGATGCGGCAACCGTGATCTACACCGGCCTGTTGACGGATACGGGGGGCTTTCGCTATTCGAACACGAGCCCGAACGTGATGACCGCCGCCTCGAAGCTGTTGACCGCGGGCGTGGACGCCTACCAGCTGGCGGACCGGCTGCTCGAGCGGATGACGATGCCGCAGCTGAAGATTCTCCAGCGGGGACTTTCCCGCCTCCGGTTCACGGAAGACGGGAGGGTCGGCTGGCTGTACATCGAGCCGAAGGATCTTGAGGAGACCGGGGCGTCCAGCGAAGATCTGGAAGGGCTGGTCAATTACGCCCGAAACATCGACGGCGTGGAAGTCGGCATGCTGTTCAAGGGGATGGACGACGGCTCCGTGAAGGTGAGCTTCCGCTCCGCCGGCAAGGCGGATGTCGCTGCCATCGCGCAGCAGTTCGGCGGCGGCGGCCACATCCGGGCGGCCGGGTGCCGGATGTCCATGCCGCTGGATCAGGCGATGCCGCTCGTCGTGGACACGGTGCGCCGTTCGTTGTAATGCAGGAAAGGCGTTGGCTACAACAAATGGAGCAATCTAAGGAACTGGAAGGTATTCTCGCCGTATGGAAGCCGGCCGGCTGGACGTCGCACGACGTCGTGGCGAAGGTGAGGCGATGGACGCGCATGCGGCGCATCGGGCACGCCGGCACCCTGGACCCGCAGGTGACCGGCGTCCTTCCGCTTTGTCTCGGCCGCGCGACGCGCGTCGTCGAATACATGCAGGAACTGCCGAAAGCGTATGAAACGGTCATGCAGCTCGGCGTCGCGACCGATACCGAAGATTTGACCGGTACGGTGCTTGATACGTCGGACGCGTCGCATGTGACCGAGGCGATGTTGCGGGAGGCGCTCGCGCGGTTCATCGGCGAGATCGAACAGGTGCCGCCGATGTATTCGGCCGTGAAGGTCGGCGGACGCAAGTTGTACGAGCTGGCCCGCGAAGGCAAGACCGTCGAGCGCAAGGCCCGCAAGGTGACGATTCATTCGCTGGAGCTCAGGTTCGCCGAGCTCGGCGTGCCGCGGCCGCGCATCGGCTTTGGGGCGGTCTGTTCCAAGGGCACCTACATCCGCACGCTGTGCGTCGACATCGGCCGCGCGCTGGGGGTTCACGCCGCGATGGAATCGCTCGTGCGAACGATGTCCGCCGGACTCGGTGAATCCGACTGTCTGACGATGGAGCGGATCGAAGCGCTGGCCGCATCCGGCGAACTGGCCGATGCGCTGCTGCCGGTCGACCGGGCGCTGGGCCATTACCCGCGCATCGATGTGGGAGCGGCGGCGGCGGCCCGAGCGGTGCGGGGGCAGCGGGTCAAGCCGGCATCCCCGCAACAAGAAGGGCTTGTCCGATTGTACGGCGCGGGCCGATTCGTCGGCCTGTTCGAAGCGGATGGCGATGCGGGCGTGCTTCGGCCGGTGAAGGTGTTCGCTTCCGCGGACGAATTCTGACGAAGCATTCTGCTCAAGTGAACTTCCGACCCGCAAATTGAGAGGAAATGCAGGTGCAATGCCTTGATCACGATCACGTTGCGTTACCCGTCCGATGAGCCCGGGGCGCCGGAAGACCGGCTGCCGAAGACGATGGCCATCGGCTACTTCGACGGCGTTCACCCGGGCCATCAGGCCGTCATCCGCAAAGCGGTCGAACTGGCGCGCGCGGCGGGGAAGCAGGCTTCCGTCATGACCTTCGATCCGCACCCGCGCGCGTTCTTCGGGCACGGAGAGGCGTATGCCGCATCGCTGACACCGCTGCCGGAGAAAATCCGGCTGCTCGGCGAGCTCGGTGTCGACATCGTGTATGTGGCCGTATTTGACCATGAATTTTCCAGCCTCGAGCCCGAAACGTTCGTCCGCAGACTGCTGATCGAACGCCTGAACGTGTCCGATGCGGTCGTCGGGTTCGACTTTACGTTCGGCCGCGGCGGCGCGGGCAATCCCGCCGTCCTCGCGGAACTCGGCGCGCCGGATCTCGCCGTCCATACGGTCGAGCCGGTGGCGGCGGCCGGAGCCAAAGTCAGCAGCTCGCGCATCCGGGAAGCGCTGGAACTGGGCGATGTGGCGCTTGCCGCCGGCCTGCTCAGACGGCCTTACCGGATTTCCGGGGCGGTCGTGCACGGCGCGGCCCGCGGCCGGACGATCGGCTTCCCGACGGCGAACATCGAGCCCGACGGCCGCTATGTGCTGCCGCGGCATGGCGTGTATGCGGTGAATGTGCGCCGGGGCGACGCATCTTATCCGGCCGTCATGAATGTCGGCGTCGCGCCGACGTTCTACGGCACGGGCGGAACGCCGAAGCTGGAGGCGCATCTGCTCGACTTCTCCGGCGATCTGTACGGCGAGCGGCTCGCCGTGGACTTCGTCGCCTTCATCCGGCCGGAGCTGCGGTTTGACGGCGTCGCCGAACTGACCGCACAGATCCGGGAAGACGCGGAGCAGGCGCGGCGGCTTCTCGCCTTCGTCCGGCAATAATCCGACAGTTTACTTTCATCCTGCGCATATGCTATACTTGTTGTCGTTGCGGCCGGAGCGCCGCAACTTGTTGAACCGCAGCTTGGCTGTGCGACCTCACCATCGGCGGCGAGGCTGTCGGCGATTTTCATAAGGAGGTGAACAGGGATGGCCATTACGCAAGAACGGAAGAACGAAGTGATCGAAGCGCACAAGACGCACGCTTCCGACACCGGTTCTCCGGAAGTTCAGATCGCTATCCTGACCGAGAACATCGCGAATCTGACCGAGCATCTTCGGGTACACAAGAAAGACCATCATTCCCGTCGCGGACTTCTCAAGATGGTCGGCAAGCGCAGAAAGCTGCTTGCGTATCTCAAGAAGAAGGATATCAATCGGTACAGCGCGTTGATCGAAAAACTCGGCTTGCGCCGATAACGCAAGCGGTAAGAAAGCAACCGGCTGCCCGAGCCGTCCCGCGGGACGGACGTCGGCGTCTGGTTGCTTTTTGCCATTGGACAGGCAGGCGCATTGTGCTGTAAGGCTATGAAGGAGGAGTTAAATGGTACATCGAGTCGAGATGCAGCTCGGCGGTCGTCCGCTCGTGCTGGAGACCGGCCGGCTGGCGAAACAGGCGAACGCCGCCGTGACGGTACGCTACGGCGACACGGTCGTCCTGTGTACGGCGACCGCATCGAAGGAGCCGAAGGATCTGGGTTTCTTTCCGCTCACGGTGAACTTTGAAGAGCGGCTCTATTCCGTCGGCAAAATTCCGGGCGGATTCATCAAGCGCGAAGGCCGTCCGAGCGAGAAAGCGATTCTGGCAAGCCGGCTGACCGACCGTCCGATCCGGCCGCTGTTTCCGGAGGGCTTCCGGAATGAAGTGCAGATCGTTGACCTCGTCATGAGCGTCGACCAGGACTGCTCGCCGGAGATTTCCGCGATGATCGGCACATCCGCGGCACTTTCCATCTCCGACATTCCGTTCAACGGTCCGATCGGCGGCGTCATCGTCGGCCGCGTGGACGGTGAATTCGTCATCAACCCGACGGTCGAGCAGGAGGAACGGTCGGACATTTACGTCGTCGTCGCCGGCACGCGGGACGCGATCATGATGGTCGAAGCGGAAGCCGATGAAGTGCCGGAAGAGGTCATCCTCGAAGCGATCATGTTCGGCCACGAGGAAATCAAGAAAATCGTCGACATGATCGAAGAACTGGTGAGCGTCGCCGGCAAGCCGAAGATGGAAGTGCAGCTGCACGCGGTGGACGAGGAAGTCAATCGCGCCGTCCGCGAATTCGCAAGCGCGCGGCTGATCGAAGCGATCCGCGTGCCGGAGAAGCAGGCGCGGCAGGATGCGATCGACGCCGTGAACGCCGACGCCATTGCCTATTTTGAAGAGGTCTATGCCGAGACGCCGGAGAAAATGGCCGATGTGAAAGAAGTGCTCCATGACATCGTCAAGGAAGAAGTTCGCCGGCTGATCACCCACGAGAAGATTCGTCCGGACGGACGCGCCTTGAACGAGATCCGTCCGATCGAATGCGAGGTCGGGCTGCTGCCGCGCACCCACGGCTCCGGACTGTTCACGCGCGGTCAGACGCAGGCGCTCAGCATCTGCACGCTCGGCGCGCTCGGCGATGTCCAGATTCTCGACGGCATCGATCTCGAAGAGTCGAAGCGGTTCATGCACCACTACAACTTCCCGCCATTCAGCGTCGGGGAAGCGAGACCGCTCCGGGCTCCGGGACGGCGCGAAATCGGACACGGCGCGCTCGGCGAACGGGCGCTGGCGAAGGTCATTCCGCCGGAATCCGAGTTCCCGTACACGATCCGGCTCGTGTCCGAAGTGCTGGAATCGAACGGTTCGACGTCGCAGGCTTCGATCTGCGCCAGCACGCTGGCCATGATGGATGCGGGCGTTCCGATCAAGGCCCCGGTGGCCGGCATTGCAATGGGGCTTATCAAGGACGGCGACCAGTTCTCCATCCTGTCGGACATCCAGGGCATGGAAGACCACCTCGGCGACATGGACTTCAAGGTGGCCGGGACGGCGAAGGGCGTTACCGCGATCCAGATGGACATCAAGATCGACGGCATAGACCGCGAAATTCTGTCCCAGGCGCTGGAGCAGGCCCGCGAAGGCCGGATGTACATCCTTGGCAAGATGCTCGAGGTCATCAAGGAGCCGCGCAAGCAGCTGTCGCCTTACGCGCCGAAGATCATTATCATGCAGATCAACCCGGACAAGATCCGCGATGTGATCGGGGCCGGCGGCAAAATTATCAACAAGATCATCGAAGATACCGGCGTCAAGATCGACATCGAGCAGGACGGCAAGGTGTACATCGCTTCGGCGGATGAAGCGGCGAACGAAAAAGCACGCCAGATCATCGAGGGGATCGTCAAGGATGTTGTCGTCGGCGAAATCTACGTCGGAACAGTCCGACGGATCGAAAAATTCGGCGCCTTCGTCGAGATTCTGCCGAACAAGGAAGGGCTGGTGCACATCTCGCAGCTGTCGACCGAACGGGTCGCCAAGACGGAAGACGTCGTGAAGATCGGCGACAAGATTACGGTCAAAGTCACCGAGATCGACCAGATGGGCCGGATCAACCTGTCCCGCAAAGCGGTGCTCGTCGCGCAAGGCGCGAAACGATGAGCTTAGGCAAAGCCCCAAGAAAGAGCCAGATTACCGTCTGTCTCTTTTTTTATGCCGTTATGCGGCACAGGGGCCCGGGACTGAGGAATGCCGCGCGTTATATTCTTGTCCCGCTTTACATACAATGGTGGAGACTAAAGGCGAAGGAGCGCGGTCATGAAATGGAAGAAGCTGGCGGCTGCCGCCCTGTGCGCGGCCGCCGTCTGGGGACTTGCGGCTTCGGTCAGGGCGATGGCCGACTACGTTCAGGCGGTCAAGGCGCAGGCCGGGGCCGGCGTGCGCACGTATGCCGCTCCGCAAGCGGCGGCGGATGGCAAGGCCGATGCGCTGCTTGAACGGATCAAAGCGGCTGCGCCGCAGTATGCGGAACCGCCCGTCGATGCGGTCGTCGACCGCGTCTGGCATGCGATCCCCGGATACAACGGGGTCGAACTGGATATCGAGCGTACATACGCGGCGATGCGCCTGCTGCCGGAAGGCGCGCCGATCCGGCCCGTGCTGCGGGAGATCGAGCCGAAGGTCGGACTGGACGATCTCGGCCCCCATCCGATCTACCGCGGCAATCCGAAGAAGCGGATGGCGGCGCTCATGATCAATGTCGCCTGGGGCAACGAACATCTGCCTTCCATGCTGGAGACGCTGAAGGCGAAGAACGTGCGCGCAACCTTCTTCTTCGACGGATCGTGGCTGGAGAAGAACGAAACGCTGGCCCGGCAAATTGCCGAAGGCGGCCACGAGTTGTCCAACCATGCCTATTCCCATCCGGACATGGCGAAGCTCGGACGAAACGAGCAATATCGGCAGATCGCGCGGACGGAAGCGCTGCTGAAAGAAAAACTCGGCGTGCGGGACAACAAGTGGTTTGCGCCGCCTTCCGGCTCATACAATGCGACGACCGTCCGGACGGCCGCCCAGCTCGGGCTGAAGACCGTGCTCTGGACGGTCGATACGGTGGACTGGAAAAGTCCGCCGCCGGAAAACATCGTGGCGAAGATTCGGCGAGACGCCGGCCCCGGGTCGCTCATTCTGATGCATCCCACCGCATCGGCGAGCGCCGCGCTGGCGGACATGATCGACGTGCTGCGAAGCAAGGGCATCGAGCCCGGGACGGTGTCCCGGACGCTGTCGACCGCCCGGGTGCCGCCGGTTGAGCCCGCACTTTGATTTTGGTATAGTGGAATCATTGACTTCGTCAGGGGGATACGCGGTGAATCGTTATACGCTGCAGAACGGTCTGCGCATCGTGGTCGAACCCATCCCG